>ENA-UEYF01001327-UEYF01001327.1-human-gut-metagenome-genome-assembly--contig:-NODE-1327-length-20809-cov-6.177310_pt1 | contig 20809 bp, 8 predicted proteins | sample MGYA00242902_ERZ507920 | MGnify/ENA primary metagenome ERZ507920 (study PRJEB26167, sample SAMN06115402) | human gut metagenome | host: Homo sapiens | place: China:Jiangxi | collected 2016-07-05...
ACATCTGTGCCGATTTTGGAACAAAAGACAAAAAAATACGCGCTTTCGTGTAATTTATCTATGCTTTTGAGGTCAAACTCGCCGTTTCGGTGAATAGGATATAGACATATGCGCAAATTACAAAAGAATAACAGAGGGTAACAGTGGGTTACAGTTTGCGCGCTCTTCTTGCAAAGCTCGACCTTTTATATTATAATAAGAGCGTTCACGAGTTTTTACTGAAAGGAAAAGCAACATGAGAAAAACAATATACCGTTTCGCGGCTCTGATGTGCGCTGTGCTCTTTGTGCTCGGCGCGGCGGGCTGTGCGGTAAAAAGCAATAAACAGAAGCTCCGCTTTCAGCAGACCGCCCAGGACAGGGAGGTAGGCGAGACTCAGTCAATGATAGTGTACGAAAATCACTATGCTTACGGTATCCACTATCCCGCGATAGGCGTAGAGTCGATAGACAGCAAGATAAAGGCGGCGGCGCAGGAGATAGCCGACACTTTTGTGGGCGAGGTGCCGAGTTCAAAACCCAAGGGCGAGAAGCCGACCCTGAGCGCCGACTATAAGAGCTATCTTGTCTCGGACAACGGCAAGAACAAATATGTCAGCGTGGTTTTTGAGATAAAGACAGATATAGCCGACAAGGGCATAAAGACAGACACGATAAAGACGCTTGTCTTTGATATCCCGTCCGGCAAGCTTTTGAGCGCGGACGATTTCTTCACGGACGGCTACGAGAAGCTTGCGAGCATGAGAGTCGTATCGTATTTTATCGACAACCGCCTGTTTAATGCGGGCGTCGGCTCGGATAAATTCAAGCAGAATACCTCCGCAGACAAGAAAAATTTCACGAAATTCTCGATAAGCGCGGACAGCCTCGTTTTCTATTTTGATTCCGGCACGCTTTTTGATGAAGACAAGGGCTGCGTCGAGGCGGTGTTCAAGACGAGCGACATAAAGGCAATCTTTTCCGCCGAGACCGCCAAGGCTCTGTTCGGCGAGGCGCCTTCTCAGCAGACTCCCTCCGAGCCCGAGAGCAAAAAGCCAAACCTGCCCGAGGGAGTCAAATATATCGCGTTCACATTTGACGACGGGCCGAGCAGGGACGCCACCAACCGCATTCTCGATACGCTTCAAAAATATAACGGCAGGGCGACATTCTTCGTTCTGGGCACCCGCGTAGGCAGCTATCCGGACGAGGTCAAGCGTGCCTACTCCATGGGCTGCGAGATAGGCAGCCACTCGTGGAGCCATGCGAATCTCAGAAAGATAAGCAAGCAGGAGCGCAAGCAGGAGATAAACAAGACTAACGCCATAGTCAAAGAGGTCATCGGCGTTGAGCCGACCCTGTTCAGAGTGCCCTACGGCGATTATAAGGGCATTCAGAGTGACTTCAACCTCCCACTTATCCAGTGGAGCATCGACACCGAGGATTGGAGATACAAGGATAAACCCGGCTCGGGAAGAACTCAGGCGCAGCGCAACGCTGATATGCAGAAGATAATCTCCTCCGTTGTCGACCATGCGACGGGCGGCGAGATAGTTCTAATGCACGACATCTATGATATGACCGCCGACGCATTTGAGCAGATAGCTGCTCAGCTCAGCGCCGAGGGCTTCAAATTCGTTACCGTCCATGAGCTCTATACCATCTACGGCAAGACGCTTGAACCCGGTGTGGTCTACTTCACGCCCAAACGGTAAAATAAAAATATTGAAAGCCGCGTTGTGAAAAGCGGCGTGATTTAAACTGACGAAACCCGTGCTTTGCGATTAGGCAAAGCACGGGTTTTTTTGGCCTGAAGCAGCTGTTAATAATAGCTGCTCCTTTTTATGTTTGTTTTGGAATATACAGTTGCATATGAAGCTTTATATCATCATGCGATATGTGCATAAGCTTTCTTGTTGTGCGATGACTGAATTATATACTGTATTCGTCAGTAAACCGTTTTATTCGCAAAACTTCGTTTTATTACGAGATTATACTAAGATTTTAGCATTAAACAGACAAAATTCTCTTTACAATTCGGATTCTGGAAGTTATAATATAAATACACTCGGGTTATTCTGCCTTGATGGATATAAGGCGTTATATCGTGTTTCCCAACAGGTTATATTTACTCGTTTAATTTATAATCATACTCAGAAAGACTGTTTAATATAAAAGAAAAATAAAACATACTGCGTACTTTTGATTGCTAAAATCGGCACCGATTGATATTCTTTTAAAACGTTGGCGGTATATTTAAGTGCTGTCAACAAGAATATCTTTGAAATAGAAATAAAAATTCAAACGGGCAAGAAGTAAACGGTAGGTTGGGAGATGAGTTAAAAAAGCTATTATAAAAAGCAAAAAAACGGAGGGTGATAATGTGAAAAAAAGTATTTGCGGACTGCTGGTCTGTGTGTTGCTTTGCTCTTTCTTTGCTTCGATGGCATTGGCAAATGCGAGCTCGGAGCCGTCTCGAATGATAAATGTTGTCTACGATGATTCGGGAAGCATGTACCGCACGGACAGTGTGGTAGACACTTGGTGTCAGGCAAAATATTCAATGGAAGTTTTTGCAGCGATGTTGGGGGAAAAAGACACCCTGAATGTTTACTACATGAGCGATTATAGAAGCGGAACGGGTCGCGGTCCCAGGCTTGTTCTGCACGGAAAAGACGGTGCTGCTACAAATGTCGGCAAGCTGCATTCCGAAAAAACAAGAGCAGGCAATACACCGTTCAATTCTGTCAGAAAGGCCTATTCGGATCTTTCCAAAGCCACTGCCGATGAGAAATGGCTCGTTATTCTTACCGACGGAGCGTTTGAAGACGGTGCTCTGGGTAGGGACAAAATCGATGCTTTCCTCGCGGCAAAGGATTCCGATATCAGCGTTATGTTTTTGGCGATGGGTCCTTCGGCAGCGGGTATTACGGCAAAGAGCAGCCAGAACATCTTTTATGTTGAAGCCAAAACAAGCAACCAGATATTGAAGCAGATTACCGGAATCTGCACGAGAATATTTAATTCGGACAAGCTGGATGTTAATGTGAAAACAAAGAAATTTTCCTTTGATGTTCCCATGGGCGAGCTGACTGTATTTGCTCAGGGTGCAAATGTTCAGATTAACGGCATCAAAAAAAGCGACGGAACGCTTGTCAAGAGTTCTAAGACTCCGGTTGCGGTTAAGTACAGTAACTGCGATGCGACTAATTATAACAATGAGCCGTCGAAGGATCTGGTCGGAAGCATAGCGACATTTGTCGGTGACTTTTCGGCAGGTGACTATGTTGTGGATGTATCCGGCGCCGAAACGATAGAAGTCTATTATAAGCCGAATGTTGAGGTTGCGGTATACCTTACGAATTCGCAGGGAAATGAAGTAACGGATATGGCTAATCTCGAGGCCGGAGAGTATAAGATTTCATTTGGATTTGTGAAAACCGGAACGAAAGAAAAAGTAGCTCAATCAAAGTTATTGGGCGAGGTTACATACGAAGCCGTTATAACAAACAACGGGGAAAAGCATGAAAAAATATACTCCAACGGTGATAAGATTAACTTGAAAACGGGCTCTCTGTCTATTGATGCGGTGGCGCGATATCTGGATTACCATAGCGTCTCCACTCATTTGGATTATTCGATATTTAAAAACAGAAACATTTCGTTCTCAATAAAGAATAATCCGACTTATAAAATTACTTCCGACGGAATAGAGAATAACGATTTTATTGAGCTGGAGGCGAAGATAGACGGCAGGGAAATAACTTCCGAGGAATGGTCTATCATGGATCTGCCCACTGTTTCCGTAGACGGCGCATCTCGAAAAAATAAAATCGATAACTTGATGATTGAAAAGACCGATCAGCCCGGAATTTTCAGGATTCATCCTGTAGTATCAAAGACGTCAACGGGAACCTATACCGATTGCGATTACAAGGTAGTCTACCAGCAGAAGGTCGGAGCCGAAAAGTGGTCGGGAGAGACGAGCGAGACATTAAAGCTTAATGATACGAGAACATGGTGGGAACGTAACTGGGATTTATGTGTCAAGTTGATAATCCTTGCGATTATTTTAGCTATACTTGCCGGATACCTGCCGTTTATTAAGAATTATTTGCCGAAGAGCTTAAAGGCGAACCCCACTATTCATTGCACTCCGGACGATTTCGGAATAGAGGAAAGAACTAGAAAAGGCACAGTGCATAAAAGCATTCCGTCGACCGTTATTCCGTACGTTTCGCAAACTGCGATGATTGATTTTGTTCCGAATACGGTCTCCGGTATCCCGAAGCTGCATATTAAAGCAATAAAACGAAGAAGAATTCTTGTAACCAATATCAATAGCTTTGCGGGCAAAGATAACATCACCTTTAACGGATCTGTTGTCGAGCCCGAGACTAAAAAATTCGAAACAAATGCTGCATTGGTTACAAGTGTTGTTAAAAACGGGTGGACATATTACTGCGCACTTAATGCGTAAAGAAAAACATTAGAGAAAGGAAATCAGAATTATGAACGCACCTACATTATTAATCGGACTTGGCGGAGTCGGGAGCAAGATTGTCGAGCGCGTATCCGGTCTTATTACACCGGAACAGAGAGAGAGTATCGCTGTTGTGGTGTTGGATACGGATATCAACGACTTGAGAGCAATCAGAGAAAGAAATCCGTTTATACGGACAATTCAAACATCAACCAGGCAAACGGTAGGAGAGTATCTTTCAAAAAATACATATGCGAGGGATACATGGTTCCCCGTCAACAAAACGTTGAACAAAAAGCCTTTGACCGAAGGAGCGGGACAGGTCAGATCGATTTCGCGCCTGGCTTTTGAAACGACAGTTAAGGCCGGAAAAATGGAACCGCTCCATGACGCTATACAGAGCCTGTATAAAGTCGAAGAAGAAAAAGCGGAACAAGCGTTGCGCGTAATTATCACAGGTTCCGTCGCAGGAGGAACCGGATCCGGTCTTATACTCCCGGCTGCTATGTATGTCAGACATTATCTGGATGCACATTTCAGACAAAGCACAAATATTACTCGCGGATTTTTCATTCTGCCCGAAGTCTTTTTTGAAGTAATTCAGGGAGAAACCGAGCGCAACAATCTCAGAGCTAACGCATATGCAACCGTTCGTGAATTGGACGCCTTCCTTATGAAGGGAAACGGCACGCTTCCGAAGAACTATGAAGATTCCGTAAAAATGAAATTCCCAAGAGTAGCTGCCGATGGCTACGAAGAGTATGATGTCAGCCCCTATGATTTCTGCTTCCTTTTTGATGCTCAAAACGCAGAGGGAGGCAAATTGAATTCATTTACTCAGTATCTGGATCATGCCGCTAATTGTATCTATGCACTGGCAATCGGTCCGATGAACAAGCGCAGCAATTCTTCCGAGGATAACACGATCCGCAAGCTGGCCAAAGAAAGAGGAAGAAACAGATATGCCGGCGCCGGTTCGTCGATGCTGATATATCCTTATGAAGATATCAGAACTTTGGTTGCTCTTAGGTGGGCAAAGCAGAGCGTATCGCAACAGTGGCTTGCGTATGACAAGCAATATAAAGAAATATGCCTTGAAAATGAGAGGGAAGGAATATATGACAGAGAACAATCGCTTTCCTCCTATTATGTGAATCAGATCGATACCGACAGTGAACATGACGATCCTTTTGCAAAAGCGATTTACAAGGCGACCGGAGATTATAAAAACGGAGTTGTCAGAGTCGGCGATCGCTGGAAAACATATGTTAAGGCTCTTTTGAATAAGGTGGAAGCCGATATCAGAAAGACCCCGAGCAATTTGGCGTCCAAATATGAAGATGCCAACGGTCTGGTAAACGCTCTCGGTGCTAAATGGGATGAATATCCGAACGCATATGAGGCCGAGGTTGAATACCGTCTGATGTACAATGACTATACTAACGCGGTCAAAAAGGCAATTGCATATTCTCTTTTCAAAGGTGCGGACAGCGTAACGTCATCGTTAGATAAAGAATACAAATTGGAAACTTATTTAACGGCAAATAACGGCAGTTTTCTGCACCCCAATGCCATACGCTACCTGCTCATCAGAATCAAAGAATCGCTTGTGGAATCTTTGGAAGGAACCAATCGTGCTAAAGAACAAAACACAAAATATTTTGACAACTTTGAGCAGACAACCTTTGATGATCCGGGTACGGAAGACAGAGTTGAAACTGCCGATGACTTGAGAAACAGAAAGCGTTCTATTGCCGAAAGACTGTCAAAGAGGCCTTCGGGCGAGCAAGAAGAAGTTATATCCAAGATGCGAGACTACCTGGGAAAAGTCGTAAAATATAATGTTCAAACAGCTCAAATATATGTGTTGAAGCGCGGTATAGAATATGTTGATTCGCTGATTTCGGCTTTCGAAATTTTCTTTCGTTCTCTCGAGGACAAGGTGGAAACGCTCGATAACAGAATAAACGAAATTTATAAAAAATACAGCGGCAGCAAGGGAATGACCGTTCGCTATGTCTGCGCGTCGAAGAACTGTCTGGACAAGATATATGATAATATGCCTTATACCGGTGGCGGTGTTTCGATAGATTCGGACCTTGCCAAAACGATATATGAAAGGGTACGTTCTTTTATCGATTTAGAAGACAAAACAAAGAGCAACTACTACTTCAGCGATCTGTTTGAAGACGGCATTATAGGCTTTTTCAAAGAGGATGCTTCTAAAAATCACGGAAATGCGCTGGATATTGATGTTATTGCAGCACTCGAAAGAGAGGCAGAGCTCGACGGCGGATTTGAAAACAACATAGCTGATGTGGATAGGCGGATAGAGCAGTATGTCCGTAAAGTTATAAGCGACACCAGGTCTCTCTCCTGTCCCTTTATTGAGACTCCTCTCGGCGAACAGCAGGATCCGATTAATGCCTGTACTTTCAATACCAGCCTGAGGCCGAAGCCGGGCGACGAATCTCCCCGTGCGCAGATAATTAACAGCGAGTTGATAAATTTCGGCGGAGAACCCGATGACAGTATCCCGAATTACATGGTCATGTTCTACAAGGCATATTACGGCCTGAGAGCGAATGATCTGAGCAAATTTGCTCCTCCGGAGAAGACGGAAACACATAGCAGAAACGGCGGCGAGTACTTTAAAGCTTATTATCAGCTGATTCGCGGGATCCATCCCGAAACATATCGCAGCAGGGAGATCAGCCCGCACATCGATCGCTGGTGGCATATTATAACCAAGATGCCCGATCTTGATGAGGAAAATCAGAATAGGCAGGAGTACAATATCTACGCAGCATTTTTCTGGGCCATCTTGAGGAAATACATTATTCTCTTCGATGAGGGAACCGGTCGCAGGGTTTACAAGGCGCGCAAAACACTGCTTAAAATGGATGATGACAGGCTTATTGTCTCCAACGGCACCGAGTGCGATAAACTGTATGAAGTGCTTGATGCAATCGCGATTTATCCCAAGTTGGGCGAGAGTATTCTCGCAGATGTCGAACTCAGGACACAGGATGACCTGGAGGAAGGCGTGGAGCTTGAGAACGGTATTTTACTCTCTTCGCTTAGCTCATATAAGGCGTCTGAGCCCGGTATCGGTGCAGATAACGTTCCGTCGGAGAGCATCTTCGATATTCCTATGCTTATGAAGAAATCCTCAACGGCTAATGGCTATTGTGAAGAGGATGTCATTAAAATACTCATGGCTGAAGTGGGAGAAATTAAAAAATATCTGTCCAGATTCTGCAATCAAAAAGAGCTCTCCGAAGTAATGGGCAAGATTATTATGGAGCAGTTTGAAAAGCATTTGAATTCGGTTGCTCTGGAAAGCAAGAAGCATCCTTCTATCTACAAAGAATCTCTGTTTATAAGAACTTGCGATACCATTGCAAATACACTTTCTGAACTTGGACTTAAAAAGGATGCCCAAAAGGTGTCGGATATCGCCAACGCCTTAATATAATCGGTCCTATGTTTTTTGAAGGTGGTGATTTATACGTATTCTGTTATTATACAAAATGCAAAAACAATTGAGGAATTTGCAAAGTATCAAGCCTTGTTTGCCGATGCATTAAAAAGCAACAGGATAGGTGTATGTAAATGGAATGAATCCGGAACCACTGTTGAAACCGCTCTTCCGGAATTGAACTCCTTGACGGATGACAAGGAAGAGTGGCGTGCAATCATCATCAGATTTATTGATGATGATTGCATGGCCGCGTGCCAAAGTGTGCCTCAAAACCCTTATGATTTTCTGATTAATCAGAATAATGGCGATGATGTGCATGAAAACGATGTTCCTCTGGTGAGACTCACTCAAATGTTAGGAGGCATTCCGACGATTGAAGTGGATTTTGAGCCGGAAGTTATCACGGAAGAACACATGGCACCAAGGATAATTTATACACCTGTTGTTGACAAAACAAAAGCAGAGGTGCGTCGGGAATTAGTCAGGAAGTATCAATTCGACGGACGACTGCCTTCCTCCATTATCATTGTCAGCGTCAGAGAAAGAAACGACGATAAAGATAGTGAGGAGGATGTTGATTCTACCTGGCTTTCGCGCAGAGAATCGGAGAGCTCCGAATTTTGGAAAAGGAATCAGTATCCCGGAATTTGCCGATTCCTGGTATATGATTATAAGAAGCTGGGGGCTGTTCAAAGAGAGGCAGATAATTTTAATTTCTGGCTTTCCGTTAGGCTGCTTTCCACCAATGTCGTAGACGCTGCGACGTTACAGGCGTATCGTCTTTATACGGTCAAGAGCATTATTGACAAGAAAAAGATGAGAGAGGCTTTTCAAACCGTATCCAACCGTCTGAGGAGTGCGAAGCAGGCGTTGGAAAGGGATGTGCGAAAAGATATCGAAAGCCAAATATGCGAGGAAGAAGAATTGCCGAATTACCGAGTCGAGGTTCCGGTTGCATTGAAACTTCCCTTATCGGAAAGCAGAGAGGTCAAGATGAAGTCATTCCGTCTCCTCTCGAGCGGGACTTTGTCCGATGTTAATGCTTGGGACAAACAACGGGAGTCAATAGAGGAAGACCTTGTTAAAAGTGTTCGTTCTGCCGAAAGAACACTTGACCAAACTGCTGACAAGCTGAGAGGCGTATGTACCTTTGAAGAATGCGAGGTTGAACCCCTGAACAAGTACCAGGAAGAAGATCTTCTTCGTGAGACAGATGGGTTATATCATAGTATAGTTAATATCCAAGGAAATTTGCCGACAGATAAAGTAGCTGATTATGATGATCTTATGAAGGCTTCTGATTCTGTTAGAAAAAATCTAATAGGACGAGTCGTAAAAGTACCTGCGATTATTTCTTTTATTACAGCGAGCCTGGCTCTGTTTTTTTCGACACTCACTGCAATCATACTAAAAACCAAAGAGACGCATTCGGACTTTTTCGTATTATTCGGAATGGTGTTGGTTGCTGTTGCTATCGTTGTGCTCTGCGGAATGCTCGCTCTGGTTGCGCAGAAGCTCAATTTGAACGGACTGATAAAAGAATACAACTTGAGGATTAAAGCGGCATTTAACAAATTGGTGAACAATGCCGGGGATTATTCCAAATATATGAGTGCGATTGCGTCGCATTCCAGAGGAGTTTCTTATCTTGCGTTGTCAACGAGCAAAAAGTTTTCCCACAGTGAAGAACACTATTTGAGATATAAGCATATCAATGCGATCAATGTGCTGCTATCCAAATTGAAGGAGTGGAGCAAGATCTACCGCCTTGATGTTGATTTTACATCAAAGCGTCCGGAAACGAGATTGAACATTGACATACATCAGCCGCCGTTTGAGAGTGACTTATATGCTGTTTATTCTAAAGAGCTATATCCTGTTGCGGTCAATAATTCCGGCATGTATATGATGTTGCCGTTCGATTTTGTCGTCGGAGTGGAAATTCACAGGGAGGAATTATACGATGATAGATGTGATTAAAGCGTTGATTCCGATTATAAACACTGCACTTATGTGTGTTATATTAAATCTGATAAACGCAAGGAAAAGCAGAAGAATACGACAATTCCCTCTTGTTGTTTTTTCGTTTATATCAATGATTATCGCCATACCTGTCATAATTAAAAATTATGATCGTATAGAAAAGATAATCGGATTCGTATCCCCCCTTTTACATTCAAGTCTGGTTATCGTCAATATGCTGTTGATGGTAGGATTTTTTGTGATAAAGCTTATCCTGTGTCCCGTTTGTGCTTCTGTTTTTAAAAACAGAAGAGTGTTGGAAGTCTTTTCTTTCGGACTTTATAAATATGACGAAGAGTATGACGAATGGTTCTTGAAGAACACGTGGAAGAATTTCAGAAAATTTTTCTTCTGGATTGTCGGCGGAACAATCTTGGCAGCCGGTCTATACCTGGGCTTGACTTGGGTTCGCGGTCCCGAGAGCAGGATTTGGTTTATAATTTTTCCGTGTTCGGCTGTAATTGTGATGAATGAAATATACTGCTTTATCAACGGCCAAACCAAGGAGGAGTTTGAACATTGCATTTTCGGTGATGATTCCGAAGCGAGAAGAATAAGCAATTATTATAAGATCAGGAAAATATTTGAGCGAATTTTACCGTCGCCGCTGTTATCCGCACATACCGGATGCGAGTTTCTGAGAACGGACACTGCGGCAGATCTTATTAAAAAACTCGGTGAATCCGACGATGCCGATGACAAAATAGTCTCTGAGTACTTTGACTTGAACGGCAGATATAAGGTTGCTGACGTGGATTGCGTTCAAGCAACATCGGATATGATACATCACAAAAATGTCGTTTTCTTCAATCCCTTCTACCGTGATCTCGGTATGTATATTACTCTTCCGATGATCAAATCGCTTTTGACGGGGAAAAAGTGCATTGTGCTGTGCGGCAGAATGAATACGGCTCCGGATGTAAAAGAATGGCTTTCGGAAACATTGCGTGAATATAGCCATATGAGGTCATTGTGGAGAGTCAACTTCTTGTCTGACAAAGATCCGGAATGTGAGGTCGGAATTCTTACATTTACGCAGCTTTATGATAAAAAGGTTATCAATGCAAACCGCGGATTTTTCAGTCAAACGGATTTTGTGATGATAATAGAACCGTCTTTGATGCTCAATACCAGCCAGGTTGCGTTGAGTATTATGGCGGAAGAGATGAATGTTGATGGAAAGATTCCGGTATATTGTATCTGTGACAGGTATGTGGACGGATTGATTGATACGATGTCACACCTGCTCCGAACTGAAATAACAGACGTTGTGGCGGCTCCGGTGCCGCGGTGCAGTTATACCGCCATGTCATGGGATGCCGACGGAGATTTCTGCAGGCAGCAGTTTTTTGACAAACAAACAAGATATCTCGGAAACGGAATTGAGCTTGCTGCAATTGCAGTGAAAAATCAGGTACCTTCCGTAACGTGGTATAGCGAGAGAAAATCTCCGATTAGAGATATTAAGTGGATTACGGGACAGTATTACCCCACGATTTGTCGCTACATAAATCAGCCAAGCCAGCAGAAAAGTCTTTATGAGAAGATCAAATTTGTGCCAACTCTTTGGAGTTCTGCAAAAACCAAGGAACAATTTTTGATTGCCGAAGATGAGTTCTGTAATATGTTTAGCGTAATGCGAGCATACCTGTCCCGCGGAAGTAATCATGTGTTTGTTAATGTACTGTCGGAAAACTATCTGCTGAGGGACTATATGCGTTTCAACAAGCAGATGTTTATATCAAATCCGAACGCGATTCCGTCCTTTGTTCCCGACTATGCGAAAACCGAGCGCAATACTATTTTAAAGTTAATTATTATGATGACTTTAAAGCCGATGACGGAAGACGAAATAATCAAGGAACTGCACCTTATCGGAATAGAGACTAATGATGCATACGGAGTAATGCTTTCGTTACTCAAAAAGTATACATATGCAGACGAAACGATATTTACGGTTGAAAGCATCCGCGCCAGCATTGATGAGTTTACAACAAAATCGATCAGCGTTTACAGCGTTTCTGACGAAGAATTTGAAAAGTATTTTTCCGCATCATTGAAGAATGCCTATTATATTCTTGAGGATGAAAAGGATGAGGAAGGATATATTGATGCCAAGCTGTTTAGTCATGTTGCGCAGACCGTTCTTCCCGGACAGTTTGTAACATACGATGGTAAATACTATCAGGTTAAGTATGTGTCGCCTCAAAGCGGTGTCGTTTTAAGGCGCGCTTCGGATCAATTTGACAGCAGAAAGTATTACAGACAAGTCAGAAGCTATTCGTTGGACTTTGCTGCGAATTTTGAGGTTGTTTCAAATAAGAAGATAGTTGATGTGGAATTTGCCGAGATCAGGGCGGATTTCAGCGTTGTAACTACCGGCTACATTGAAATGAGTGACAGCCACAATCTCAAAACAGCAAGATTGATCGATTTCTCGGAAGATCCCGGTGTTGACAACTATACAAGAGAGTATCGCAACAAGTCTATGCTCCGAATAAAATTGCCTGATTCGGATGATAATATTTGCTTTACTGTTTGTCTGTTGCTTTCGGAGATATTTAAATCTGTTTTTCCCGATGGCTGGCAGTATCTTGCGGTAGTATCAAAACGTCCGAAGGATATTGCGGAGGATGTTGACGGAATGCTCAACTATGTTGTCTATCCTGCGGAAGGCGATATCGAGCCCGGTTATATATATATTATCGAAGACAGTGATGTGGATCTCGGACTGTTAAATGCGATCGAAAAGAATTTTATGCGATTCATGGAGATAATTGCAGATTTTCTTGATTGGCATTTTGAAAAAATAGTCGAGCCCGAGCCCGAAGTTTTGCCTCCGCCGGAGATTTCTGCCGACGAAAACAAAGAAGAAGAGAAAAAGAATTTTGCTGCCCGATGGTTAGACAGAATCAAAAGACGGTTCGGCGGCAAAGAAAAGGAAAAAGGCGATATAGAAAGTCCCGAAAAGACGGAAGAAGTTGCCCAAGAAACTTCCGGGATTTCTGCAGAGCCCGCCGACAGCACGGCTAAATCCGAAATTGAATTAAATGATGCTGACGTAGAAGAAGTCGAGACCGGTCTCGATCAGATAGAGAATATCGCTTCTTCAAGCGAAGATAATATTGAGATTGTCTCAAAAGACGAATCGACGCATCAAGATCAAGAACAGGAGCCGGCTCCGGAACAGGAACCGGTCCAGGAACAGGAGTCGGCTCCGGAACAGGAATCGACTCAGGAACAGGAACCGGTTCAGGAACAGGAACCGGTTCAGGAACAGGAACCGACTCAGGAACCGAAACCGGAACAAGAACAAGAACAGCCAATATCTTCTGTTTCTTCTGAGCCCGAAGGAGTTGACGGTGAACCGGAAACAGCTACACCCGAATCTCCAGATACGGATGACGTCGACGTTCTTGACGAAGAGCCGCAATCCCAAACCGGCTGCAGCGACGAAGATCTTTCCGAACCTGTTGAAAAAACCCGTTATCAGCGTGAATGCTTCTTGAAGTTCGGATATGAGGAAATCGATGAACGAATCCATATCGACGAATTGAGAGAATATTTATGTGCGCGAGGGTGGTGCAATAACTCTTTAACATTAGCCAGAAAATGCGATATAACGGCGAAAAATCAGCTTGATGTTGAAACGGAGAATCATTGTGATTTCTGTTCGCTGCCGTTAACCGGTGTGAGTTATGAACAGCTTAATGACGGCCGAATAAGATGTAATGATTGTTCCGCAAGCGCGATAACGACACTTGCCGATTTCAAAGAGTTATTTTATCGTTGCTTAGGGCTTATGGAAGATTTCTTTGATATTAGATTCAGAGTTCCCATAGGCGTTAAAACAACCGATGCCAGAGAAGTGGCAAAATGCGCCGGAGCGGTATTCAGACCAAGCAAAGATGTGGCAGCAAGAGTTTTGGGATTTGCTCAGAAGAAAAACGGAAAGTACAATCTTGTTATTGAAAATGGAAGCCCAAGACGTGCCGCAATTGATACGACGGTTCATGAATTGACTCATATTTGGCAGTACCTGAACTGGAATGACAATGACGTTCTTCGCATATATAAAATGGGAAACCGTGCGTGCACACAGAGAGCAAGAGCCATTGTCTATGAAGGTATGGCTATGTGGGCATCAATTCAATATTTGTATCAAATCGGAGAAACATTTTATGCTGCAGAGCAAGAAGCACTTGCCGAATCGCGCCAAGATGTCTACGGTGTCGGATTTAGGCTCTATAGAGAACGGTATCCGTTTGTTAAAGACTCGTCCATTTTGAAGTACACACCGTTTTCCTATTTCCCGACACTTGAACCTTCTGCGGTTATTGAGGCGGCACGCTTGATGTGTACTAAAAAAGAGTGCACATGTTAAAAGACTGTGCAAAAAAGAGTTTTGTTGAGGAGAAGCATTGAGAAAAAGGTGATTGAGCCATATAATGTTCGGCTTGGTCGGATGCACTCGGAGCTTCGACAAAAAACAATTAATACTCAAGCGGGAACACGGCGAGAATCATCGAACCGGAAGAGTAGCCTATAAAACCCGGGAGTTATCTTTTGAGGTTCGGAAATCAGCTAAGAAAACCTCGGTAGTCAAATTGCTTTGGCTATCGAGGTTTCACCCGCCCTCTAAGCCGACGTCTTTTGGCGGTTGCACGGATTGTCTGTCATTTGGGATTTTTTAGGCGTATGAGTGCGGTTTCGGAACATCGTCAAAAAACTTTTGACGATTGACTATATCGAATTACTTGGAGATAATATGAATAAAGTATTTAACTGCGTCAGTGATTTAAAAGAATATCTTGCCGATGGTATAAAAAACGGAGATATGGTGCCGGCAGAATATATAAAAACAGCACAGATAACGGCAAGGCGCGGATACATCGGCGAAAAGGTTTCGACGATTATGGCGAACGGAATGCATGAGACCGACAATGCGGTGACCGCCGATCCCCAAACCGGCAAACCGGGCTGGATAGTCAAAAGCATAGGCGGAGAGGAATATATTGTTTCCGATTCGACATTCTGCCGAAAATATGAGTTGGTTGACGAAAAAAAGATGCTGTACAAATCAAAAGGAAATCCGATTATAGCAGTGCAGATAGATGATGACATCAGTTTTATCGCTCCGTGGGGAGAGATGATGAATATTGCGGCAGGCGGATACATTGTTCTGTCAGAGTGTGAAAACATATATGGCATCCAGGGGAAAGAATTTGCGGAGTTATACAGCGGCACGGGAAAAAATGCGGCGCAAGTTCTTGATACAGTTAAAAGATGGTTAAATATTTAAGTTGAAATTAAAGAGCGTATCCGCTTTGAATTGTACCGTCGGTACGATTTAGAGCGGATTTTTTATAAAAGCGACTACTGTGTTGTACGCTGCTGCATTTTTTACAATTGTCATATATTTATGAGCAATTCACTAAAATGTTTTGTTTAAATCGAAGCGTATTTCCTTGCTTTTTTCGACAAATTAATCTACAATAAAAATGATGTTAAAACGGCATTACAAAATGAAAAGGGGCAAAAAAGATGAAGAACATTAAAATTTTCCTTGTACCGTCAAGCGATGCGGTCATGGGCGACATGACCGAGGTGAGGGATTTCTTCCGCCAGCTCAACGAGATGTATTTTGACAGCGGGATAAATTTCTCCATCCTGAACGCGAACGAAATGACCGAGAATGAGTTGAATGAACACGTTGCCGACAGCGACTTGAGCTTCTTCCTGTTTTTCGAAGACGTCAGTGACTATATGCGCAGCTGCTTCGATATATTCTTCGAGTCGTTCAAGAAGACCGATAAGCCGAAGATCGTTACATACTTCAAGTATACCGAATCTCCGAACGACATGACCGAAGCGGTGCGCGAATTCTCCCAAATGCTCGGAAACGAACTCAGGCACTATTATAATAATTACAACAGCATAGACACGCTCAAGCTCGGCATTCTCATGCAGATAAAGGTCATGAGACTCGATGCGTCGCAGATAACGATATCCGACGACGGTATGATTTGCCTCAACGGACAGCCCGTGGCGGATACAAGCAAAATCCCCATGTTCGAGTTCAACGACAGGCTCAACGAACTGAAGAGCAGATACGATGAGCTGACCAAGGAGTGGGGCAGACTTCGCACTTTGCGTATGGACGATCCTAACAACGAGGAACTCTATTTTGAGTTTTCGAGAGTTGCCACCGAGCGCGACGACACAAAAAAAGCCCTGCGCGAATTCGAGGATCTTCTTCTCAAGACCTCCGAAGAGCTTGCCGCCAAAAAGGGTGAGATGTCTCCGCGCCAGGCGGAGGCATACAGACTGCTCGAAATGGGCGACGTAGACGGCGCTTGCGAGATTCTTCCGTTGGACGAGCTTTTTGATGATATCAGTCACAACGAATTTCTTGCCGACAACGCAATTGACCGCCTTGAAACAAATGTAGACGAGCTCGCCACGCGCATAACCGCCCTCAACATGAAGGGCCTCAACAAAGATATAGTTGCCGAGATAAGGAGGATATACGAGAAAATATATGGCCTTTGCGACACCAGAAATATCGGTTGGTCGAAGCTGTATGATTATGCATCGTTCTTGGAAGATCAGAATGACTACACCAATGCCATCGAGGTTGCCGAGAATCTGAGATGGTATTATTCCGCTCCGGGCAGAAAGGTGAATGAATATGACTTGGGCTCTTTATATAATCTGTTGGGACTGCTGTATGAAGCGCAAAACAAGCCAAAAAAAGCAGAAAAATATTGTCTCGCCGCAATAGAGATAAGAGAGCGTCTTGTGGAAAAGAACGCCGATGCCTATGAGCCTGCTCTTGCGGGGAGTTATAACAATGCAGGCAATCTCTATAAAAAACAAGGTCAATCTCAAAAAGCAGAAAAATATCTTCTCGCTGCAATGGAGATATATGAGCGTCTTGTGAAAGAGAACGCGGACGCTTATGAGCCGGATTTGGCGGGGAGTTATAACAATGCGGGTAATTTCTATAAAGACCAAGGTCAGCCCGAAAAAGCAGAGAAATATTATCTCACCGCGATAGAGATAAGAGAACGTCTTGTGAAAAAGAACGCCGAAGCCTATGAGCCGGATCTTGCGGGGAGTTATAACAATGCTGGTATTTTCTATGCAAAACAAAATCAGCCCGAAAAAGCAGAGAAATATTATTCCGACGCAATAGAGATATATGAACGCCTTGTAAAAAAGAACGTCGATGCCCATGAACCTGCTCTTGCGACGAGTTATTACAATGCAGTCAGTTTCTATTACGAACAAGGTCGGTTAGAAAAATCGGAGAAATATATTCTCGCTGCGATGGAGATATATGAACGTCTTGCGAAAAAGAACGCCGATGCCTATGAGCCTGCTCTTGCGGGAAGTTATAGCGCCGCGGGTGTTTTCTATCATAAACAAGGTCAGTCCGGTAAAGCAGAGAAATATTATCTCGCTGCGATAGAGATATATGAGCGCCTTGTGGAAAAGAACGCGGATGCCTACGAGCCGAATTTGGCGGGAAGTTACAACAATGCGGGCGTTTTCTATTACGAACAAGGTCGGTTAGAAAAATCGGAGAAATATATTCTTGCTGCGATAGAGATAAGAGAACGTCTTGCAAAAAAGAATGCCAATGCCTTTGAACCAGATCTTGCCATGAGTTATAACAATGCGGGTGAATTCTATGCAAATCAAGACTATCTTGAAAAATCCGAAAAATATTATCTTGCCGCGATAGAGATATATGAGCGCCTTGTAAAAAAGAATGCGGCTGCCTATGAACCGGATCTTGCAATAAGCTGTTTTCTGTTTTCCCTTAATTCAAAAGACAAAACATATCTCGACAAGGCATACGAGATAGCAAAGCGCAGACAGGACGATCCGAGGTGCGGGAAGCTCGTGAAGGACATAGAATCTATGCTCAAATACATAACCCAAAAACAATAATCGGGGGTATTTAATATGACAATCAAAATGTTTTTAGCGTCGTCGATAGTCAAACTGTATGATGAGCGGAATGCGATAGGTGATCTTTTCGACAGGCTGAACCAAGCGTATCGCATGAAGTACGGTGTTCATTTTAATCTCGAAAGATGCGAGGACAGTGATGATGCCGTCAGAACGAATGGCTCGCAGGCGAAGTATGATGAGGATATTGCCGAAAGCGATACGGAGCTTGTCGTTTTTGCCGAAAGCGTCGGGGAGTATACAAAGCATGAGGTGGATGTTGCGCTGAAAAGTCTTGAGAAAAAAGGCTCGCCGCAGATATATGTCCTTTTCAAGCTCGATTCCGAGGGTGAAATAAGCGCTGCCGCAAAAGCTTTTTCTGAAGAATATAGCGGCCGACTGAGGAGTTTCGATGACTTTGGAAGCATGACGGAATTGAAGCTTCATGTTTTCAATATTGCTATGGACTTTTTGAAAATGCGCGGAAAAACGGGACCCCGTGTCCACCTTGACGAAGGAAGGCTGAAAGTTGACGATACCATCATTATCGACCTGCGAAAAGCATCCTCAAAAGAACTCGAACTGCTTAAAATTTAAGAAAAAATAGATTTGTATAATCGAAAGGGGCAAAAAAGATGAAGAACATTAAAATTTTCCTTGTACCGTCAAGCAATGCGGTCATGGGCGACATGACCGGGGTGAGGGATTTCTTCCGCCAGCTCAACGAGATGTATTTTGACAGCGGAATAAATTTCTCCATCCTGAACGCGAACGAAATGACCGAGAATGAGTTGAATGAACACGTTGCCGACAGCGACTTGAGCTTCTTCCTGTTTTTCGAAGACGTCAGTGACTATATGCGCAGCTGCTTCGATATATTCTTCGAGTCGTTCAAGAAGACCGATAAGCCGAAGATCGTTACATACTTCAAGTATACCGAATCTCCGAACGACATGACCGAAGCGGTGCGCGAATTCTCCCAAATGCTCGGAAACGAACTCAGGCACTATTATAATAATTACAACAGCATAGACACGCTCAAGCTCGGCATTCTCATGCAGATAAAGGTCATGAGACTCGATGCGTCGCAGATAACGATATCCGACGACGGTATGATTTGCCTCAACGGACAGCCCGTGGCGGATACAAGCAAAATCCCCATGTTCGAGTTCAACGACAGGCTCAACGAACTGAAGAGCAGATACGATGAGCTGACCAAGGAGTGGGGCAGACTTCGCACTTTGCGTATGGACGATCCTAACAACGAGGAACTCTATTTTGAGTTTTCGAGAGTTGCCACCGAGCGCGACGACACAAAAAAAGCCCTGCGCGAATTCGAGGATCTTCTTCTCAAGACCTCCGAAGAGCTTGCCGCCAAAAAGGGTGAGATGTCTCCGCGCCAGGCGGAGGCATACAGGCTGCTCGAAATGGGCGACGTAGACGGCGCTTGCGAGATTCTCCCGTTGGACGAGCTTTTTGATGATATCAGTCACAACGAACGTCTTGCCGACAACGCAATTGACCGCCTTGAAACAAATGTAGAGGAGCTCGCCACGCGCATAACCGCCCTCAACATGAAGGGTCTCAACAAAGATATAGTTGCCGAGATAAGGAGGATATACGAGAAAATATATGACCTCTGCCGCAACAAACATGTCGGTTGGTCGAAGCTGTATGATTATGCATCGTTCTTGGAAGATCAGAATGACTACACCAAAGCTATTAAGGTTGCGGAGAAGTTAAATCGGTATTATTCCGATCCTGATAATAAGGTGGATGAATATGACTTGGGCAGATTATATAATCTGTTGGGAATGCTGTATCACTCGCAAAACAAGCCCGACAAAGCGGAGAAATACTATCTCGATGCGATAGAGATATATGAGCGCCTCGCGAAGAAGAATGCCGATGCCTATGAGCCTGCTCTTGCGGCGAGTTATAACAATGTGGGTGCTTTCTATGATGACCAAAATCAACCTGACAAAGTAGAGAAATATTATCTCGCCGCGATAGAGATATATGAGCGCCTCGTGAAAGAGAATGCGGCTGCCTATGAGCCGGATCTTGCGGGGAGTTATAACAATGCGGGTGTTTTCTATAAAGACCAAGGTCAGCCTGAAAAAGCAGAGAAATATTATCTCGCTGCGATAGAGATAAGAGAACGCCTTGTGGAAAAGAACGCTGATGCCTATGAGCCGGATTTGGCGGGGAGTTATAACAATGCAGGAGTTTTCTATAAAAAACAAGGACAGTCCGAAAAAGCAGAGAGATATCTTCTCGCCGCGATAGAGATAAGAGAGCGCCTTGTAAAAAAGAATGCGGCTGCCTATGAACCGGATCTTGCGATGAGCTATAACAGTGCGGGTGCTTTCTATTATAAGCAAAACAAGCCCGACAAAGCAGAGAAATACCATCTCGCCGCGATAGAGATATATGAGTGCCTTGTGAAAAAGAACGCCGATGCCTATGAGCCGGATCTTGCGGGGAGTTATGGTGCCGCAGGTGTTTTCTATCATGAACACGGCCAGCCCGACAAAGCAGAGAAATATTATCTCACCGCGATAGAGATATATGAGCGTCTTGTAGAAAAGAACGCCGATGCCTATGAGCCGGAGCTTGCGACGAGTTATAACAATGCGGGTGTTTTCTATTACGAACAAGGTTGGTTAGAAAAATCGGAGAAATATATTCTTGCTGCGATAGAGATAGAAAAACGCCTTGTGGAAAAGAACGCTGATGCCTATGAGCCGGAGCTTGCGGGAAGTTATAACAATGCGGGTGCTTTCTATGATGACCAAAATCAACCTGACAAAGCAGAGAAATATTATCTCGCCGCGATAGAGATATATAAGCGTCTTGTGGAAAAGAACGCCGATGCCTATG
>ENA-UEYF01001335-UEYF01001335.1-human-gut-metagenome-genome-assembly--contig:-NODE-1335-length-20679-cov-5.536162_pt1 | contig 20679 bp, 24 predicted proteins | sample MGYA00242902_ERZ507920 | MGnify/ENA primary metagenome ERZ507920 (study PRJEB26167, sample SAMN06115402) | human gut metagenome | host: Homo sapiens | place: China:Jiangxi | collected 2016-07-05...
TATAATCAATTTATTATTTACTATTTTATTTTCTGGCGAAAGAATGATTTTTTTTTGAGATAGTAGTATTCGATTGTCTATTTCCTCTTTTTTTGTAGCTTTGTTACCGGAAAGAAAAGTTAGAGCTATGTTGCAAAAAACGGTTGGAATCGTTCTTCATGTATTAAAGTATAACGATACATCGAATATCGTAGAGATGTATACTGAGTTGTCAGGGCGTGCGTCCTTTTTGGTCACCGTGCCTCGTTCTAAGAAGGCTACTGTCAAATCGGTGTTGTTTCAACCATTGGCTTTAATCGAATTTGAGGCGGATTACAGACCGAATACTTCACTTTTTAGAATTAAGGAGGCCAAATCTTTCAGTCCCTTTACTTCTATTCCCTATGATCCTTTTAAATCGGCTATCGCTCTTTTTCTCGCTGAATTTCTTTATCGTGCCATTCGTGAGGAGGCTGAGAACCGTCCGTTGTTTGCCTATTTACAACATTCTATATTATGGTTGGATACCTGTAAGATTAGTTTTGCTAATTTCCATCTGGTATTTCTGATGCGTCTTTCACGCTTTTTGGGGCTGTACCCCAACCTGGACGATTATCATGCGGGTGACTATTTTGATATGTTGAATGCCACTTTTACGTCCGTTCGTCCTCAACTGCATTCTTCTTATATACAGCCCGATGAAGCCGGACGGTTGTTGCAGTTGATGCGTATGAATTATGAAACCATGCATCTTTTTGGAATGAACCGTACGGAAAGAGCCCGTTGTCTGGCTATTATTAATGAATATTTAAAATGGATTACGACACCAGCCCCAAAACAGCTGCTAGCAAACGGGTTCTGCCTATCCCTAGCAAGCTATGTAACATGCTCAGCATATATATGTCTGCTCTTGCTAATCTACAGCCTAACGACCGTATTTTTTTTATGCTTACTAAAGACAGCTTGCGACGTGCCATGATATCTAGCGCCAAAATCGCCGGAATTAAAATCATAAGACTCCACGATTTACGTCATTCTACCGCATCATTGCTCTTCGCTAACAAAGTTGAAGCAAATGTTGCAGCCAAAATACTTGGTCATAGTAGCATCAAGACAACCCTGGATATTTACACACATTTTAATAACGATAAGGTTAATGAAGCAATTACAAAGCTTGATAATTTAATTTGACTGCAACTTATCACCATAAATTGTAGTCAAAACGTAGTCAATCCACGAAATCAAAAAACTCCGACACACTATATATAGTGCATCGGAGTCAGGATTGCAGACGAATCAACAATCTATTGTGTTACTAGCGTAGCAGCAAGATTATTTAACTTCTACAGTTGCGCCAGCAGCTTCCAGTTTCTCTTTCAGAGCGTCAGCGTCAGCTTTGGAGATTTTTTCTTTGATAGCTTTCGGAGCACCGTCAACCAGCTCTTTAGCTTCTTTCAGGCCCAGGCCAGTAGCTTCGCGAACAGCTTTGATTACGCCGATTTTGGAAGCGCCAGCGGAAGTCAGGATTACGTCGAATTCAGTTTTTTCAGCTGCAGCAGCTTCGCCGCCAGCAGCCGGAGCAGCAGCAACAGCTACCGGAGCAGCTGCGGATACGCCGAATTTTTCTTCCAGAGCTTTAACCAGTTCGGACAGCTCGAGTACGGTCATGGATTCAATAGCTTCGATGATTTGATCTTTATTCATTATAGTTACCTCCAATAATAAGTAAGTTTTTATTTTTTAAGCTGCCTTATGCAGCATGCCGCAAATTAAGCGGACTCTTTTTGTTTGCGTACAGCTTCCAGAGCGTATACGACATTGCGGATAGTACCTTGAAGTACATTGACAAAACCGCTGATAGGAGCATTCATGCTGCCCAGCATCTTGGCAATAAGAACTTCTTTCGGCGGCAGAGAAGCCAGTGCTTTGATTTCGTCAGCACCGATAACTTTGCCATCAAGAACGCCAACTTTAACTTTCAGTTCTTTGTTTTCTTTTGCGAATTCGCAAACGATTTTTGCAACTGCAACAGGATCTTCCGGGGAAACAGCGATAGCGGTGTTTTTCTCCAGAGAAGGTTCCAGACCTTCAATACCAGCTTGTTCTGCAGCAATACGCAGCAGAGTGTTCTTAACTACATTGTAGTGAACGCCAGCTTCACGCATTTTGCGACGCAGCTCGGTATCCTGAGCAACAGTTAAACCGCAGAAGTCAACTAAAATAGTGCATTTGGAGTTAGAAAGCAACTCTTGAATTTCAGCAACTTTAGCTACTTTTTCAGGTCTAATAACTGCCATTTAGATTGCACCTCCTTTTTTTGATGTTTTTATTAAATCAAAAAGACCTCTCGGCCGTAGCCGGAGGTCGGAAGGTCTAATATATCTTCACGCTCCAGCCTCGGCAGGCGTAGTTAAAACTTACGCACGTGGCACCTGCTGTCTATGGCCCGATTATCTTCTGATTTAGTAAAATTAAGTAAAACTACAATTATTTGTCGCTATTAGCTTTCAGGACATCAACTTTAACGCCAGGTCCCATGGTGCAGGACATGGTGATAGTTTTCATGTACTGACCTTTAGCACCAGCCGGTTTAACCTTAACCAGGGTATCAGCCAAAGTCATGTAGTTTTGTAACAGTTGCTCTTCAGTAAAGGATGCTTTACCGATAGGAGCTTGTACGTTGCCGGATTTATCGGTACGATACTCGATTTTACCAGCTTTGGATTCCTTAACGGCACGAGTTACGTCCATGGTAACGGTACCAACCTTCGGGTTAGGCATTAAACCACGAGGGCCAAGGATTTTACCAAGACGACCAACAAGACCCATCATATCAGGGGTTGCGATGCACACGTCAAATGCCATCCAGCCGTTCTTGATTTTATCAACATATTCTTCACCGCCAACGAAATCTGCGCCGGCAGCTTCTGCTTCTGCAACTTTGGGGCCTTTAGCAAAAACCATAACAGTCTTGGATTTACCAGTGCCGTTCGGCAGAACCAGTGCACCACGAACTTGCTGATCAGGGTATTTAGGGTTAACGCCCAGACGGAAAGCAACTTCAACAGTGCTGTCAAATTTGGTAGCAGCGGTTTTCTTAACCAGAGCTACTGCTTCTTTCGGAGAGTAGAATTTGTCAGCTTCGATTAATTTCAAAGCGTCATCATACTTTTTGCCCATTGTTATAAAATCCTCCTATGTGGTACAAGCGGCTTTTGCCTCCCACTAAATTGAGAAGACTACTTAAAATTAGTCTTCGATTACAATACCCATGCTACGTGCAGTGCCTTCTACCATTCTCATAGCAGCTTCAACGTTTGCAGCATTGAGGTCTTGCATTTTGCTTTCTGCGATTTCGCGAACTTTGTCACGACCCAGTTTAGCAACTTTCTTTTTGTTAGGTTCACCAGAAGCCTTTTCCAGACCAGCAGCTTTTTTCAGCAGAACTGCAGCCGGAGGGGTTTTGGTTACGAAAGTAAAGGAACGATCTTCGAATACAGTGATCTCAACAGGAATGATGAGGCCAACTTGTTTCTCGGTACGTGCGTTAAATTCCTTAACGAAGGCCATGATGTTAACACCAGCCTGGCCAAGTGCAGGACCTACCGGAGGAGCCGGAGTAGCTTTAGCAGCCGGTACCTGTAATTTTACCATTTTAACGACTTTTTTCGGCATTTAATTACACCTCCTTACTCAATTTCTTCAACTTGTGTAAAGTCAATTTCAACAGGAGTTTCGCGTCCCATGATATCAACGAGTACCTTCAGTTTACCCTTTTCTTCGTTGATTTCACTGATTGTGCCTTCAAAATCCATGAAGGGCGCAGTCTTGATGCGGACTCTCTGATGTAACTGAAAATCAATTTTTGCGGGTTTTTCAGTTGCTTCAACTTCCATACCCATCGAAGGCATAATCTGCCTTACTTCTTCAGCTGTAAGCGGAGTCGGATGGGTAGAATCAGAACCGACGAAACCAGTTACACCTGCAGTATTGCGGACAGCATACCAGTTGCGCTCATTTACAATCATTTCCACCAGTACATAGCCTGGGAAAACTTTATGCTCAACAACTTTTTTCTTGCCATCCGAAGTGATTTCAACCTCTTTTTCCGTAGGTATTTCAATACGGAAAATTTCATTTTCCATACCCAAGGAATGAACTTTTCGTTCCAGGTTTGCGCGCACTTTATTTTCGTAGCCAGAATAGGTATGGATTACATACCAATGTTTTCCTTGCTTTTCTTCTTCCATGAATAAACGGAAAGCAACGCTTCCCCTTCCCTCCTTACTTAAGCCTTACAGCTCATTATTGCAAAATCATGCGGAATAACATACTAAAGATGGAATCAATAATCCAGATTAGAGCTGCGCACAAAACAACTGCAATAATTACCACTATAGTGTTAGCAATAAGCTCTTGTTTGGTAGGCCAGGTAACCTTTTTTAATTCTACTTTAGTTTCACTAAGAAAGGTTGTAATGCTGAATCCCTTATTCTCAGTGTCTGTAGTTTCCGGAACGGCCATCTTGTCACATCCTTGCTATTACTACCCGGTTACGCACAAGCCAATATTATTTGGTCTCTTTGTGCAGAGTGTGTTTTTTGCAGAACTTGCAATATTTATTGAGCTCGATACGATCAGGATCGTTCTTTTTGTTTTTGTTGGTTTGGTAATTTCTCTGTTTGCACTCAGTGCAAGCCAAAGTAATCAGGTTACGCATTTAGTTACACCTCGCTTACGTACATAATAATAAAACCAATCACAAATTGTCGCTAATATAGAGTAACACAGTTAACACTTTATGTCAACTATAAATATCCGTCTGACGCAAATTTTTTCTGCACAAACAGTACTTAGTTACTCTAAAGCGTTTCTTTGACAATCAGTCTTAAAAATCAAGACCGGCCATAAGCTGACCGGTCTTGTATTTTGCATTACTATGCCGGAAAAATTATTTCTCTTCTACTTCGGAAACAACGCCGGCGCCAACGGTACGGCCGCCTTCACGGATAGCAAAACGCAGACCTTTTTCGATAGCGATCGGGGTGATCAGTTCTTCGGCCATAGGTGTTCGGATCACACCCGGACAGACGGCATTGATACGAATCCCTTTTGCCGAGTAGTCGATGGCAGCCGTGCGGGTCAGACCGATCACCGCATGTTTGCAGGCGATATAGGCCGCTTGTCCGGGGAACCCCGTAACGCCGCCTTGCGACGAGGTATTGACAATAGCGCCACCACCTTGTTTCAACATCTGGATAATCTCGTAACGCATACAGTTCCATACACCTTTCAGATCGACAGCCACCGTGCGGTCGAACTCCTCGTCGGTGATCTCGGCCATCGGCCGTTGCGGGGTCTGTATCCCGGCATTGTTCAATGCAGTGTCCAGCCTGCCATAAGTCGCAACGATCCAGTCAATCATCTCCTTTACAGCCCGCGTATCGGACACGTCGCAGCGATATGCCACGGCTTTATACCCTTCTGAAACCAACTTCCCGGCTTGTTCTTTCGGCTCATTGATGTCCACCAATACTACGGTTGCACCCGCTTTTGCAAATGCTTCTGCCGAGGCCAGCCCGATACCTGCCGCTGCACCCGTTACCATCGCTACTTTTTCATTCATTGTTTCCATGATTCTAATTGCTTTAATGTTCTGATGCAAAGTTACGCAAAGAGCCTCGCAACGATTTTGCTGCGAAGCTCAAAAGATTTTGTTATGAAGTTCATTTTGTTAAAAAAGGAACAGGATGTATTTTATGGACTATTTCAATAGATTATAGGGCTGCCGATGATACCATGTATAACATGCAGGCTGCTGTCCTTTGTTGCTGTCTGTTCGATGCGGTGGACCGGCTCGTCCCATGCGTGACGGGAGAGTGAAAATTTGCTGTTGTGTACCGGAAGGACTTTGGTCGCATCCAGCTCGTGAATCTCTGCCGGAAGCTGTTCAGGCATCGTATGGATATACCGCCAGTCTTCGTTGTATTGCCCGTTTTCGAGGATGGCAAGGTCGATATGCGGGAACCGTTTGCCGATTTCCGAGAAATGGGCACCGTAGCCGCTGTCACCGCCGATATAGACCGTAGAGTGCCCTTCGAGCATGAATGAAGCCCACAGCGAGGGATTCTGCCGAAGGAACCGGCCTGAAAAATGGCGGGCAGTCAAACAGGTAATCCGAAAGCCGGGTTCGGAGGTGTATACTTCATTCCAGTCCATTTCGACAATCTTCTCTGCGGAATATCCCCAGTATTCGAGATGTTCCCCCACACCGAGCGGACAGATGACTTTGTCCACTTTGTCGCGTATCGCTTTCACAGTCCCGTAATCGAGGTGGTCGTAATGGTCGTGCGTGATGATAAGGTAATCCACCTCCGGGATGTCTTCCGGTGAGTAAATGTCCGTCCCTTTGAAAGGCTTCATCATAAGAGAGACCGGGAAACCTGTCGTCAGCACCGGATCAACCAATATTTTCTTACCGCCATTAATCAGCAGGTAAGACGAGTGCCCGAACCATACGACGGCATCTTTCGAGAGGTTCAACCGTTTCAGGTCGGTCTTTACTGCATGGATGCTTTCGGACGGAATAAGATTGTCCGGTTTCTTTTCTGTCAGGTTGTCCCACATAATCCGCCACCGGCTTTTATCGGTGGTCATAAACGGAGTCGGTTCCTGATTTACGAATTGCCCCTCTTTGTAGTTCGGAGAACGTTCGATCCGTACCAGTCGTTCTCCACGAGGAGTACGGCTGAAAGCCGGATGGTTCAAAACGATAATAACGGTAAGAACCAATACTATAAGAATGGATATACATATAATCATTTTCTGTTTCATCCAATCATGATTTTATCTTGCGAATAAATTTGGCGGGATTGCCCGCGACAAGGGTATTCGGCTCCACATCGTGCGTGACGACACTGCCTGCTCCGACCACCGCATTCTCGCCGATGGTAACTCCGGGCAGGACGGTGGCCCCGGCTCCAATCCAGACCTTCCGGCAGATATGTACCGGCTTGCAGGTAATCACATGACAGTTCTCCAGATCGTGGTTATCCGAGATAAGCTGGACGTTGGCGGCAAGCATCGCATCATCATCGATGGTAATGCCACCCGCCGACATCATCAGACAGCCCGGCATGACAATCACATTGCGTCCGAACTTCACGTTTGCGGTACGGACACCCGCAAATGGTGTTTCGATACGGCAATTCTCTCCGAGATGTGGAAATACCTTGTGCAATAATTCACGATATTCCTCCGTATCCGGCATCGTATGATTCAGCCGGAAGATATTTTGCCGTAACTCTTTTGCCACGCCCAGTTCTTCTTCTGTCTGGTGCAGGCAGTCTATTCTGAATTCTTCCATATCATTTATAATAAACAGACGGACTCCTTGTCTGGGAATCCGTCCACGATTATTCCTTGCATGTTTTACAAAGATGTTTCAAGTATTTCGTAAATGTCCTTTTCCGTAAGCGGAGCAAAAATGGAAGGATTATCGAGTCCTTCATTCGTCGCGATGTGTGCGGCAATCTCTTTCAGACGGCTTTCGTCGATGCCCACTTCACGCAGAGTCATCGGCATGCGCATCGTGTTCCTGAAGAAATCGTAAGTCTTGTCAATCGCCTGTTCCGCAATCTCGTAAGGCGGCAGTTCGGCAGAAATGCCATAAATGTCCACACCGAACTTCACAAAACGTTCCAGCGTGCGGTCGTTCAGGATGTGTCGCATCCATCTCGGTGTGATGATGGCAAGCCCTTCACCGTGCGTGATGTCGTAGTAGGCCGATAACGCATGCTCGATGCCGTGCATGGGCCATCCCGACATGCCTGCCCCCAGATTGAGCAACCCGTTGCAACCGAAAGTGCAGGCAAGCATGATTTCGGCGCGGGCTTCGTAGTCATCGGGATGATCCAAAGCGACGGGACCGAACTTCATCAGGGTTTTGATCAGCGTTTTGCAGAAACCGTCGGCAACCGAGTTAGACGGATTGACAAAGAACTGTTCCATCGCGTGGTTGATGGCATCGGCCACACCGGCCGCAGTATGTTTGGCATTGACCGTTTCGGTATAGGCAGGGTCAAGCAGAGAGCAGACAGGATAAAGAAGCGGGTCCACATATCCGATCTTGTCGTTGGTCTCTGTCCGGGAAATAACACCGCCGCAATCATATTCACTGCCGGTAGCGGCAAGCGTCATGACATCGACAATGGGAAGAGCATCCTCTGCTTTTACCTTATACGAAATTAAGTCCCAAGGGTCACCATCATATCGGGCGGCTGCGGCAATCGCCTTACAGCAGTCGAGGACTGAACCTCCACCTACGGATAAGATAACATCAATCTGTTTCTCCTTGCATATTCTCTGTCCGTCGAGTACGCTCGGATTGTATTTGGGGTTGGGTTCGATACCACCCAATTCGTGGATTTCAAAATCCTTGAGCAGTTCCTTCACCTTGTCGTAAAGCCCAAGGCGTTTGATGCTTCCCCCGCCGTATGCAAGAAGGACTTTATTTCCGATGGGGCGCATCACTTCGGGCAGTCTGTCGATAATACCTTTCCCGAAAATCAAACGGGTCGGGGTATGATATTCGAAATTTTCCATATCTGTCGTTTTTAGAGTTTTTCAATAATCTGCTTCGACCATCCGGCGACGTTTGCCGTACCGCCGTTGAACAGTCGGCCTTCTTTCCATTCAATTTTGGGATAGAGTTTCTTGAGTTGTTTCACGCTACCCGTGATTGAACTGCCACCCGATGTGGCAAAAGGAATAACGGTTTTACCCGCGAAATCATATTTCTCAAGAAAGGTATTGACCGGACGCGGACACAAGTCCCACCATATCGGATAACCGAGGAACACTACGTCGTAATCTTTCAGGTCAATCGTTTCTCCGCCCAGCGCAGGACGTGATTTTTCGTCTGCCATCTCCACCGAACTGCGGCTCGCCTTGTCGTTCCAGTCGAGGTCTGCCGAAGTGTAGGCCGTAGCCGGAGTAATCCGGTAAAGTTTACCGCCTGTCTCTTTTGCGATAGCGGTTGCCACTTTCTCTGTGGTCCCCGTGCAGGAGAAATAGGCTACAAGGATTCTTTTATCGGATTGCCTGTCGGTATCCGCTGTCTGTTTTTGTGCTTTCGACGAGCAACTGAATGTAAGTAGGCTCATAAGTATCAATACTATCTGTTTCATGTCATTTTAATTTAGAATATACTTCATCACCGACAGGTTCCAGCCACTCGGTACTGTTGTTCTCACCGGGTACTTCGATGGCTAAATGCGAGAACCAGCTGTCGGGAGCCGCCCCGTGCCAATGTTTCACGCCTGCCGGAATATTGATGGCATCCCCGGGACGCAGTTCCACCGGCTCTTTGCCCCATTCCTGATAGTAGCCGCGACCGCCCACGCATACGAGTGTCTGACCGCCGCCTTTTGTTGCCTTGTGCACATGCCAGTTGTTGCGGCAGCCCGGTTCGAAGGTCACATTTACCACGGGGACTCCGTCCGTTACTACGGGAGCCGTGTAACTTTGACCGATGAAATACTTGGCGTAGGCATCGTTGGGGTTCCCCACGGGGAAAATGATGGTTTGCGCGTACGCTTCGAGCGAACCTGCCGCTACGCTGTCGGCATTGCCATCGGTCCAAACTTCTTTTGCCATACGGAAAGCCGCCCACGCTTTCGGCCAGCCCGCGTAGAATGCGGCATGGGTGAGTATTTCGGCTATCTCGGTTCGGGTCACTCCGTTCTTCTTCGCCGATTCGAGATGGTACTTGAACGAGGAATCGGTCAGTCCCTGTGACATCAGGGCCACCACGGTTACTATGGAACGGTCGCGGAGCGAAAGCAGATCGTTCCGGCTCCACACTTCCCCGAAAAGAATATCATCGTTCAAACGTGCAAATTCGGGGGCAAATTCTCCGAGCGCATCGCGTCCGGCAGTTTGTTGGATTTTTACTTGTGATTTTGCCATGATCGGAAAAATTAAAATCAATAATAAAGCTAATGATGCTACTTTTGTTTTCATACGATATGATTTTTAGTTCGACATTTCCAAGACAACCGACAGGTCTTTCCTGTTTCCGATACAAAAGTACGGGCATTATTCCACAACAGCTTTGCTGCAAGGCTCAAACTGTTTTGTTCTGAAGTTCATCTTACCATGAAGGAGCGACACCATAAGCCTCCTTGTATATCTTGGAGAAATGCGACAGGTTCTTGAAACCCACATCGAAACAGGCTTCCGTCACTTTCTTCTTGCCTGATTTTATCAGGCTGTGCGCGGCTTCCAGCCGGCGTTTGATAATCCACTTTTGCGGTGTCAGGTTACTGACTTTGGCAAAGTCCCGCTTGAAGGTAGCCAGGCTGCGTCCCGTGTAACTGGCGATCTCCTCCAGAGAGAGATCACACATGTAGTTCTCGTTCAGATAGTCGAGAATGTCGATTTTCCACGGCTCCACGAAGTCGAACAGCGAGGCATAGAGATTCCGGTCGGTATTAAGCAGTACATATATCCCTTCTACCATTTTCAGCTTCAGTACGTCTTCGGACGGTTTTTCGCCTGCATCGAAATAGGGAATGACGGATTCGAACAGCGAACGGATATCAAGCCTGTTACTGGGCAACACACGCAGGCTTACCTTCTCACGTTCGGAGTCGTTCGGAATCTGTTGCCGGTTAAGCGTCTGGTAAAATTCTCTTAGAAACGGTCTTGAGAACTTCAGTACGACAGAACGGTAAGGCTTTCCGTCTTCTACCTTTTTCTGCAACCACATCCGGTTATCGCGCCGCATGAAAGCACAATCCCCCGGATGCAACACGGTTTTCTTACCACGTTCCTCTATCTCCAGCTCACCGGAGCACAAATAAATAAGCGTATGCTCCCTGTTTTCATGGGCACATCCCCGGTCATCGGTGAAATAACTCGCTATAAGCACGTTCGAGCAATCGAATACATCTAATCGTTCCATATTGTCAGTCTTTAATTTTCGCAAAAATAACGCATTCCAACCATAAAGTATTTGTTGTAAAGCTCAAATTTGCATAACGGATAAAATATTTTTGTACTCTTGACCTCGTATGGCAGCTATTACCTTACAGATTACAGTACAACACATTACGGTTTCAACGGGCCATAAAAGTACGATGCCGTAGCACCGCCATCGATCAGAAAGTCCGCTCCTGTGATAAATGCTCCTCTGTCGCTCATCAACAGTTCGGCAACATTGGCAACCTCGTCCGCGGTTCCGGGACGTCCTGCCGGACATTTGGTGAACATGTTTTTGTAAAAATCACCTCGCGGCCCGTTGAACTCGTCAATAGCCAAAGGAGTTACGATGATACCCGGTGAAATGGAGTTGATTCTTGCCCCGCACCCGCCCCATTTCACAGCTTCGGCCATTACACGTTTCACGTTACAACGCTTGGCCATCTGATAGGCATGTAACGTATCCTTGATGCTATCCGGTTGCAGCATGTCGAGCGAGAGCAATTCTTCGGTAGGAGTCGTGGCCAATAGCATATCCTCCTCGATGGTCAGAGCGGGCATCCGATGCCCCGACTGGCTGGAAATCGTTACCCCGACACCGTTTTCTTTAATAACCTTCCCAACTTCTTCGAGCAGGACAGCCGTTCCGTACAGATCGACTTTCAGAATCGTTTCGATGGAAGCCTGACTCGGTGATACGCCCGCCGCATTGACGAACATTGAAATTTCACCATGTTTCCGTGCAACCGCAATCAAGTTCAAAATGGACTCCCTTGAAGAGAGATTCATTTCGACGGGTACTGTATCAAATCCCGCCTCATTCAATATACGGCAAACAGCCTCGGTACTCTCCGGGTTCAGGTCTCCGACAACGATCTTTTTCCCATATCCCATACGGCGGGCTATCGCCATTCCTATCTGACCGGCATCGGTCAATATCATTACCTCTTTCTTCATATTACTCATTTTTATCTGCCAAACAGTTTAAGGGCGTTGTCATGCAGGATTTTTTCTGCAAAAGGTGCGAGCTCGGCATCATCGGTTATCCACGTTCGCAATTGTTTCAAATTTCCTGTCAGAACTGTTGCCGGCTGGTATGGATAATCCGAGCCGTAAAGCAACCGGTCGGGGGTGGTTATGGTCAGCAGAGCCTTGACAACTTCAGGCGTTGCACCTCCTGCAAGGTCATAATAGAACGCCTTCAGATTGGCATCCCAGTCAATCGGTTCCATAAGCCCTTTCGCCGCCATGGCCGGATATACCGCCTTCATGCGCGGAAGGGCCAGCGGCAGAAATAAACCGCAATGCGGTACGACGAACTTCAAATCCGGATACCGGGCCGGAATATTCCGGGCAATCAGATTGACGACGGTACGGGTCGTCTCGGCCGGATATTCGTAAACGGCCAGCGGTGTTGTTGCAATGATTCCATCGTTTACGGGCGAAGGTTTGTGCGGATGCAGCATCACGATGGCATGGCGCTCGTTCAGAATTTGCATCAGCGTATCGAGTGCCGCATCGCCCACGTACTGTCCCCGGCTGTTGGTAGCCAGCTTGATGCCGTCCGCACCGAGTGTGTCGAGTACATAGACCGCTTCCTTGATAGCCGCGTCCACATCAGGCAGGGGCAATGAAGCACAGAAGAGGAATTTGCCGGGATAATCCGCTTTCAGCCGGGCGCACGTCTCGTTGTATTGCCTGACCGCACGACGGCTCTCTTCCGCATCGCCGAACCACGGTTGGGGAGCAGGCATCGAAAGGACGGATGTTTCGATACCCGCCTCTTCCATGAATTTCAGATGAGAAGCCACATCCCAATCCGGAAGCGGGAAAGTCTCTTCCAAAGCTGCCCCGTGCCTGTCCAACAGTTCCTTGAACGTGGGAAGTATATTATGACAATGCACGTCTATCGCCTGTTGCCCCATAGCGGCATGTACGGACAGCATACTCAATAAACCGATCAGATAACGCTTCATACCCATTCCTCCTTTCTTAAACCATCGGCATTTCCCATGAACCTCTCGTATCGACACCGGTACTTTCGGCAGTTTCTTCCAATGCCTTCATTTCGTCGGCAGTCAAGGTAACTTTTGTCGCTTGCAAGGCATCCTGCACTTGCGAGGGTTTCGTCACGCCGATAATCGGTGTCGTGCCTTTCGCTATCGCCCATGCCAGAGCGACCTGCGCCGGTGTGATATCATATTTATCGCCGACCGTGCGCATCACGGCAACGAGCTTCTCGATTTGTGGCAACAACGGATTATAGGTCTCCCCACGCTGGCTACCGGCGGGCAGCGGGTGCACAGTATCGTATTTTCCGCTCAACGCTCCTTGTTCCAATACCATGTAAGACCAAAAATCGATACCGTTCTCCTTGCAATAATCCAAAATACCAGCTTTTTCCGAAGAACGATACAACAGGCTGTAATGATTCTGCACGGCAGAGATATGTACCCCTTCTTCCGAGAGAATCTCCTCCGCACGCTTGATTTGCGTGAGGTTGTGATTGGAGACACCAATCCGTTTTACCTTGCCGCTTTTTACCAACGGGATAAGATAAGGTGTCCATTTCTCCACGTCGGCAGGGTTGTGTATCCAGTAGATGTCGATGTAATCGGTGGCGAAGCGTTCGAGACTTCCTGCCAGCATATCTGCTACCGGGTTCTCCGTATCGCCTGCAATTTGCGGTGTGAACTTGGTCGAGATAAACACATCCTCCCGTTTGCAGTTCTTTGTAAATGTCGAAAGCACTGTTTCCGAAGCTCCCATGCCATACACCACGGCGGAATCCCAGAGGTTCAGCCCGTTGGCCATCGCCTCGTCGAATACGGGTTTCAGTTCTTCCACTCCGAGATTGTTCCCGAATACCTGGTCGCCTCCGGCGAATCCTGCACCCCACGACCATGTGCCTAATGCTATTGACGGTAATTTTTCCATATCCATTTTTTTTCGTTATTCAATTTCTAATTCATATTGCAAAATTACACGGTTCAAAATATCCCGTTTGTAGACGATTTACGGATATTTATACCCAAATACTCGATTTCAGTCTTTTAACAGCATTCCAATACACGGGCCGTCCGCTCCAATCCGTCGGTAAGCAGTGTTCGGGGGCAGGCGATATTCAGGCGGATGAATCCCTCTCCGCCAGGGCCGTACATCGTACCGGAGTTGACCATCAGCTTCTGTCCCTCTTGCAGGCGCAGGGTCGTGGCATCCGAACCGATACCGAGCGCCCGGCAGTCTATCCAGACCAGGTAAGTCCCTTCGAGCGGCAGCACGGGATATTGCGGCAGTCGTTCCTCGAAAAAGCGGCAGAGATATTCGTAATTTCCCCACAGGTATTTCCGCAAGGCATCGAGCCACTCTCCACCCTCGTTGTAAGCCGCTGTCGTAGCGATCACGCCGAACGGATTGACGTCGCACACTTCGTTGATATTGATGGCACGGTCGATGCGGCGGCGTACCTCCTCATCGGCCGCGACGATATTGGCGATTTGCAGCCCGGCGATGTTGAACGCCTTGCTCGGCGAAACACAGGTCACGGACTTTTGTTGGAAACGCTCGGATAGGGAGGCAAAAGGCGTGTAGTCATGCCCCTCGTAGGTCAGCTCGCCGTGAATTTCATCCGCCACGACAAACACCCCGTTGCGCAGGCAGATGTCGCCGATGCATCGCAGTTCTTCCGGAGTCCAGACTCGCCCGACCGGATTGTGAGGATTGCACAATAACAGCAGTTTCGCCTTCGGGTCGGCCGCTTTCGCTTCAAAGTCGTCGAAGTCGATTGAGTAGCGACCGTTCCGGTAAACGAGGTTATTGGCCGACAGTTCGCACCCGTCATTGCGAATCGATGAATAGAAACAGTTGTATGCCGGAGTCTGGACGATTACTTTGTCGCCCGGTACGGTCAGGGCTTTGATAATGGCCGACAGAGCCGGCACGACACCGCTTGTATAGATAATCCACCGGGGATCTATCCGCCAACGATGGCGGTCTTCAAACCACCGGACGACCGCATCGTAATAGGTTTCGGGCACTTTTGTATAGCCGAAAATGCCGTGCTCCACCCGCTTTTGCAGGGCATCGATAATGGCGGGTGCGGTACGGAAATCCATATCCGCCACCCACATGGGCAGTACATTTTCCTCTTCGGGAGTGTCCCATTTGTAGGAGTTCGTCCCGCGACGCGGGACAATCGTATCAAAATCGTATTTCATAACTTATCTATTTATTCGTAATTTATAAATCCAGTTACTACCCCAAAGTCTCGCGAGGAAGATTGCTCCCCGGAAACAAAGCTCGATGCACATGGCAAGCCACACGCCGGGTAGTCCCATCGTGGGGGCGAGCCATGCCGCCAGTGTCAGCCGTACGCCCCAAATGCTGCCGAAGTTCATCAGACTGGGTACGAATGTATTACCCACACCCACGAATATACCGTAGGCTACGATAGATGCCGCGAACATCGGCTCCGCAAAGGCTTCTATCCGCAGAATCTCGATTCCCAACATGCGGATTTCCTCTACCGGGGTCATCACTCCTATGATTTGCGGAGCTGCCACATACATCAGCGCTCCCATAACACCCATAATCAGCATTCCCGACCAGACGGTAATATTGGCGAAACGACGGAGCAACCGGATACGGTTTGCTCCGAGGCTTTGGCCGACCAACGTCGTGGCAGCTTCCGAAATACCGTAGCCGGGCATATAGCAGAGACTTTCGGCAGTGATGGCGAACGAGTTGGCGGCAATGGCGATGATACCAAGTGGTGCGACGATCACCGTCGTTGCGATCTGCGCCCCACAAATGGCCATGTGCTCGAATCCCATCGGCAGGGAGATGCGGAAAGCCTTACTCAGTGTCTCTTTCCGAGGCAGGAAACTTCCCCGTTCTCCGGACAGTCTCAGCATGGGCGAGCGACGGCAAAGATACCACATCATCCCGCCGGCAGTGATGAGCTCGGCCAGCACCGTTCCCAATATTGCGCCTTCCACGCCCAAGCCTGCGCCGGGAGTGGTAAATGTCACCCCGAACCATTCCACCTGCCGCGAAGGGAAAATAAGGAAGAAGTTGAACACGACATCCAAAAGGCACATCAGCACGTTCAGCATGCTGGGTACACGCATATTTCCACTGCAACGCAACATGCCTCCTGCAAGTAAATTCAACTGCAAGGCAGGAAGGAAAAGTGCGAATATCCCAAAATAGAGGGATGAATCGCTCCGTATTGCTTCATCACCGCCCAACCAGCCGGGAAGCATGCCGCTGATGGAAATGCCGACAGCCGCCAACAATGAGCTGAAAACCAAAGTGGCGGCAATCGACTGGCGAAGTATCTTTCGGGCTCCCGCGAAATCCCCGGCTCCGATCCGGTGTGCTACCTGAACGGAAAATCCTGTTGCAGCAGCTGCGCATAATTCCCAAAACAGCCATGTCGTAGTTGAGACCAATCCGATGGAAGCAGCGGCGTTCGCGCCCAGGCTACCCACCATCGAAGCATCGATGTACTGCATGGCAATTGAGGATACCTGCGCCATAATAGCAGGGACGCTAAGGTATGCAGTCAGGCGTAACTGCTGCCCCAGCGTCATTTGCTTCCCTTCGCGAATCAGCGATAACAGGTAATCGGTCTTTCCTTTTCCTATTCCCATCAAGTTATTTGCAAGGGTGTCAATCGGTAAAACAGGTTTTCTCGTCCCAAAGTCTCAACTTGCAATCGGCGGGAGCCTTGATATTCTCGTCGAGGATAATCTCTCCGTAACTTTCGGCAGTGATACAACCTGTCCGCGGATTCTTCACCCCGCCTATCACACCTTTGATGGTGGCCTGCACCGAGCTGTACTCGAAAGCCCGATCACAGTCGGGGCCGAACGTGCAATTTTCCAATATAAGGTCGTGAGCATAGCAAAGCGGCTGTTCGCCGGTGATGTGGCAGTTTACCAACCGAAGGTTGTGCGAATGCCAGCCCAGGTATTCGCCGTTGAGTTCCGAATCGTAGATTGTCACGTTTTCCACTTCCCAGAAGGCATCCTTTGTCGTAATCTTGGCGTTATGAATCTCCACATTTTTCACGTATTGGAAAACGTATTTGCTGTCGCTCTCCAACCCGTCTATGCGGATATTGCTGCTGAACATGAACGGATAAGTGCCACCATGCAGTTTCAGATTCTTGATGTCCAAATTCTTGCAACGCCAGAACACCTCGTCGGCATCGTTTATCTCCACGTTCTCGATTTCGATATCGTGCATCTCGCGGAACATCTTGGGGGCGTCGATGCGTGTGTTCGTCATTTTCAGATTATCGGAGTACCACAGTGCCGAACGTCCGCCTACATCGAAAAAACAACGGTCAATAACGAAACCGTGCACGTGCCAGAAAGGATAATTTCCCTCGAAACGGCAATCGACGGCTTCGATGTTGCTGCACTCCTTGATGGCTGACTCTCCGGCACGGATGATTACATTCTCCAAACGTAAGTCATGTGATTCGAACAAAGGTCTTTCACCTCCGAATTCTGCATTTGATATTACTTTCATACTTTCCTTATTTTTAATTATTATTCATATTCAACCTGTAACAACGCAAAAGTACGAAGCTCCCTCCATAACAACTTTGCTTCAAGGCTCAAACTGCTTTGTTCTGAAGTTCACCTTGTAATGGAGAGGTAATATTTTATCTCTCTGATGCAAAAATAGATGGTATCTGCCACATACTTTGTAGACAAATTCCCGGTATTCGTACCCAAATTACGGATTATGCTTGTTGCCGATTCTTACACAAATTGCCTAAAGCCTAATATAACTCTGTTTTAACGTGTAGTAGTGGATTATATGGCAAAGAACCGATATCATATTTCAGACACCGGCTCTCTTGTTCAAGTACCTTAATGCAGTTACCAGCCAATGGAAGAAGAAACCAAATCCGGATTCTGGGGATTTCCGATAAGGGGCTGTCCTTGGTCAAGAGCCCGCAGTATCTCTATTTCGTTATCGAGCAGTTCGAAATCGAACACTTCGAGGTTCTCCTTCATGCGTTCGATGTGCGTCGTCTTGGGGATAACGACCACGTCCGACTGAATCTGGAAGCGCAATACCACTTGGCGCACCGTCTTGTGATAGCGGCCGGCGATATACTGCAATGCCTCGTCAGCGTAGATTTCATTGATTTTACCCTGTCCGAACGGGGCATAGCCCATGTGCTGAACACCGAGTTTATCCATCCAAGTCCGAACTTCGGTCTGTTGCGACACGAGGTTGGTCTCGACCTGGTTCACGGCAGGAACCACCTTGTTGTAGTTCACCAAGTCCACCAGACGGTCGGCGGTATAGTTCGATACCCCGATGGCGCGGATTTTACCTTCGGCATAAAGTTCCTCCAGCGCCCGCCATGCGGCGTATGTATCGCCGAACGGCCAGTGCAGCAGTACGAGGTCGAGATAGTCCGTTTGCAACTTCCGCATCGACTCCTCGACCGAGGCGCGGGTGTTCCCGTAATTCCCGAACCACACCTTGGTCGTGATGAAAAGTTCCTCGCGAGGCACGCCGCACCGGGCGATGGCCCGTCCGATATGCTCTTCGTTGCCGTATCCTTGCGCCGTGTCTATCAGCCGATAGCCCAAAGATATGGCGTCCACGACACTCTGCTCGCACACTGCCGGGTCGTTCGACAGAAAAGTTCCCAAGCCCAGCACGGGCATTTCAATTCCATTGTTCAATTTTACCGTTTTCATATTACTTGTTTCGTTTATAAATGATTAAAATTCCATCATGTTCCAATCGCTCGACCCGGTCGAGTGCAAAGGCTTTCGTCAGCCGCGTATTGTCCGGCATTTCGGTAATGGTCAGTTCCTTGCTGCCGTCGATAAACGGTGCGACCACAAGACGTATCTCATCCACCAAATTCTCCTGAATGAACCGGGCATTGATGGTCGCTCCGCCGACAATGGCGAAGCGCCGGATACCGAAAAGCGAATAGAGTTTGTCGAGTGCCGCAGGCAGATCGATGGCCGTATCTCCTGCCAGAATAAAGGGTATCCGCATCTTCCGCAGATAAGCGACATATTCAGGACGGACGCTTCGGGTCGTAACAACGAGCACCTGATTGCGGACACCGTCTGGAAACTCCAAAGAATCTGCGTTCCACAATACTTTCCCTTTCGTGTCGAACGATACGATGTAGGGCGACGGTTTCAGCAGCACATGGTCTTCCGTCGGGGATTCGGCTTCGGCATAAGGCGAAAGGTCTATACTCGCATCGCTGAAATACTTCTCGTGCGTGTTGCTTCCGTTACCCCACGCATCGGTGTCTTCGAGCTTTTGCAGTTCGAACCAGTCACCCAACTCTTCGTTGTGGTCGTGGATGAAATCTCCTTCAATCTTTCCGTCGATGGAGGTCATCATTGTCAATATCACATAAGGTCTGTTCATATATTTATAGCATTATAAGTTGTTTACCACGGGAAATTATCTGGGTCGTTCTTCTCGTAAGTACGCTCGTTGCGGTTCAGCCCGTTGATGACGGACATCTCCACGGGCGAGAGTTCGAAATCGAATATATCCATGTTCTCTGCCGTATAATCGGCATTGTCGCACCGGGGGATGGCAATCAGACCGCGCTGGATGTTCCAGCGCAGGATTACCTGCGCGATGCTTTTGCCGTGTTTTCGGGCAATGGCGCCGATTGTCCCGTCCTGAAGAACCGCACCTCCCTGTCCCAACGGGGCACATCCCTCGACCTGAATACCTTTGGCGAAGGTGTTACCCACGACCTCCTGCTGCGTCATGTAGGGATGAATCTCGATCTGGTTGACGGCAGGCTTGATACGGGCGTATGCCAGCAATTCGTCCACGTGATGCGGGTTGAAGTTACTTACTCCGATGGCGCGGATCTTCCCTGCATCGACATACTCCTCCATGATTTTCCATGTCTCCTCGACCTTTCCGGCTACCGGCCAATGAATCAGCATCAGATCGACATACGTTCCCCCGAATGCTTCGATCGTCCGGTCGAGCGACTCGCGCACCTTGCCGCTACGCATGGCATCGGGAGCGATTTTCGAAGTGATGAACACCTCGCTCCGGTCGATACCGCTCTGCCGGATACCTTTACCCACTTCTGTCTCGTTCGCATAATTTTTGGCGGTATCGATCAGACGCCAGCCTTTCCGTATCGCTTCCGACACGCATTCAGCACAGCGCTCGACCGGAATACGCAATGTGCCGTATCCCAAAATCGGCATCCTTATGCCGTTGTTAAGCGTCGCATAATCCATGATAGGGTCGGTATTCGATATAGAACGCCCGGCTGCCAAAACATTCGTTTCCCCCAATAGTCGGCTTGCTGCGATTCCACCGGCGACCGTTACCGTCTTTTTTAGAAAATCACGTCTATCCATAATTCTTAATTTTTATTCTATTGCAAAATTATCCGGTTCTCCAGCCCCAAACGGGTACGAAATCCGGATTTTCGTACCAAAAATCCGGATTATCCAAGAATTGTCGTAAATTTGTAATCGATTGATAGTATAGGGAATATGGATAATATACTAAAAGTAAAAAACGTCCATGACTACAACACTTTTGTAGGACATGCCGACCAGCACCTTTTGGTCAGCGTGATAGATTACGATACCGTCACGCCCATCCTGCATACACGCAGCCAATTTTCAGTCTATGCACTTTTCTTGCGGGACGACACATTGGAAGACCTGACCT
>ENA-UEYF01001343-UEYF01001343.1-human-gut-metagenome-genome-assembly--contig:-NODE-1343-length-20617-cov-5.233642_pt1 | contig 20617 bp, 16 predicted proteins | sample MGYA00242902_ERZ507920 | MGnify/ENA primary metagenome ERZ507920 (study PRJEB26167, sample SAMN06115402) | human gut metagenome | host: Homo sapiens | place: China:Jiangxi | collected 2016-07-05...
CTGCGCAAAGCTGCCGTGGAAGCGTTAAGCTCTGTCCTTTGGGGATTTTCCGCGCAGGACACTTTGAAAACGCTGGACTGCTTTTTCCCGCCAGATGTGTGAGAGTATTTTGAAAGAGAATTGGGAGGAAATTGGAAGGGTTTTGCTATTGAACGCAAAATCGCCGTATGTTAAACTAAGTATGCTCAAAACTATAAACAAACCAAAAGCAGCCGCAGGGGACGCCATTTTTGATGTGCGTCTTTTTTTCTGCCTTTCTGCGGTCAATAAAACAGCATCCGGCTTTCGCTGGGTGCTGTTTCCTGCTTTTGGGCAACACAAGGAGGTAATGCTTTTGAAGCACAAGTATCCGTCTCCCCGTATCGGGAAAAAGCCACGTGGCAATATCGGCCGTTGGCTGTATGCGGCGTTTCTGACCGCCACGCTATCCGCTTCTCTCTGTCAGCCGGCCTCTGCCGCAACCGTGTGGGAGAAGGCCAATGAGATCATGCGGGATGTCTATACGCAGATCCTCGGCATCTCCACGATTGCAGCTATCGTTACGGCCGCAGTCGCACTGCTGATGATGAATTTCTCCCGCAGCGGCCGAACCGTCGATGAAAGCCGGGCTTGGCTCAAGCGAATCATCATCACATGGGCTGTTTTGAACGGTCTCGGCTTCATTATGAGTTATGTTACGCCCTTCTTCAGCGGCGGGCAGTGGACCGCCTCGTAAATCATGGGCATTTTAGATGGCATTGTAGAGTGGATCGCGGAGCAGATCATGTACGGTCTGGATATGATCAACACCTCTGTTTTGGGGGCATTGGGCTGTGACATGAACACATTTCTGCGATATTTTCCCGCAGCGGAAACCATGTATAGCCTTCTGGTGGCACTTGCCATCGGGCTGATCCTGTTGGGCTGGGTCTGGAATCTGTTCAAGAACTACGGACTGGGCCTGGGCGTGGACGCAGAGGATCCGGTCAAGCTGACCTCCAAGGCGATTCTGTTCATTGTGCTTGCGTACTATGCAGATGAAATCGTAAACATTGCGCTGACGATAGGCGGAACGCCTTATGCGTGGATACTGTCCTCAGAGCTTCCTTCTTTGGACTTTGCCAGCTTCAATTCTGTTCTGCTGACCATCATTGGCGTCTGTGCCAACGGCGGCGTTGCGCTGATCGTTCTGATTCTGACACTGATTCTTGCGTGGAACTACATTAAGCTGCTGTTTGAAGCGGCAGAACGGTATGTACTGCTGGGCGTTCTAATTTACACTGCGCCTGTGGCCTTTGCCATGGGCGCGTCACAATCCACCGCAAATATTTTTAAGAGCTGGTGCCGGATGTTCGGCGGGCAGATATTCCTGCTGCTGATGAACGCATGGTGTCTTCGGCTGTTTATCACGATGGTCGGCACATTCATCTCAAATCCGCTTTCCATGTAGGAGGTCATTACCACGAAGAAATATCATAGAATCATTCCGCTGCTGGGCACCGTTCTTTTGCTTGCGCTCACCTTGGCGGTACCTGCGTTTGCTCTGGAGGAAAGCGATGTTGAAGCCGCAGTCAGCAGTTCCAGCCGCGAGGCCGTGACGGGGAACGTCCTGGTCTGGTTTCTCTGTGCGGTTGGCTTTCTCAAAGTCTCGCAGAAAATCGACAGCTTCATGGCAAGCATCGGTGTCAATGTAGGGCACACCGGCGGTTCTATGCTGGGTGAAGCGATGGTCGCATTCAAGGGTGTCTCCCTCGCTGCCGGCATGGCTGGAAAAGTTGTCGGGAACTTTGCCGACAGAGCCTCCAGCCGCGCAGGCGCCGCCGCATCCGGATCTTCCGGCTTTCTGCAAGGTGGTCTGGCCGGCGTTGTCAGTCGGAAAATCACCAATGACGCCGTAAGAACTGCGACGCAAACAACACAGAAAGCGTCTTCCTCCACCATGTCCGCCGCGCATCAGGCCACAGAGCGTACTGTAAATGCCGAGCGGCAGGCGTCAAGCGTTGTTCATCAGGCGAAGCAGACGCGCAGCGAAAGCGCTTCTCAAAAGTCGCAGACGGGCGTGACCCATCAGCAAGTCGCTTCCAGTACCCGAACCGCCTCGGTTTCCTCACTCCGCAGGGAGTCACAGCATTCCGTTGGCCTCGGCGGACGTATTTTTACCAACTCCATGCTGGAGGGCGGGCGTTTTGCCAACGATGTGATCGGTATGGTCGCAGCCGGAGACCTGCACTCCACCGGCTCCATCACCGGAGAGTTTGCGTCACAGGCGTTGTCCTCCTACATGGGCATTACCGCTCAGGGAGACGCCGCACCGCAAATATCCTATTCCGACGTTGAGATCGGCGGCGGGCGCATCACCGGCACAGAGTATTCTCCGGAGCATCCGGAGGGCATTTCCTTTGGAATGTACCATACCGGGCAATATGCCGCGCCGGACGGTGAACACCAGAAAGTCTTCTCTGCCGATGGCGTCCAATGGTACAAGCAGTATGCCGTTGATACCGTAATCAAGAAGCCCTTTACCGCACCGGACGGCGAAATCGACTATCACAAGGAGATCGTCAAGAAGATGCCCGATCCGCCGAAGCGGAAAGACCGGATGTAAGGGAGGCTGTCTATGAAACCGGAAGAATTTGAGGTTTATGTGATTCCTCCCAACTTTATGGAGGGCGGCACACTCTTCGGCGGGCTTTTGAAAACCCGCAATACGATTGAGGCGGTCATCCTTGGCCTCGCGGTTGGTGTGCCGGTTTTGCACCTTCCGTTTTCCCTCACCGTCCGCGTTGTGATTTTATGCCTGACGGCTCTTCCGCTGGTGCTTCTCGCTTTGATTGGCGTATCCGGCATGAGCCTGTCCGCTTTTATCCGCCTGTTCTTTTGCTTTCTGCACAACCGCAGAATCCTTTCACGCGATGGGACGCAGGGCGGCAAAAATGGAAAAACGCTGCTGCCCAGCTGGGCACAGCAGCGGAAAAGCGACTGCGAAGCAGAAGATCCTCCGCTCCCCAAAAGCCGCAGACGATTTTCTGTTGATCTGAAGCAGCGCAGCGTGACGCAGTTCAAGACCTTCTTGCAGGAGGAAGAAGCCGTTCAGCCGCTCAATGCCCTGGCGGACTATATCCCTATCGAGAAAATTGAGCACGGCGTCATTTATACAAGAGATCACCGCTATGTCAAGGTTGTAGAGGTGGTTCCCGTCAACTTCCTGCTGCGCAGCGCGAGAGAGCAGCGCAGCATCATTTACTCCTTCATTTCCTATCTGAAAATTGCCCCGGTCAAGGTGCAATTCAAGGCATTGACAAAACGTGCGGACATTAACCGGCATCTGGATACCGTCCGCAGGGAGCTGGAGCATGAGCAGGATCCGCGCTGCCGTGTCCTGCAGGAAGACTACCTGAAGCTCATTCGGCAGCTTGGCTCCCGTGAGGCAATCACAAGGCGCTTTTTTCTCGTTTTCGAGTATGAGCCGCTGCCCGGAACCAAACGCGGCCATGAGGAAGAGGATGCAATCGCTTCCCTGCAAACAGCCGCACGCACGGCGGCAAATTATCTGCGGCAGTGCGGCAACGAGGTCATTTCCCCTGAGAACGAGGACGACGCCACGGCGGAGATTCTTTATAACATTCTCTGCCGCAGGGCCAGCAGTGAGCCATTCTACCAGCGGGTGAAGTCCGTTCTGGCAGACTACATGGCCTCCGGACGGGACATCAACGCAATTCCCGTCAATGAATTCTATGCCCCTGACAGCATCGACCTTACCCATGGAAACTACCTCTGTGTAGATGGGCTGTATTATGCCTATCTTCTTGTCCCATCAGATGGTTATAAAGCGCGCGTTCCCGCCGGTTGGCTCAGCCTTTTGGTCAACGCCGGCGACGGGATCGATCTGGACGTCTTTCTGACGCGGCAGCCAAAGGACCGCATGGTCAGAAAGCTGGGGCAGCAGCTCCGTATCAACCGCAGCAAAATCAAGGAAACCAGCGATACCAATACGGATTTTGACGATCTCGACGGTGCGATCCGCAGCGGCTATTTTCTAAAAGACGGCCTTTCCAACAACGAGGATTTTTATTATCTGAACCTGCTTATCACCGTGACAGCCGGCAGCGTGGATGATCTCGAATGGAAGGTCGCAGAAATGAAAAAGCTCCTGCTCTCGCAGGATATGGATGTGCAGACCTGTTCCTTTTGTCAGGAGCAGGCTTTTTTATCCTCTCTTCCTCTGGTTTCTCTGGAGCGCCAGCTCTATGAGCGGTCTAAGCGGAATGTTCTGACAACGGGAGCCGCCAGCTGCTATCCCTTCACCAGCTATGAGATGTGCGATGACAACGGTATTCTTCTCGGCGTCAATAAACACAATAATTCTCTCATCATCGTGGACATCTTCGATTCCCGCGTCTACAAGAATGCCAATATCGCCATTCTCGGAACCAGCGGAGCCGGAAAAACCTTTACACTTCAGCTGATGGCTCTGCGTATGCGCCGCAAGGGAATTCAGGTCTTTATCATCGCGCCGCTCAAAGGGCATGAGTTTCACCGGGCCTGTTCCAACATCGGCGGACAGTTTATCTCCATATCTCCGGCTTCTCAAAACTGCATCAACATCATGGAGATCCGCAAGGCAGATAAGTCCGTGGACGATCTGCTGGATGGCCCCGGCGCGGAAAAATCTCTGCTGGCAGCCAAAATTCAGCGGCTGCACACGTTTTTCAGCCTCTTAATTCCGGATATGTCTCACGAGGAGCGGCAGCTTCTGGATGATGCCATGATCTGCACCTACGGGGTCAAGGGCATCACACATGACAATGCTTCTCTGGAACAGCCGAAAAATCCAGGGTGCTATAAAGAAATGCCGATCCTGGGCGACCTGTATGAAATTCTCGCCGCCTCTCCGGAAACAAAGCGCCTTGCCAACATCCTGAACCGGCTGGTCAACGGCTCTGCCCGCTCCTTCAATCAGCAAACCAATGTGGCACTGGACAACAAGTACATCGTCCTTGATATTTCTGAGCTGACCGGTGATCTGCTGACGGTGGGGATGTTTGTTGCTCTTGACTTTGTATGGGACAAGGCCAAAGAGAACCGCACGGCGGAAAAAGCCATCTTCGTGGACGAATGCTGGCAGCTCATCGGCGCCAGCAGCAACCGGCAGGCCGCCGAATCCGTTCTGGAGCTTGCCAAGACGATCCGCGGCTATGGCGGCAGCCTTGTCTGCGCCACACAGGACCTCAATGACTTTTTTGCGCTGGACGACGGTAAATATGGCAAGGGCATCATCAACAACAGCAAAACGAAGATCCTGCTGAATCTGGAAGAGGAGGAAGCCCAGCGTGTTCAGGGTGTTCTTCACCTTTCTGAAGCCGAGCTGATGGAAATTACGCACTTTGAGCGCGGCAGCGCTCTCATCAGCACAAATAACAATAATATTGCCGTGGAGATCAAGTGCAGTCAAATGGAAAAGGAATTGATCACCACGGATCGCCGGGAGCTGGCCGAGCTTGCTCAGCGTGCTGCGCCAAAGCAGCATCCATGCTAATCCGTACACAATACGCATTTAAGACGTATAACGCTCCACAACCAACAGCAATACGGCGATTATACGGCTTCAATACGCATAACGAGGAGATGTTTCAATGAAAACGAGGGAGCAGATCTATGGGCAGGAAGCCGCCGGCATCCTGCGGGATGTTTCCATGTACCGCGCTCTGACGGAGATGCAGCTTTTGAAGCTCTATCCGCACAAGGAAAGTAAAATTCGAAATCTGCTGTCCTACCTGCAAAAGCAGGGCCGCATTGTGCAGCGAGGTGAGTATTACCGCATTCCCGCTGATGCGGAGGAGAGCATCGATCACGGGCTTTCAAAGGCCGTTTGGGTTCTTACCGACTTTATGGAGCAGGTAGAATATCACTCTGTCAGCGAGTACCCCGCAAAAATCATCTTTTTTGCGGATGGCGAAGTTTACGAGATCATTTACGCGGAGCCGGGTAAAGAGCAGCTTATCAACCAAATGCTCTCCACGGTAAAAGAGGTTCCGCCCAAATACAACGTTCTGTTTTAGAATCAGAAGCAGATCGCCGAGATCTACACACCAAACACCAGCGGCTACTGTACCGTCTCTTCGGGTGGCGAAGTGCAGTATTATCAAATCGAATAAGGAGTTTTTTCTTGAACAGGGCCATTATATCACAAAGAATTACATCTATTCTGGCTGAGATCGAACGGCTGAACAATGCGCTCTATGCCATGAACACGACGGATATCCAGCGTTATCCCGACAACTACGAGGTGTTGTCCACGGATGCGGCGCTGCGGGCCGAGCGGATCACCTGCCGGCTGCGCCACCTGATCTATGCCACTACCAGCATCAAAAAAGAGGAATATCTGCGGTCTGCTGAAACCATGCAGGGTATTGAGATCAGCGACAATGACGGCATTCTGGAGATCAAGCTCCCGTGCCTTCTGCCAAAGCGCAGGCAGCGCCAAAGCACGGAGTTCCTGTTGGATCCGTTTACCTCCGCGCTCTCCGATTACGCCGCCCACCACACCATGCCGCAATTTCAGCATTGTGTGGTCTGTTTTTCCCATATCTATGCGCAGGAGCTGCCAGAGCGCCGTATCCGCGATTATGACAATCTGGAACTGAAGCAGTTTCTGGATGTTGCGGCCTCCTTCATCTTGACGGATGACAATGGGCTGCTGTGCGACGCCTACAACACCACGGAGCTGGGCGAAGAGGATTGCACACGGCTTTTTCTCATGGACAGCACGCAGTTTCCGGCCTGGCTTGCAGAGCGCCAGAATGGTGTAAAAAGCATATCGGATTTTTGACCTTTTATGGGCGCTTATTTTCCTAGGTACAAAAAGCGCCCTGAAAGCGCTGAAAATACTGCGTTTTTTCAAGGCTCTCCGGCCGCGAAATTACCCAAGCTATAAAGCCCTACGGTAAAATATCGTACAAGGAGGCAGCACGGTTTATGCCTCGAAAGCCCCGGCAGCTGCCAGCTCAAAATACGCTGCCCTATCTTCTTTTGACATTAACCGCCCTCTGCGGTGAATACCCCATCCGTCAAATCAGCCACCTGCCGGGTGGTTCCGCATACCTTGAAAATGTCGTTACCGCTCTCCGGCGAGATGGGCTGCTGCGTACCTTCTCCAAAGACGGCCTGCGTGGACTTCGGCTCACCTCGTCAGCCAAACGGCTGCTGTTGGCTGATGCTCCCGAATGGTTTTCTGCCTACCTGACCGGCAGTTCTGAGCCAAACAAGCTCAAAAGCGAAATTCCCAGACGGCTCCGGCTTCACCGGATGGCTGAGATCCTGACCATCATGCACAACGCTGACATTCCGGCCTTTCCATGGGAAAAGGCTCCTTTTTCCGCTGCCAGTCAAAGTGCGGCAATCCCCGCCTATTACACCTCCAGAGAGGTTAAAGAGATTGGTCCGCAAGGGGCGAAAATCAAAAGTTCACGCGCAACCGGCATCCTGCTGACGGATGGCGGTATTTTTTTGACCTATAACACCGCCAAAGCGCAGATGAAATGGGAGTACAAGGCTGAACTGCGGTTCAAAGCTCTGCTGCAAACCGAAGGGGTCATGCCCGATGCGGAGATTTCCGGGATCGTGTTCGGCTCCACCATGGAACAGCTTTCTATCCTGATGCAGCCGGACGCGCACAGCTATTTCCTGCTGGATGGCAGCTTTCCGCATTTCTACTATCTGACCAATGATCGTTATGGCGAAGCGATCCTTCGCCTCTTATGCGACACGCAGCAGCGTAGGACGCTCGATGCGATCCTTGCAGACGGGCTCCATGAGGGGATACCAAATTGGCGCGTCGAGAACGACGCCATTGACAGCGAGGGGAATCCTGTTCTATTCGCCTACACCTGTGATTTTCCTCGCATCCGGCGTTTCGATACCGCGCTGGAGCTGCACGGAATGACAGGGACATTGATCTGCTTTGACTATCAGGAAGAAACTTTGCAGGAGATCTGCGGTCAGCGTGTGATGCTGCAAAGCATTGATTTTCAGCAGTTTGAAAGGAGCGTGCTCTATTCCTAAAAAGAAGCCGATTCAGCTTTTCATTATTATTCCAATCGCTGCGCTGGCGCTGCTCTACGGGAGCGGCTACCTCTCGCAGCTTTTTTCCAATTACCGTGCATGGCAGGAGGCCGGCGCTGTGTTTGGGACGTCTCCCGCATTCCCGGACGCCGGATTCTTTCCCTGCCTTGCGGCAGCCTTCCACTTTCCGTATGGGCTGTATGGGCTCGGCCTCTGCATCGGTGCGCTGGCGCTGCTGATCCTCATGGTCATGCGAATGGGCTACAGTGAGGGCGGCGAATACGACCGGCAGCGCAATCTGGTCTATTCCGACAAGGGAACCTACGGCACCGCAGGCTTTATGTCCCGCAAGGAGCTGACCGAGGTGCTTGACCTTGTCCCGGATATTCGCAAGCATTCCGGTACGATTCTCGGAGAGCTGGATCATCAGGTCATTTGTATTCCTCCAAAGACTCGATTTAACGGGAATCTTGCGGTTTACGGCGCCAGCGGCTCCAAAAAGACAAGAGCCTTTTGCGTCAACATGATTCTCCAATGCGCGGCGCGGAAGTCAAGCCTTGTGATCTGTGACCCCAAGTCCGAATTGTACGAAAAGACCAGCGAATATCTGCGGGATCAGGGCTACACCGTCCGTGTGTTCAATCTGGTCACACCATCAGCCTCCGATTCATGGAATTGTCTTGCGGAGGTCGGCGGTCAGGAATTGATGGCCCAGCTTTTCTGCGACGTCATCATCAAGAATACCGGCGGCGAGGAACGCGACCACTTCTGGGACAGCGCCGAAATGAATCTGCTCAAGGCGCTGGTCCTCTATGTTTCCACCAGCTATCCCAAGAAAAAGCAAAACATCGGCGAAGTGTACCAATTGCTCACCGCCAGTTCCGAAAAGGAACTGAATGCGCTTTTTGATGTTCTTCCCCTCACGCATCCTGCCAAAGCGCCATACAGCATTTTCAAGCAGGCGTCAGAGGGTGTGCGCGGCGGCGTTATCATCGGGCTCGGCTCCAGACTGCAGGTTTTCCAAAACCGGGATATTCGCAACATCACATCCTACAACGAGATCGATTTGGAACTCCCGGGAAAGCAGCCATGCGCGTATTACTGCATTACCAGCGATCAGGACAGTACCTTTGATTTTCTCTCCTCGCTGTTTCTTTCCTTCGTGTTCATTCGTCTGGTTCGCTATGCGGATGAACATTGCCCCGGTGGGGCGCTTCCAGTTCCTGTTCATGTACTTGGCGAGGAGCTGTGTGCCTGTGGAGTGATCCCAGATCTATCGAGAAAAATTTCGGTCATTCGTTCCAGAAACCTGTCCATGTCATGTGTGTTCCAGAACTTAGCTGGTCTTCAGAACCGCTATCCCTACAACCAGTGGCAGGAAATTCTGGGCAACTGCGATGTGCAGCTTTTTCTTGGCTGCACAGATACTCTGACGGCGGAATTTATTTCTGACCGGACCGGCGAGGCCAGTATCTCTGTCACCAGTAAAGCCAAACAGCTCGGAACATGGCGCGTATCCAACTACACGCCTGAATACCGGGAAACCAGCGGTGTCGGCCGGCGCAAGCTGATGACCATGGACGAGGTGCTGCGTATGGATATTGATAAAGCCCTGATCCTCATTCGGGGCAAGAATGTACTGGAGGTGGATAAGTACGACTATTCCAAACATCCCGAGGCAAAGAAGCTGCGGCCGAGCAAGGCCGCCTCCCATGTCCCTGCATGGCGGGCAAATCAGCCGCAGGAAAAGCAAACTCCATCGGCGCCGCCATCTCAGGCAGCGGATAAGAAGCCGGCGCAAAAGAAAAAGCCTGCGTCGGCTGAAAAAGTCGTTGCCGTAACCAAAGAATCCATTATGAAGAAAAAGGAGGATACTTAATGCCCAAGAAAAAAACGATCCCGCCCCCTGATGATTTCTCCTCAGAGTTCATGGAAACCGAATCCGCCAAAGAACTTTCTGAGCAGCAGGTAGAGGCCGCTGGCAGCGACAGCACGGAAACTCCGCTGGCAGAACTCTCGGAAGTTGATCTCGGCTCCGGCGATGTGAGCGGCACAGCAGATGTTGAGGAAAACGAGCTGGATGCCGAAAACACCGCTGATGCCGCAGAGACTGTCCCTGTTTCCGATGAAGCGGCGGAAGATCCGGAGTACGACAGCATTTTACAGGAGCTGAACAGCAGCACTCCGGCACCCCTTGACAGCAGCGGCGAAAATGCTCTGGTTGCGCTTTTACTGGAAGGAAATGCGGAAAATGCTCCGCCCGCTGAAGATGAAACGGAATCCGCAGATGGTGAAGCTGCTCCGCAGCCTACTGCACCTCCCGCACCTGCCGGGCGCCGTGACTCCTACATTCTGACCGTTGATGCAAAAGACCGTATCGAAACGGAAGAAGAACGCCGTGAGGTCATCTGGCATGAGATCAAGACCTCGCATATTGCCGGTCGTATTTTGACCGGAACGTTGGACGGCGTGGAGCAGACCCCTTCCGGCCGCACGATCGTTGTCGTTGACTACAAGGGTTATCGCATTGCGATCCCGCTGAAAGAAATGATGCTCTATTCCGGGTCCGTTCCGTATGGGGCGAAATACAAGCCGTTTATGGAGCGGATGAACAGTATCCTTGCGACCATGCTCACCGCGGAGATCGATTTCATCGTCCGGGGTCTGGATAACACCGCCCGCAGCGTTGTGGCAAGCCGCAAGGCCGCTATGCTCCGTAAGCGTCAGACCTTCTATCTGGACGCCAATGAAGATGGTGTTCCCATGATTTATGAGGGGCGCGTCGTACAGGCGCGCGTCATTGGCGTTGCGGAAAAAGTCCTGCGTGTGGAAGTGTTCGGCGTGGAGTGTACGATTTTCGCCCGCGATCTGTCTGCCGCATGGTTCGGTGACGCCCGCGAGTATTACAGCGTCGGCGACCGTGTTCTTGTCCGTGTGCTCACCATTGACCGCGACGACATCAACCATATTTCCATCACAGCAGATATCCGCAGCGTTTCGTCCGCCGCCAACCAGAGCAATCTGGATAAATGCGTCCTGCAGGGCAAATATGCCGGCAGAGTGACCGATGTGCGCCACGGCGTTGTGTTCATCCGGCTCAACAACGGTGTCAACGCGGTTGCCCACACCTGCTATGACCGGCGAATGCCTGGAAAGAAAGACGACGTCAGCTTTGCCGTTACCCGTCTGGATGAGGAACGCGGCATCGCCGTCGGCATCATCACCAGAATCATCAAACAGAATTTGTAAAAAAGGAGAGGCCACCATGAAGAGCTTATCAAAGCTGGCCCTTTGCCTGCTGCTTGCCATGTCGCTGACGGTCAGCGCCTTTGCCGCTCAGGTTCCCGATTCATTGGTAGCGGAAAACCTGAACGGCCAGCAGCGGCTTGTAAAAACCTACACGCTTTCCCCGGAGGTTGACCCAGATGAGCTGAAGGAAGAGGACTTTTCCTACGACGGTTATCTTTATACCTGGGCCTACACCACCAAGGTGGAACACCCGTATCTGGAAAGCAAAACCGTAACGGAAACCGTCACGGTCAACACCGCCAAAAATGACCTTGCGCAGATCCTCGCAGAGCTTTCGCCCAGTATGCCCTATGAAAAGGACGGCTTCTCCGGCGAGTTGGCGCTGGATCATACCACGCTTTCCACAGAGGCGTCCGGCTACACCACCAAATACAGCAAAACCACCGAGACAAAGGTGATCGGCAATCTGGGTCGCAACGACATGTCCTATGTGCCGCCCACGACCGTCAAAAACGGAAAAACGCTCTCCCTTGCCAATGTGGAATGGCAGGTCACCGGCACGGCGCTCGTCGGCGAGGCGCTGGTTCCTGCCCAGTATCAGGCGGTCGCCACCTATTCCGCCTCCAACAGTTATCAGGCTGCCACAGGCTATGTCACCACGGCGGAATATCACGGAACCGTTACTTCGGAAGGCGTGGACAGCATCACCTATACCGTGGTTTATACCGGAAGTGAGATCGTCCCCGTAAAAACACATATCTGGGATAACGACAGCCTTGCCGCTCCGCTGCTGATCATCGCTTCCGTGCTGCTCTGCGCGGGCATCGCCGCCGCTGCACTCATCCTGCTGCGCCGCCGCAAAAATGTCTATGTGTATGTTCCGGACAGCAAGCCCCGAGAGTACCGGCTGATTGCAAAGTTCCGTGTGGAGCCTGACAGCGAGGTTCCCGCTATCGATGCAGGCTCTCTCACACTGAATCCAGGAGATACCGTCGCGGTTGAGGTGAAAAAATCCCTTGCCAGGCATCTGGCTGGGCGCGAGTTCACCGTTTCTTTCCCGCAGAGTGACTATACTTACACGATCCAAGCCAGCAAGCACAATGACTGGCATGAATTTACCGTTCCCGCTGAAGAAGAACAGGAGGCTCCCGTATGAAGAAGTTTTTCTCATTGACTTTGACTCTGGCTGCCATGCTTTCTGCGATGGCGGTCAGCGCACAGGCTGCCGATTATTCCTTTGAAACCGATGGCACCCCGGAATACTATCCCGCCTCTTCCTATGAGGACGTCTACGGCTCCCGCTACAATTACGGCGAAAAAAATGTGGTGGACTACCAGATCCCCAAGCTGGAGTACGGGCAGCTCAGCACCACCCAAACCGGCGTGATGGAGAAAATCATGCTGCCTGGTCTTCAGAGCATCTCTGCATCCGGCAGCGGCATTTACGGAATTTCTCCCGGCGGCGGAACTGTTGAGATTCCCGGTTTTCTGCAGGGCGGCTCCACAGCTACTCCTGCGACGCCCGCTTTCACGGAGCTGACACAGGATTTTCTGCTCTCCAACGGTGCCGTCGGAAAGATCTCCATTCCTGCCATCGGAGTTAAGAATTACTATCTCTGGGAAGGTGAAACGACTGCCAGCATGAAAAAGGGGCTGGGGCATTTCACCAGTACCAGCGTCTGGAACGGCAATGTGGCTGTCTGCGGGCATAATCGCGGCGCCAAATATGTGATCGGCAGCATCAAGGATCTCGATGTGGGCGATAAGATCACCTATACCACATCCATGGGTACCCGTACCTATCTGGTGGAGACTGTGACCAAAATCAGCAGCAGCGATTGGAGCTATTTGTCCTCTACCACGGATAACCGGATCACACTCTTCACCTGCGTTGCCGGAGATTCCAGCCAGCGCTGGTGTGTGCAGGCTGTTCAGGCATCTTGAAATCTTTTGTTGAAAAAGCCGCTTTATGATCGTAAAGGAATAGTAGATCAAAAATAAGGAGGCTTTTCCATGAAGAAGCAGATCCTCACGATGTTTACGGGCCTTTTTATCGGCGCTATTATCACAGGCGGAGCTTCCGCCTATGCTGCGGGAATCCTCGCTGAACGCAGCAACCATCGTATTTTTGTTGATGGGCAGGAGGTTCAAATGGAAGCGTATGGTATTGCTGGACACAACTATGTGAAACTCCGCGACATTGGCAAAGCGGTCGGCTTCAATGTGTTCTGGGATGCGGACAGCGGATGTGTGCAAATTGAAACCGGTGCGCCTTACACTGGTGAAGCGCTGGTAAAGTCCACAACGACAAAGCCCGTGGAACAACCTGCGCAGACAGATGTTGCCGCTGCAAAGCAGGACATCATCGACCGCACCAATGCCCTGCGCAAAGAAAACGGCGTTGCTGCACTGCGCGTCAACGACAGGCTCATGCAGGCGGCGCAGGTACGAGCCGACGAGATGGCTGCGCATACCGTCTATTCTCACACAAGACCGAATGGTGGAAAATTCAATACCGTCACGGATTGTCCCTACATGGCCGAAAATATCCATCGCATCGCAGATTGGGTGCTGTCTGACCAGACACTTGCCGAACGGGCCGTGGCAGATTGGAGCGCTTCGACAACCCACAACAAGAACATGGTCAACCCAAAGCTATCTGAGATTGGCGTTGGGCTGGCAAGAGGTGTCAATGACACTGGTGACCCGTGCTGGTACTGTGTCCAGCTTTTCCTCTACGATGGATGCTCCGTCACTCGGGTGGATACCCCCACAAACAAATAAATCATCAACTTTCACGCAAGAGCAGGTCGTCAAGATCTGCTCTTTTTATTGCGCTTTTTGGAAAGGAGAAAGACATGAAGTCAATTAAACATCGCTTGTTGTCACTGCTTTTGACGCTGGTGACAGTCTTGAGCCTGCTGCCGACTGCGGCTTTTGCCGCGTCGAACACGGGTTCCGGCCTCAAAATTACCACCAACCAGGCATATTGGAGCACGCGCCTGCTCGCCAACGGTACCCCGTACAGCTACCGCCCGCCGCTTGTGGACGGTAAGCTCGTGTACTGTATGGATAGCGGACTTGGCTATCACTACGCCACCGCGTCGTACCTGAATTCCTTTACATGGACGTCCGGCACCGGTGCAGATGCAGATGCCGTATTGCAGTCGGCTGTCACGAACAGCGGCCTCAGTGAAATGGACGCCGCGACCGTTGAGAATGTCAAGTGGATGATGACCTACCTCAACGACTGCAAGGAATCCAACGTCGGCCAGCTTTTTATGGCCGTACAGACCTACGTTTGGGAGAATCAGTCCTATAAGGGCGAACCCGGCGGAGACGGCGACGCGGGCGGCTATGCCAACGCAGACACCTACGAGCTGTATCTGAGCCTTATCGACTCCCTCCTTGCAAAAAAAGCGGCTGAGGATGCCGAGTTCCAGCGCCAGATCGAAGAGTATAAGTCGCAGGGCATCCGCGCATCCATCGTGGAGGATGAGAGTGCAAAGTGGGCGGTTTTTGCGATCTCGAGCAACCGCAAAAATCAGTCGTTCTTCAACTACTATGGACCGCGCAAGCTCGTAACGGGCGAGCCTGCGCCTGACCAGCCCGAGCAGCCTACGGGCGGCACAGGCAAGATCACGCTGAAGAAAACTGCCGGTGGAACCACAACCGGTCTTGCCGGTGCACGTTTCAGCATCTATTTCAACGGCCAGATCGTCGGCAGCGACGTGACGGACGGAAATGGTGAGATTCATATTGAGAACGCCGCCACCGGCCTTTGGAGCTTTGTCGAGACATCCGCACCGGACGGCTATTGCGTCGATCCTACGCCCAAAAGCGTTTATGTAGATGTTTCCGAAGGTGACCGCGAATACACCGTCGCGGCGGTCAACTACGAAAAGCCCGATATGAAGATCATCAAGCGCGACGCCATGAGCGGTAAGCCTATCGCGGGCGCGGTGTTCTCGGTAAAATCTGTCACAGGGAGTTATTCCACCTCCGTCACGACCGGCACGGACGGTTCCGCAACGCTCTCGGCCATTCCTGCCGGTGTCTATGTTGTGCGTGAGGAATCCGTTCCCGAGCCGTACATCGTAACCAATACCGAGCAGACCGTGGCGCTGCGCCCCGGCAAGACCAGCGAAGTCACCTTTGTGGACTACGAAAAGCCGGGTCTTGAGATCATCAAGAAAAACATCGCCAACGGAGAGCCTATCGAGGGCGTGACCTACCGCATCGAGCAGATCGACGGCAGCTATTCCACAACGGCCACAACTGATAACCACGGCCGCATCTTCCTCGACTCTGTCCCGGTTGGCACATTTAAGGTAACAGAGATCAATGTTCCCAACCATGTCATTCTCTGCCCCATTCCGCAGGAAGTAGCGCTGAAGGCTGGTGAGACATCTACCGTCACCTTCTTCAATGCCCTCAAGCCCAGCTTGGAGATCCGCAAGTTGGATAGCGTCACCGGTGATCCCGTCAAGGGCGCTAAGTTCCAGATCTGGTATGGCAGCAACCATACCGACACCGGCGAGCTCAACGACCTCGGCACTTACTTTTCTGACGCAAGCGGAAAAATCATTCTTCCTGAGATCAAGGATGGCTGGTATAAAGTAACGGAATTGGAACCGGCGTCCGGGTACGTCATCAAGGAGCCCGCCACGCAGGAGTGCTTCATCTCCGGTGGTGAGAGCAAAGTCCTGACCTTTGAGAACACGCCCCTTTCCGCCATCGTTATCCGCAAGGTGGATAGTGAGAGCGGTCAGCCGTTGGAGGGCGCATGGTTCCGTATCCGCTACCTCGGCGGCACCTCCGGTACGGGTGGCACGGTTATCGGCGAGTACCGCACGTCGAGCAATGGCACCATCGTTGTGACCGGCCTCGCCGCGGGCACTTATGTCTGCGAAGAAATTTCTGCTCCGGACGGCTATGTGATCACCGACGCCGCGGAAACGGTCTATCTCTCCGGTAAGGATCAGGATGTCATTACCGTGACCTTCGGCAACGATAAGATGGGCTCTCTGCTCATTCTCAAAAAGGACGCCGTGACCGGCGCGCCTATTTCCGATGTGGAATTCTTTATCACCGATTCGGATGGCAGCGTGATCGGCACGGCCAACGGAAAGTATGTGACCGATAGCGCGGGAACCATCCGCATCGACAGCCTGACCCCCGGCATGACAGTCATCGCCTGCGAGGTGCGGGCAAAAGACGGCTACATTCTGGACGATACCCCGCAGAGCATCAAAATCAAGCGCAATTCCGTGATGACCCTGGAGTTCCGCAACCAGCCCAAGGGCGGTATTTTGGTGAAAAAGGTGGACGCCGTAACAAATGCGCCCATCTCCGATGTTGAGTTCCTTGTCACGGATTCGGACGGCAATCTCATCGGCAACGCCAACGGCAAGTTCGTGACGGACAGCGTGGGCACGTTCACCATTACCGACATCGCCCCCGGTACCACACTTGTCATCAAGGAAACCCGTGCGAAGGCGGGGTACATTCTTGACGATACCCCGCAGACGGTCAAGGTCAAATCCAACGAAGTTGTCACGGTGGAGTTCCGCAACGCACCCAAGGGCAATCTCATCATCGTAAAGCAGGACTCCGTTACAAAGGAGCCGCTGGAGGGCGTTCAGTTCAAAATCGTCTATGCCGACGGTTCCTATGTAGATGCCGAGGGCGGCGCGCTGTCCTCCGATGGTCTGTACTGGACAGACAAGGAAGGCAAGATCACCATTTCCGGTATTTCCGGCACCGTGGTGGTCTCAGAGGTTGAAACGATTCCCGGTTACACCATCGACGAGAACAGCCGCACGCAGACCGTGGTGGTCAATCCAAACGACACGCAGACGCTTTATTTTTATAACACTCCCGTGGGTGGCTTGCAGATCATCAAGAGCGACAAAGACAGTGGAAAGCGTATCGCCGGGGTCAAGTTCGAGATCTGCAAGATGAACGGTGAAATCATCGGCACCTATACAACGGACAGCAACGGTGTTATCTATCTCCCCGAAGCTGAAAGCGGCTGGTACACCGTGACGGAATTGGAGGCTGCGTCCGGATACCTGCTGGATACCACGCCCCACCGTATTGAGGTCAAGGACGGTCAGACGGCCACGCTGGAGATCGCCAATCACAAGGCCTGTTCCATCCTCATCCACAAGGTCGACGCCAACACCGGCGATGGCATCTATGGCGTTACCTTCGTTATCTACGATTCCGGCAGGAACCCCATCATGGAGGTCACAACGGATCAGGACGGATATGCCCATGTTGATAAAGAACTGGCCGCAGGAAAATACTATATCCGTGAACTGGAAGCGGCGGACGGTTATATCCTTGACAAGCAGTATAAAACCGTTTATGTGGAAGCTGGCAAAACCAGCACCATCGAGTGGGAGAATACTGCTGTTACTGGTCAAATTCAGATTACCAAGTTTGCTGCTGAGTCCAATGCTATTACCGGTCAGGCTGGTGGCGTTACGCTTAAAGGGGCAACCTTTGAAATTGTCCGCGAACGCAGCAGCAAGGTAGTAGATTATATTACCACCGATGCGAGAGGCGTTGCGGCTTCCAAACCGCTCCCATTAGGCCGTTATCTCATCCGAGAGGTATCTGCGCCAGCGTACTATCAGGTGTCTGCCGAAACCTTTGATGTAACGCTCGAATACGCGGGACAGATCATTAAGCTGGCGGCTTATAATAAGCCTGCTGAGCTGGGAGTTACACTGACGAAGGCCGGAATCAAAGAAGTACTGGCGGGTAGTAAAATGTCCTACCGCTTTACAATCGCTAACACCTCTAATGTGGATTTGCAGAATTTCTACTTCCATGACAAGATCCCTTATGATGTAACGACCGTGTCTGCTTTGACTACCGGAACCTATAATGCACGGCTCACTTACCGAATCCTTTATAAGACCAACTACAACGATTATCGCGTGTTGGCCAGCAATCTTCTCAGCACCAATAATTACTCCTTTGGCCTAAGCGGTTTGCAGCTTATGGCCGGCGAAGTCGTGACAGATATTTACTTCGACTTTGGAACTGTTCCTTCTGGTTTTCAGAGTGTGGCAAAGCCGACTCTCATGGTATCTGTTAACCCGAGAACAGCAAATAAATACTATGTGACAAACCGAGCTGATGCCGGTGGAAAATTTGGAGAGACCTGGCAGTCCGCTAATGCAAGTTGGATTACCATTGTACGCAATCTCACTCCCGTCAGAAAACCTATTCTTCCTAAAACCGGCTACTAAAAACGATAAAGGGCAGCGATAGTTTTTCTATCGCTGCCCTAACTAATTCGCTGATACAAGCGGTTCAAGAGGCGGTGGTTGCCTTGATAAGGACGCTTGTCAAAACACGCTGACTCTCTCTGCTACAGGAATCACAGAACTGATTCTTCATTGCAAATTCCATGGCATTCGCGATGCGCTTGAAGTCTTTTGCCTCTAAGGCATCTTCTGTGAGGTGACGATGTACCAGCAGATATGCGTCGCGAACGTCTGCGGAGACATTTGCTCCGGAGAAAAGAGTCTCGATTATGCCGTCAATCATTGCGATCTCTTCGCTCGTAAAAACCAAAATTCTCACCTCACATGGTGTCGATTATAGCAGACGGCGGTCGTGATTTCAAGAAAAGATGCAGGCGGCAAAAATGGCAGAGAGACATTACTCTTTCTTAGAGCATGAGGAGATGACCAATGAAACCAAACAAAGGATTTATTACTGTGCTCATGATGGTGCTTATCAGTATATCACTGTCCACTTTCTCGCGTGCCGCTTTCGACACCTTTTCTGATGTCCCGAATGATTCACCGTTCCATGAAAGCATATTCTATCTCGCCGAACGCGGCATCGTTTGCGGTGAAGGAAATGGTCGATACGTACCGGATGCACCTGTTACCGTGCGCCAGTGGGCAACGATGCTCTGCCGCGCATTGGGCGACGCTGACCCGCTTAATTATGATGATGACTGCATTCGGCAGGGCTACTCAGATGGATGGCTGGAGATGACAGCTATTACGGCACCGGATTCTGACCTTTGCCGCTATGCCATCTACAAAAGCGGCTTTGCCGCCTTTGGTGTTGACCTTTACAGTTTACAGCTTTACCCGAATGTGGGCAAGCTGTCCCAACAAAGCGAAGTTCTTCGCGCTGCTGCGGATTTTGGCCTGTGCGAAGAGACATGCGACGGGACAGAAATCATCACACGAGGAGAGGCTGCGGAGCTTCTTTATGCGCTGCTGACCAAGACGTTTGCTGTTGTGCCGCCGCCTATGTTAGATAACATACCTCTGGACAACAAAGCGGGCGTCGCTTTGAACAACTACTTGTTAGAGATTCAAAAAATTCCCGAATCAATGATGCAGTCATTTGCCGAAAAGGACTGGCGGTATGTTATCGATTTCGATTACCTTGCAAAGCTGAGCAAAGAATATGATCTTGGCTGCACCGGGGTGACCATCTATGAAGGCCGTAAAATCATCGTATCCTCAGCGGAATCCACTATTCACGAATTTGGACACTTCCTCGATGGGATGATGGGCTTTCCTTCCCGGACGAAGGGCATTTATCAAAGAGAGTCTGCATCGGCAGCATCGCTCCTCCGTACATATGCGCTTACCGACGCGCAGGAATATTTTGCGGATTGCTTTGTGTACTGGATCAACAATCGCGGCGATGGCAAAAAGATGGCAATGCTGCAAGATGCTGCGCCTGAGACCTATTATTATTTCAAGATGCTCGAGGAAAATGACTGGAAACCCAGTTTATCGTCTTAGTTCCAAGGAGAACCTTATGAAAAGAATTTACCATTTCTATTTAACTTGTATGACCCTCACGTTGACTATGCCCATGATGATCGTCAGCGCCTTTGCCGTGGATGATATGTGGACAGTAGCTAACAAGATCATCGTAGATGTTTACGGAAAGATCGTTGGCGTCAGCACAGTTCTGGCTGGGCTGATGTCCGCCGTGGCGGTGATCGGCGCAAAGCTTTCCAATAACCAGCACAAAGTTGATCAGGCGTGGGACTGGCTCAAACGTATCTGGATCGCATGGGCAATCATTAACGGCATCGGTGCATTCATTGCATATGTTGCGCCGCTGTTCAACGGCCTTGCGACACTGACCCCGTAAAAGTAGAGATAGCTCCGGCAAAAGGAGGTGTCCACATTGCTTGAGCTGATTTTCCAGGGATTCATGGAGTGGGCTTATGGGCTTACGCTGGAATGCTGGGAATATTTTTCATCATCGCTGCTGAGTATTATGAGCATGGATTATGCGTACATGAAAAGCCATGTCCCCGTGATGGTCA
>ENA-UEYF01001351-UEYF01001351.1-human-gut-metagenome-genome-assembly--contig:-NODE-1351-length-20444-cov-6.814651_pt1 | contig 20444 bp, 13 predicted proteins | sample MGYA00242902_ERZ507920 | MGnify/ENA primary metagenome ERZ507920 (study PRJEB26167, sample SAMN06115402) | human gut metagenome | host: Homo sapiens | place: China:Jiangxi | collected 2016-07-05...
CTTTTACATGAGTTCCCCCGATATCGATTCCTAATAAATATTCCATTATTTCACCACATTAATATGTATATACATTTATACATTGACAAATATAGTGCATTCTTTTTATTGTTACAAAGTTTATCTCTTTTTATTGTTTTACCGACACAAGCCGAACAAATAACAAACTAACGATCAGCATATTATCCAAACATACTACTAAAAAACAATTACTTTTTTTGATTTATAAGAATGAAATTTTACTTTCGCAAGTACAATTTTCCTACTTTTGCTTAAATTTTTCAATCATGAAAATATCGATCGATCACAATAGTGCGATACCTTTATATCTACAAATAGAAAATCAATTGAGGAACATCATCCGGGAACCGGAGTATAAAAAAGGGAAGATGTTACCCAACGAAGTAGATTTGTCGAAACAATTGGGAATTTCCCGGAATACGCTGCGCCAGGCGATCAACAACCTGGTCACTGAAGGGTTATTAGTCCGAAAAAAAGGGATCGGTACTATAGTAGTCAACCAATCGGTCAGCTCGAAAGCCAAAAACTGGTTGAGTTTCACCCAGGAAATGAAAGCGCAGGGAATCGAACCGACCAACTATGAATTACATACCAGCTGGGCGCTTCCTTCAGAAGAGATCTGTCGTTTTTTCTCCATCACCGATGAAAAGAAAATATTAAAACTGGAGCGTTTACGGGGTAATCCGGAATTTCCGTTCGTTTATTTCATCTCTTATTTCAATCCCCGGATAGGGCTGACCGGTAATGAAGATTTTTCCCGTCCCCTATACGAAATATTAGAACAAGATTATAGTTCTGTTGCAAAAATTTCGAAAGAAGAAATCAGTGCCCAGCTTGCCGACAAATTTCTGGCTCAGAAGCTTGAAATCAAGCCCGGGGACGCTATACTCATCCGAAAACGATTTGTATATGACCCGGGGGGACGCCCTCTGGAATGGAATATCGGCTATTACCGGGCCGATAGCTTCGTTTATACGCTTGAGTTCGAGAGGGAAGTATGAATTGGAGTTTATAAAATGCCGGAAGACCATTGGAGCGGGAACGAGTATCCGGTTCGGTTTTTCGAACGACCGATGGTGTCTGACGGAAACGTAACGTAAAGTTTTTTGCGCAGTAAGGGGTTCCGCCGTTCAGTGAGTTCTTCGAATAAGCGAAAGAAAAACAAAATCTTTTGTTTTTCCGAACAGGAGAAAAACCGATAAAATCAACGAAAGTCTTAACGGACCGGTCTGACGGTATAAAATCCGGAATCGGAATAGAAAGAAAAAACATACCTATATTTCAGGTAAACCGGATTTACTCGGCATCCACAGCTTCTATCTGTCCGATCGCCCTGATTCTTTTCAACAAAGAGGGATGCGAATAGTATACCCATTCGTACAGTGGATGGGGGGTGAGATTGCTTAAAGACTTCACAGAGATCTTCTTCAAGCCGGAAATGAGCGATTCACCATCGTAATACCGGGCAGCAAAAGCATCTGCCTGATATTCATTTTTCCGCGACCAGGCATTCATCACCAATCCCAATATCATACTCAACGGCGAATAGAGGATTGTAAAAGCGATCAATCCCAATTGGAAACAGGCCCGGTCACCTCCCAGAGCCATTGACAAAGCCGGCTGGTTGACAAAAAGCGAAAACAACCAAAGGATCACGCCGGTCTGAATCACAGATGCCAGCATAAATTGAACGGTATGCCGTTTTTTATTGTGTCCGACTTCATGGGCCAGGACAGCAACAATTTCTTCCTCGGTCAAATCCTTTATCAGGGTATCATACAAGACAATCCGTTTGCGGGGACCGAAACCGGTAAAATAAGCATTTGCCTTCGTAGAACGCTTCGATCCGTCGATTACAAAAATATTGTCCAGTTTAAAGCCCACTTTCTCTGCAAAAGCATTGATTTTATCCCGTAAAGCCCCGGCCTCCAAAGGAGTCTGCTTATTGAACAAAGGCACAATCAACTGGGAATAAAACATAGCCATAAAAACCGAGAATACAGAAACTATTCCCCAGGCATACAACCAAAAGAAAGAACCAGCCCATTCATAAAACCAGACGACAGCCGACAGCAACAGTCCGCCGATCACCCCGGAAACCAACATTCCTTTGAGTAAATCCAATCCATAGGTCTTCATTGTCGTTTTGTTGAAACCATATTTTTCTTCAATATGAAAAGTAGCATACCAATCGAAAGGCAAACCGAGTAGCCCGGAAACCAGCGACAAGCCCAACATAAAAAGTAAGGTCTGTAAAACCGCCTGATCTGTCCAGGTCACCACCCAGGCATTCCACCAACCGAAACCTCCTGTACACAAAAACACCATCATCACGATAAAAGAAAAAGTGGAACTGATCAGATCGAAACGATTCGTTTCGCGCTTATAATTCTGAAAACGTGCATATTCTTTTTCATCGTAAATTCCCTTAAGATTTTCAGGTAATACAGGCGCCATAGCCCGCATATTCACCCATTCCAAAATCCGTTCTACAATAAAATCAGCAACTAAAAAAACAACGATAATAATAAAAACAACCTCAGTATTCATATTCAAAATAAAAAAGTATAAACGGATAAAACTATTCTGCCGTTAATTTTTACAAAAATAGTAAAATCCATATATTCCTCCGTGATTTATTCAGATCATTTCTAATTACAGAAATTTTTCTTTAAAACTCTCGGGATTTTCATTTATTAATTTTAATTTCGTTGCGCAAATAATGAATTCATAAATCAATCCAGATAAGTATGGCAGAATTTAAGTATCAGGAACCGTTTCCTATTGAAAATGATACCACAGTGTATCGCCTTTTGACAAAAGATTATGTAAAAACGATCGAATGTGAAGGACGTAAGATTTTAAAAATAGAGCGTGAAGGGTTAGAGTTATTGGCTCGCGAAGCTTATGCAGACGTCTCTTTTTACCTGCGCGCCGCTCATTTGCAAAAATTAGCCGACATCCTGAAAGATCCGGAGGCCAGTGACAACGATAAATTCGTTGCCCACACCATGTTGATGAACCAAGTGGTTTCGGCAGAAGGGGAACTACCGACCTGTCAGGATACCGGTACGGCCATTTGTATCGGTAAAAAGGGAGAAAACGTATGGACCGGGATCAATGATGCCGAAGCGATCAGCAAAGGGGTATTCGAAACTTACCGGGACCGCAATCTGCGTTATTCCCAGGTAGTGCCTTTTACCATGACAGAAGAAAAAAACACCGGGACCAATCTGCCGGCACAGATCGACCTTTATGCCACACAGGGCAATAAATACGAATTTTTGTTCATCACCAAGGGAGGGGGCTCTGCCAATAAGACTTTCCTTTACCAGCAGACAAAAGCTTTATTGAACGAAGAAACCCTGACTAAATTTATCCAGCAAAAAGTATTGGATCTGGGTACTTCGGCCTGTCCTCCCTACCATTTAGCGGTAGTCATCGGCGGCACTTCGGCCGAAGCTTGTCTGACCACAGTCAAGAAAGCCTCGGCAGGCTACTACGATCATCTCCCCACTTCGGGTAATGAAGGTGGCCGTGCTTTCCGGGATCTGGAATGGGAAGAAAAGATCTTGAAGATTTGCCGGGACAAAGGTATCGGAGCCCAGTTCGGAGGTAAATATTGGGTACACGATGTACGTGTGATCCGTCTTCCGCGTCATGCAGCTTCTTGTCCTGTCGGCATCGGAGTCAGCTGTAGTGCCGACCGGAATATCAAAGGTAAAATCACGGAAGAAGGGATTTTCCTCGAACAACTCGAGAAGAATCCGGCACGTTTTCTGCCGGCAGAAAGTCCTGCTTTAACTCCGGCGGTCAATATCGACCTCGATCAACCGATGGAAAACGTATTGAAAGAACTGAGCAAATATCCGGTGAAAACCCGTTTGAACCTATCAGGGACCCTGATCGTTGCCCGGGACATCGCCCATGCCCGGATCAAACAAATGATCGACGAAGGCAAACCGATGCCCGAATATTTCAAAAAACATCCGGTCTATTATGCCGGTCCTGCCAAAACTCCGAAAGGCATGGCATCAGGTAGTTTCGGACCGACGACAGCCGGGCGTATGGACCCTTATGTCGATCTGTTCCAGTCTTTAGGTGGTTCTATGATCATGGTAGCCAAAGGCAACCGTTCGATCGACGTCACTAATGCCTGCAAAAAGCATGGCGGATTCTATCTGGGATCGATCGGTGGACCGGCAGCCATTCTGGCTAAGAACAGCATAAAATCGGTCGAAGTGGTCGATTTCGAAGAACTCGGTATGGAAGCTGTCCGCAAAATCCGCGTAGAAAACTTCCCGGCCTTCATCATCGTCGATGACAAAGGCAACGATTTTTTCGCTGAGTGGGCTCATTGATAACAAGAGACTATCCAACGGTTTGTTGTAGTTAACCTCCTTTTGAGGGTCATTCTGCCGATTGGCGGAGCTTCGTTTCTGATCGATAACAGGGATCAGGAAATGAAGCTCCGCCAATCTTTCTTTTTTCAAAAGACAGCTCAAGTTTGAAAAGTCGCTTATCGATATTCCAGGGCATAGAAACCATCCATTTATTTTTCACACTTATTTCCGGTTTGTGAAATAAAGACAAAAATTTTTGCACACCTTGACGTCATTTGTGTAAATATCTCATTTATTGATAAATAAGCTATGTTGTTTCATTTTATTGTCGTTATTTTGTGGTCGCACACAAAACACGACAATAAATTAATAGCTATGCAAGCAACATTATCCTATGCCTGCGGAATATCAGATATTCCGTTGAAAGGAGAGACAATCGGTCAGAATCTGCGACAAATAGCAGCAAAATTTCCGGAACGGACTGCTTTGATTTCCGAGTATCAACAATACCGGGCCAATTACAGTGAATTTCTGGAACAAGTCGAACAGGTAGCCAAGGCCTTGATGGCCCACGGGATTCGCCGGGGCGACCGGGTAGGCATCTGGTCACCGAACCGCTACGAATGGGTATTGGTACAATATGCCACAGCCTTGATGGGGGCTATTATGGTAAACATCAATCCGGGATACAAACTTTCGGGTTTGCGTTATGCCCTGGAACAAAGCCGGATCGATCTTTTGATCGCTTCCTCCCACTTCCGGAAAACCGATTATATCAAAATGCTGGACGAGCTCCGTCCGGATTGTCTTTATCCCAAACAAACCGTCATCATCGACCGCGACTGGGCAACTTTTTTATCGAGCGCTTCTCAGGTGAGCGATGCCCGACTGGCCGAACGGGAAGCCTCCCTGCAATTCGACGCTCCTGTCAATATCCAGTATACTTCGGGTACAACCGGTTATCCCAAAGGAGCGACTCTCTCCCATCACAATATCCTGAATAACGGATTTTTCATCGGGGAACGCTTGAAATACACGGAAAAAGATATCGTATGTCTGCCGGTTCCTTTTTACCATTGTTTCGGTATGGTATTGGGCAATATGGCTATCGTCACTCACGGGGCCTGTATCGTTATCCCCGGAGAATTTTTCGATCCGGAACAGGTGTTACAGACTGTCGAAAATGAAAGGTGTACCTCCTTATACGGTGTCCCGACCATGTTTATTGCAGAACTGGATCTGCCCGATTTCGCCAAATACAATTTAAAATCTCTCCGAACAGGTATCATGGCAGGTGCACCTTGTCCGATCGATACCATGCACAAGGTACAATCCCTGATGAATATGACAGAAATTTGTGTTTGTTACGGCATGACAGAGACCTCTCCGGTTTCTACCGAAAGCTGTACGGACGATCCGCTGGAACTGAGGGTAACGACGGTAGGTACCGTCCACCCCCACGTAGAGATTAAAATCATAGATCCGGAAAGCGGCGCAATCGTCCCCCGGGGTACAGCCGGGGAACTCTGCACCCGGGGATATTCGGTGATGTTAGGCTACTGGGATAATCCCGAAGACACCAAAGCCATCATCGACGAAACCCGCTGGCTTCATTCCGGTGATATCGCCGTCATGGATGAAAACGGCTATGTGAGTATAGTCGGACGTATAAAAGACCTGATCATCCGGGGTGGAGAAAATATCTCTCCCAAAGAGATCGAAGATTTTCTGATCGTCCACGAAGGGGTCTCCGACGTACAGGTCATCGGTGTATACAGTGAAAAATACGGAGAAGAAGTGATGGCCTGGATCTTCTCCGTCCCAAACGTTAAACTCTGTTCACGCTGTTCCTTTTCTATGTATCTCTGTATACCTGGAAAAGGAACGGCCCCTATCAGTACTTATCCGACTCACAGCAACCGTCAGAGGCAGCACACCGGCCACGGTATACCAACACTACCGAACAAAGCTCTGGCCAAAGCTTAAACTATCTTTACATTTCTACGTACAACAGACATTCGAACTGCTTTAGAAAACAAGATCTATGAAAGGTGTACTTCTCGCATTATCTACTGTTATCGTCTGGGCCATTCTAAATGTAGTCAACCGGTTTTGTGTTTTGCAATACGATGTCAATATTATGGTATTCACCTCTTTTATGATTTTCGCCACCGGTGTCACTTTAATGATCATCCGCAAACAGGTCATACCCCAAAACTGGAAAAGCGGAGTAAAATACTCCTGGCTGTACACCATTATGCAGATCATCCGCAGTTTCACGATGATCTCTACCTTCCTTTATATCACTTCGACAGAGACCAGTCTTCTGTTCAACATAGAGATTATAATCACTTACATTCTGGCCTATGCCATTTTTCGAAGAATACCTTATAAAGGGGATTTCCTGGGCATTCTCATTATATTGCTCGGATTTATATTATTTATTTTTTCCCTTCCAGTACACATGCGTGTGATTGTCTCCATCCTGGTGTTGCTGTCGGCGACAGCCAGTTGCATCCGCTCGATCGTCGTGGAGGAAACCACCATCTGGAATCCGGATACCAGCGTCCGGCAAAAATGCGGTATTTCAGGATATACGATGTTTTACGGAGGCCTGTCCCTGATCGTCTTTTTCTTTGCCATAGCTCTCCTGAAATTTTTTCTCGGGGATCGGCTCCCTCCTTTTTTGAGTTTTCTAACGCTCCTCCCCGATCTGCCCGAAATGATCCATCCGGAAACAATTATCAGCGCCTGTCTGGCCGGTTTATTCATCAATGCATCCACTACTTACCTCTATTATGCAACTTTAAAATTTTCCACCTCAGAAACCTTTATGGCTGTACGTGCTTTTCAACCTGTGCTCACTTATTTACTGGAAGTGATCGCAGCCCTCTATTATGCCGCCATGCGTCCACAGCTGGATACCCAGGATTATATTTACGGAGGAATCATCATCTTAGGTTCCTTACTGATTCTGATCATTCCTTCCAAAGGCAGTTACACCCATCAATCCAAAGACTTTATTACCGATTAAGCTTATCCCTCACCGGTTTCTTTCCATACGACATCAATACCGGCATAAGGAATACCAGGGCGATGACAGAAAACAGTAAACCGCCGATCGTACCGATTGCAAATGAAAACCAGAACTCTTCGGCTTTCGGTCCATCCAGCAAAAACGGCACCAGTCCGAGCACAGTCGACAATATAGTTAATAAAACTGCGGTAATCTTATGATTATAGGCTTTTATATAAAGCCGGACCAAATCGGTTCGATTCAAGCGTTCCCGCTCCCTGTTTACGAAACCATTGTATTCGTTTATCACATAGATAGCGGCATTGACCACCAAACCGCTCAACAAAACCAGTGAGGCAAAGCCTCCGGTTCCGAAATTGACCCCCGAAAAATAAAAAGTCAGAAAAGTACCGATAAACGAGATCGGAATCAAAGAAATAATCACCAGCGGTTGCCGCAAAGACTCGAACAGGATCGAACAGGTAAAAAAGATAATCACCACAATCAGCAGAATCAACCAATATTGGGTTCCCTGATCGTCATACCATCCGAAACTCTGATTAACCGTCCGGAAACCGACCGGTAAAGTCGCATTGAACTCTTCAGTCGTCTGTTTGATAAACTGATCGGATAAATTATACGATCCCATAAAATTAAAAGCCACCTGAAGCGAATACTCCTGATTGCTTTTCGTTATCCGGGTAGCAGCCGACCGCTTACCGATTTCTCCGATGTGGGCATAACACACCTGCCTGTCCCCTACGGGCAGATAACTGTTCATCAGATGCCACATGTCGAACTGATCGCGCTGCGACGAATGATAGTCGATAGCAATCCGTTGATTTTTGTTACGATAGATGCCGACATCTCCTTTATCCATCAATGCAGCCAAAGTCGCATAACATTGCCTCAAATTCAAATTATGCAAAGCAACTTTTTCCATATCGTATTTGATATACAGTTCCGAAGCAGCCTCGTCCTGCATTTGCCAATAATCGGAATTTCCCAATTCGATACCGACATCCGTAACCCGCCGGTTGGTTTGTACCTTCTCCGCCAGTATTTCAGCATATTTATACAAACGGTCGAAATTATATCCGCTCAATCCGATCCGGTGAGATTTATGTCCTAACCCCAACGAATTGGAAAATCCCCGTTCGCTGACTCCCGTCGTACTCCAATCTACTCCCCCGATCGACAATGCCTCACGAATCACCTGGGATTCCAGGTAATGGGGAAAAGCTCCATCCCTGTATTCATCGGCAAACTCCACCTCGATAGAACCGCTTTTACCGTCCACCCGGGTCACAAAACGTTTCACCTCTTTAAATTTAGCCAGAAACCGATCCATTTGCCACATCTTCTGATTCAGCACGACAGCATCATCTCCTTCAGTCAGCCGGGCAGAAATATAAAGTTTCACCTCACGGTCCCGTTGAGAAAAGGTACGGGAAGAATGGACAGACGAAAAAAGCCGCAACGTCCCCCCGACCATCTTTTCAAGCGGTTCACGCAAAGTACTTTGATAAAAATGGCTGCCGATGGTTTTATTATAAACCTCTTCATACCATTTGGTCTCTGCATTCCCGGAGGTACGGTAATAATCGCTCTTCCCCAGCCTGGCAGGCAACAGATGAACAGGAATACCGAATGCAAGTATGAAGAGGGTGATATATATCCATTTCCGTTTTTGGGTAAAAACGATATAACGGGAATAAAACCGACTCCATTTCACCGTCCGCTTCAAACGGCCGTACCTCGTTTTTGTCTGACGGCGGTACAGCCCGACCCGGTCGATGAGAGCCGGTACGAAAAAGAGAGCCACAAATAACGCTACAGTCAGGTTGATGATAATGATGGCCGAAAAATAATTCAACGCACCTTTCACATAATCCGGCATAAAAAAAACAATCACCAGGGAACCGATCGTGGTAAGCAGCGCCGCCAAAATAGCGAGAAAAGCTTTCCGGTCGTGATAATAGCTATAATGGTCCACCATCACGATCACCGTATCGATCATAATACCGAACGAGACGGCCACTCCCGCCAAAGAAATCAAATTCAGTTCTACATCGAACAGATAATAGAAAATAACGGATATCAACACATTGGCAAACAATGAAACGGCTATAACCGAAAGATAGCGCCTGCTCCGGCTGACTATCCAAACAAACAGGAAGAGGATCGCCAAAGATAAAAAAGTACGCTTAACCAACTTCACCAGTTCCTCTCTCACCTCTTTGGCAGCATCGTTGGTCAAAGTCACATAAAATCCATCCGTCAGATTCGCCTGTATCTTCTCCATTCGTTCCCGAAGTTCGGCAGAAGCTTTGATGATATTCGTCTCCGTATCCGCAAAGATATTCAGGTAAATGGTATTGAGACCGTTGATCCGGTAGAAACTGGTCTCCTGTCGTTTTTTGTAATTAAATTCAGCGACATCACTCAAATAAACAATCTTCCCCTCTATCGTCGTCAGCGGAGTTTTACCGATATCCGCACCGAGTCGTTCGGTCTCCAGCAACAAGGTTATCCGTTCTTTATTCCCGTCCCGGTCGATGCGCTCGACATCCCCGACAATAGAACATTGTCCCAGAAAGTTTTGAAGTCCCGATACAATGACATTGGACTCCAGACCATATCTCTGCAATGCCGTCGGGTCGTAGCTGATATCCAGATAAAGCGGCATCGCCCCACCGACAGACACCTCCCGCACATAGTCGATTTGTGTGAGATAAGGTTTGATATTACGCTCTACATAGTCTTTTATATTCGCAGGATCCATATCCGCATTGATGATATAGGACAATACCTGTTGTGTATTCTGTCTGAGCCCTCCACCGGCATCCCCTCCCTGCAAGTAAAGATTACCCGCTCCCTGCGGTAACTTTCCGGCTATTTGTTTCAATAAAGAGGATATTTCAAAACGCACAGCCGACACATTTGCTTTTTCCTTCAGTACCACCGTCACACTTCCGTTTCCTGACGAAGACACAGAAGAAGTTTTCTCCACCCCCACCACAGACGATACCAGGCCCTCCACTTTAGAGGTAATTTCCTGCTCGACGACCCGCTGGGAAGCTCCCGGCCAGCTATAACTGATAGTCAGCCTCTTCCCCTGTTCGGGAGAAGGATGATAGGTGATTCGCAGCATCGGTATTAAAGCGGCACCGCCTACCATCAGCACCACCATAATCAGAATAAGTGAAAAGGAGGGGATACGTTCTAAAAAGCCCTTTTTATTGATATCATGACTCATAAAAATCAGCGTTTACGGTAAATCACATAATAGAGCAGCGGAATAAAGAACAAACTGACCACAGTCCCGAAACTCATTCCGATGATAATAGAAAGCGATAACGGATATTGCAGATCGGATCCCATATCCACCCGGTTCAGGAAAGGAGCGATAGCCAGTATCGTTGTCAGCGAAGTCATGATAATCGGTTTCAAACGGCTATGCCCTGCAATAAAAACGGCTCTGAGCAGTGACATCCCGCTTTTACGCAGGCGGTTGATCGTATCTACCTTAAGAATAGAATCATTAATAATAATACCGCTCATCACCACCAGACCGATCATCGACATGATGTTCAGACTTTCACCGAACAACCAGAGCCCGAACAAAACGAAAAAAATATCCACCACAATCTCCGACAGGATAATCAGCGGCTGGATCACACTTTCAAATTGTGCGGCCAGGATAAAATAAAGCAACGATATAGCGACCAACAGGATAACGATCAACTCCCGGATGGTTTCACGGCTGGAAAAATACTCTCCGGTGAAAGTAACAAAAAAATTCTGATCTTCCCTGACCACCTCTTCCACCGTCTTCATGACCTGTCCCACCTCCCGATCGTCCACATCGAACACAACCGGATAATAATCCCCTCCGTTACCGGAATAGAGTTTTTTAAAATCCTCGCCTTTCGTTTCGCGGATAATCATCGAAAGAGGAATTTCAATTCCATGCCGGTTGCGCACTTTACCCGATAAAATATCCGAAGTCTCGGCTTGTGTATCCCCTGTTGTCACAGGCACCGAATATCCCCCCTGGTTAATACGGAACAATGTATTCTGGCTGATGATGTTTTTCATTTTTCCATAAACATCGTTAAACGTCACTTCATGGATAGCCATGGCCTCTACATCAGCTATATAACGGATATTTTGTTCCATTACCGCCGGCGGGATCCCTACTCCGGGCAAAGCTTTCTTCACCTTGTCCACGACACGCGTCACCTGTTCAACTGTCGGAGCCTGCCCCTCTTTACTATGCAATTGTGCCACCAGCGTACTCCCTTTCTCTGCAAATATCATGTTGAATATATTACCTGAAACCTGAAATGAAGCCCGTGCTTTCGGATAATTCGAGGCCAGGTAATCTGAAATGATCCGTTCCACCTGCACCAACTTTCCGGCATCTTTGGCTTTCATATAAATCACACTCTCCGAAGGGGTGATCTCCCTGGTATGCGACATCAGAAACTGTTGTACGCCGACCATCGACGTGGATTGCAATATCAGGCTATCTACCTGTGCTAACAATCTATATACCCGCAGATCGTTTTCTTCCAAAGAAATACCGCTATTCCAGTCAATCGTCAGGATCGTATCGTCATGGGATATTTCGGGAAGCCGGCTTTTCTCCACCATCCGGTAAACAAAATAAGTCAGCGGGACAAGCAATATAAAACAAATCATCATTAACCGCCCGTGCCGCAATACCCATTTCAGTCCGAGCTCATACGGACGATAATAATTGAACGTAAATAATTTTGACATAAACCGATTTTCCGTATCGGGTGACAGTTTACGATACATCAGATAAAAATAAACCGGTAAAACCAGTACCGCTGCCAGAAGAGAAGCGAACAGGGCCACTGTCACGGCCATGGCCTGATCGTAAAAAAGTGCCCCTGCCGTACCGCTTAAAAAGATCAGTGGCAAAAAGACCGAACAGGTCGTCAACACACTGCTCAGCATCGGGGTAAAGACCTCGCCGACTGCCCTGGAAATCGAATCCTCTAACGTCAATCCCGTCCGCCACTTCTGAAATATATTATCGATCACGATAATCGAATTGTCCACAATCATACCCGTCCCGAGAATCAGTCCCGAAAGCGATATGATATTCAGCGACATACCCAGCACATGAAAAACGAGCAATGTAATCACCAGCGATAAAGGAATCGTAATCACGATCAATACCGGCGAGCGCAGGTCTTTCATAAACAGAAAGATAATCAACGCAGCCAGAACGGCTCCAACCAACAGATTACTGTTCAGGTTATGGATGGAATACGACAACAATTGCGTCTGGTCGCGGGTCAGTTCAAAACGGATATCGGGATGCTCTTTTTCCAAATCGGTGATCAGCGCTGCTATACTTTCCTGCAAATCCGCCATCCTGGCGTCGCTCTGTTTGATGATAGCCAGCGTGACAGCCGGATCGGCCCCACTCCGTACCAACCCGTTCCGTTTTGCCGGACGCTCCACGATTTCGCACAACTCTTTGAATCGGTAAATCCGTCCGTCATGGTTGATATAGATATTTTCAATATCTTCCTTCGAGATAATCCGGGAATCGAAATGGATGCTATACCGGTACTGACCGTCCTTGATACTCAAAGCTCCCAGGGAGACATTATTATCGGCAATCGCATTTTCGAGCAGCCCGATCCCTACCCCCATGGAAGTCAGTTTCGTATAATCGGGAATACAAAGCAATTCCGGGGTAACGACACCGCTGATATCGACCATAGCCGTTTGCGGCAACTGTTCGATCCGTTTCGCAATGACATCCCGGGCAAATTGTCCCAACTCACTGAAATCGATACCTGCCTCCCGGGGTTTACCGGGTTCCCGGGGAGCCCCGCTTTTCAAGGACAGGTTGAGATAGAAAGCCGGGATATCGGTCACACTGGCCTTAATGACTTTCGGACGTTCCACATCCTTAGGCAAGGCCGTGACAGCACGGTCCAACTTCTCGTTCACTTCGATAAAAATGAGATCGATATTACCGTTCGGTTCGAAATCCATATAAATCGCCCCCGCATCCGCCCGGGCTTCAGCCGTTATATTTTTCAGCCCTGCCACCTGCGACAACTGATTTTTCAAAGGTTTCAGCAGGGTATTATCCACCTCACGCACCGATAAACCGGGAGCAGAAACCTGAATCGTAATCTGTGGGATATCGATATCGGGCATCAGCGATACCGGCAAATATCCCATAGCCACGATACTCAACACCACGATCGCGATGACACTCATGGTTACCCCTATAGGCCGCTTTAACAATTCCTTGATCATAATTACCGGTTATTATGAGGTGTTACATCCGTCCCGTCGGCCAGGTTCAGGTTGTTCGAGGTAATCACAATATCATTTTCGGAAATCGTAGTCTGCTTTTTTTCACATCCCGTAATCACATGCGAATCGATATTCGACATCACAACATCGACATACGTCCACACCGCTTTCCCCTCCCGATAGCAAAAAATCACCTGAAAACCGTCCCGCAGCACCACTGCGTCCTTGGGAACGACAAAACAATTTTTAATTTCCCGTTCCAGCATAATCTTCACATTCATTCCTTCTACCAGATACCTGTCGGTATTACTTACCCGCGCACGAATCTTAACCTGTCCGCGTTCATCGATCAGGGGATTGATCTCCGTCACATTCCCGTAAAATACTTTTTCATCATTGATAAACGGAATAATCTTCACCCGTTGTTTCAGTGCAACTTCCTCTATTTCAGCTTCCAATATACTGAATTCGACATCAAAATACGAATCGTCGATCAAAGTACACAACTTACCGGAGAAACGGTCATACACCTTGGCGTCCAGATTGGCAATACGCCCGCTAAAGGGAGCGAACAAAAAACAACTTTCCAAACGTCGTCTGGCTGCCTCCAGCTGATCCAAAGCATTCGTATAACCGGAAGTAATTTTCATATTACGCAAAACAGCTTCCGGCACCGTAGCCGTATCACCGGTATACCCTTGTCCGATCAATTTGTCCTGCAAATCGATATCGGCCTTCTCCATGGCCCGAAGACTTTTCTCCAATTCCACCGTCGCCTCTTTATTATCGAGCGTGGCTAATACAGCCCCTTTCTCTACGTAATCCCCGTTTCTTTCGTTTATTCCGGTAATGACTCCCGTACCGTCGAAACTCAGTTCGCTTTTTAAAACCGCACGCAACTTACCGTTACAGACGATCTGTTTCTGAAAAGTCCGCTTTTTTAATACCAGTGTATCCACCGAGATCAAAGAACTCTGCGCCTCACTCTTTCCGATTTCTTTTTCCGATTTCTTTTTTTCACCGCCACAAGCCATAGCTCCGGCCAAGAAAACGATCCACAACAGGTTTCTATACAAATTTCTTTTCATCATCATCTATTTTACGAGCCATTATTTTTCAACAATTTCATCAAATTCAGCACAAATATCTTTTTGGGATATAAAGTCGTACAGGGACAACTTACGCAGTTCGAAATAAGCATTCCAGAATGTTCTCAATTGACTGATATACTGATCACTGGCATTATCCAATTCCTTTTGGGCCGTATTCAGGTCCGTCACAGAAATTCCTCCGTTCTGAAACCGCTTTTTAGTAATTTCATAGCGTTCCTCCGCCACCGCCAATGCTTTGGCCGATATACGGCATTGCGTAGCCTGATTGTTAAACTGTATCACCTTGATCCGGATATCCTGCTGAAATTTTATCACCTCCTGTTCCTGTTCGGTTTGTACCAAACGGGCTTGTGCCTCTGCCATTTTCACCCGTCCCCGGCTCATCCCCCAGTCGTAAATAGGCATCGTCACCGACACACCGACCACTTCCCGGTCTTTCAACTGACGATAAACTCCGACCAGGGCGTCATCGCTTTGTGAAAGCCCCAGGTTGGCAGTCAATTCCACCTGAATGCCACGTCCGGCTTTCGCCTCCGCCACATTTTTCGATGCATTGAGCTTATCGATTTCCAAAGCAATCAAATGGGAAGAATTTTGCAGGGCCTTATTCAACACAAAATCATACTCCATATTCACCTCAGGCACCTCCATCGGCGGTTGTAGTTCAAAAAACGCACTTTCCGATATCCCCAGATAAGATTTAAAATTGAAAAGCGCCACTTCCAGGTCGACCTTACTGGTACTGACGGCCAATTCTGCATTCATCAATGCCAGTTCCAGTTGTAACAGTTCGCTTTTATTCAGCGTAGTTATGGCAAAACGTTTTTGAGCAACCTCATACATGCTACGGGTATCTTTCAGGTTTTCCTCGCTTTTCCTGTAAGTAGTCTGAGCCGACAACACAGAGAAAAAATAAGCCGAAGTCTGAACTACAATATTTTCCATCGACTCCAGATACTGTTTCTTGGCCTTTTCATACTGCAACGGCTCGGTTTTTTTCTGCCACTTTAAAGAATTGAAAGAACGTAAGGGTTGAGTATAACTGATCGAAACCGGAGTCGAATTGTATATCTTCGTATGGTAGGTGAATTGATCCAGCCTGTCCAGAGAGGTATACAGCGACACTTTTCCCCCTGTAGGAGCTATATTCTGATTGATACGGACGGACAAGGTGTTACTCAAGGTATTATTGGCCACATAACTGATACGTCCGTCGTCCGGATCACGCACCTCGACGAGTGAACGATTATAATTTCCCAGGTTACCGCTTAAATTAAGCGAAGGCAACAACTGTGCTTTATAGGAGCGGAAACTCCAGTACTGCGACATAAAAGTCAGCTGCACCATCTGTGCCTGAGGCGAACGGGTATAAGCGATCCCGATCGCTTCTTCCAGAGTCATCTTCCCGATCACCAGACTTTGTCCGGAAGCCACACTCCCGATCAATCCTCCTGCAATCCATAAAATCAATTTTTTTCTCATCGGTATGTCTTATTCGTTAGTATTCGGTTTGTCTTCAAACATGCTCCTGATTTCAGCTTTCATCTCGTCCACGGCGGGCGAAGGTACTTTAGGCCGTTTGTCCAGCAGGATGTGCCCGTAATGCTCCATTTTCGCCCTATCTCCCCGGGCCGCTCCCAGCTTCGTCAGCAAATAGAGCGGATAAACACGGTTCGGACAGGTGTAATAAGCCCGCAGATAAGCCGCTTCGCTCCGGTCATATTGCTTTAATGCCAAAAAATTATTCCCCATCACATTCCAGAACATCGGATCGGCACTGTGTCTCACTCCTTGTTCCAGGACAGCATTGCTCTCTTCGTATCGCCCTGTTTTATGAAGGGAATGTCCGTATTCGAACAAAAATTTATATTCATTTTTCAATGCAGGATAAAGTTGCCCGTATTTTTCGACTACACCTGCATAATCCTCCATGGTGTAATAGGCAGACTTATTTTTCCAATCCCGGTATACCTCCCGGAGCCCATACGCCCGGAGATCGGCACACAAGGCTACTCCCCCCATCATTCCGAATATCAAAACGTTTGCATAACGCGTCGTTCCGATCCGCCGGTCGGATGACTGTGCCATCGCAAAAAGAAATAAGATAGCAATAGAGGGAATATAAAACGGATAAGAAAAAAGCGAGGCAACCAACAATGCCACTGCCACACAACCATAAACCGTCGGTCTCCGTAACTTAAAAAACAAGACGAGTACAGCCAATACCCCTCCTGTTACCCCCAGCAATAAAAATAAAGCAAGGGGTTCGTTAAACGCCGATTCCACCACTCCTGCCAACTCCGTATAGCGACTATCCTGTTCCAACGCATTTCCTTTTTTAAAATAATCATGCTGAGCCTCCGCATAAGCTCTCTCGAACCCATCGATCCCAACCCCGAATAAAGGGGCTTCCGACCAGGCCATGATCGTATTTTGCCAGATAAATAGCCGTCCGTTAGCCGAATCCTTTTTCAAACCATAAAACAACGCCAACACGATCATGACTCCCACAATTCCTCCCCCGATCACCCAACGACGGCTTCTCTTCATCCAACGGATAATTCCTTTACGATACAACAAAATCACCCCCACCGCTGCTCCGATCCATCCGGCACGGCTCATGGTCGGTACCATAGCCACCAGGATCATCCCAAACGCCACACAAGCGATGACGTAACGCACGAACATCAGATTAATACCAACCTTCCGGTATCCTTTTTCCATCATAGCAACGGCAAGCACAAACACACCTGCCAAAAAAATACCGCAAGGCCCCGGATTAAAAAATGATCCGGTCACAACAAACCGAGAATGATTGGAAGCCTCGTATCCCAGCAATTGTTCCAACACCAAATAAGACTGGTAAATCCCGCAAAGCAATACGGCCAAGGCTGCATAATTCGTCAGCCGCATCCCTTTTATCACGCGGAACACCGCATAAAGAGCAAAATAAGAAATACTCAGATAAAATTCCCTACTCTGCATAGCATGAGTCGCCCAGGTATGCACCAGAAAGTAAACGAACAACAGAAATGCCACCACATCTCCCCAATAAAGTGTCCGTGGTATTTTGACCAAGCCCACCGTCGCCACCATCGTCCCCAGCAACAAGGTAAAGTAGTTCGAGGTGTCAATCCCGCCATAAAAACGATCCGCAACCTGAAACTGACTCAGGAAAAGCAGACTTACACCCGCAACCGCTAATATCATGAAATATTTTCTCATCTTCCCTCTTTTCTCCTTTACTATTTTTTCAAACTTTTCAGCAACCTGTCCCAACGGAATTCTCCGCTTTCCCGGTCGCGGGAATACGTGATGCGGGTAACTACCCCGACGATAAATTCCTCCGGGACGAATCCCCAGTAGCGGGAATCGTTGGAATTCAGCACCTGATCGCCGCAAAAAAAGTAGTAATCACCTTGAAATGTATAACTGTCTATCGGTTTCCCACCCAGCGTCAACCGGCGTTGAGCGTCAACCCGGAGTTTTTCCCCCGTCTCGTACTCGATTACCAGCCGATAGAGTTGAAAATTAACCGTATCGAGCATCACCTGTCCCCCTGCCCGGGGCACATAAAGCGGCCCGAATTCCTTGACCGTCCAGCCATAATGCCGGAAATCGAACGGGAAAGCGTGGAGCACATTATCAGCAATCAACGAATCGGGCGTCTCCGACAAACGACGTTGTTCCTCCTCCACTCCCAAAACACCGTCATAGTTACTATTCCTGAAATACCCGTTCCGGATCCTAACCGTATCCCCCGGCAAACCGATACACCGTTTAGCGTAAACATAATTGATTTTAAACTCCATCTTATACTTTCTCCGGTTAATCGGAAAATTAAAAATCACAATATCGTTGTGTTCCACTTTGCGCAAACCTTTCGTACGATGGCATTCCAACCGATCGCCCTCCCCGAAATCCAACCGGTCGTAAATCCGTGCCCCGGCAATCAGCTTGTTGACAATCACGTAATCCCCCGGTATCAGGGTAGGACGCATCGAATCGGTCGGGATCACAAACTGATCCACCACGTAAACACGCAGTGCAATAAAAAGCCCGATCAATACTCCGATACCGATAAAGGCGTACATTACATACAATAAAATGTCCCAAAAATTCCACCTCTTCTTCATTCCGTCCTCTTTTTGCGTTCATAAAATAACAACGCCAACATCACCACCCAACCACTAAAAAATGCTCCTCTTTTCCAACGTTCCCGGCTAAGTTCTTCTCCATATCCCCTCTCGAAACGATATGGGGTATATAACAAATTCCATTTACCGACAATACGATCATCCGCAAAAGCTACCACACCGACAGGCGTTCGTAAAACCGACTTCAACACCACTTCATCCATAAAATACACCGGAATATCGGCATAACCCGGTATCGTCATCCCACTTCCGGAAGCCACACCAAACAAATTAATCGTTCCATCCCGATACGCCTGGTACAAAATAGCAAGTTTATCACCGACCTCCGGAGTAATTTTTTCCTTAATACCGATCATATAAGTGGATTTACCGCCGGAAAACATTTGATCAGTCAATTCATTAAAACCGGTATCATAAAGCTGAATAGGGCACCACAAACAATAGCCCCAACACAAACCCCGGCTATCTTTTTATGCTGAAATTTCTCATGAGCAAGATCTATTATCTTTAGTAAAAAGTTATTGCGGTTTACCCAATTTATCCTCTACAATTTTATAGAACATCTTTTCGATTTTCTTATTATGCAAGGGGTTTCCTACTAGAATAACATTATTATTCTCATCCAACAAAAACGTGTGGAGCACTTTGTTTTTTGGTAAGTGGGGATTTAATTTTTCAAACTGGCCTTCTCTGTAAATCCATAAATAATGCTCCGAATTAATTTCTTTAAGAGCTATTAATGTCAATTTTTCGTCACTTTGCCGAGGAACAAATATAAAATTAAATTGAACTTGCTTTTTATATTTCTCTAGAATATTATCCCATTTATAAATTAATCCATACGAACATGTAGTACATTCTGTACTATCAACATATACAATCCAAGATAGCTTTTTTCGAGCTATTATCACATTACTTTCAGGTTCGAAAGTACGTTTGTTCGGTATATACTTTAACATTCCGTTGGGGAAATTGATTTTTTGTGACTGTAAAGTTTGAATATCCTTTTTAATTGATGCATTCTTGAACACACAAGAAGATATCATCACAAGACTAATCAACATAAAGAGTGAAAATATTTTCATGATTTCTCCTTAAACTTTATTTTAACAATTACATCATCATTGATGGAAAGCTTCCATTCATGAATAAACACATCCGAAATATATCGATATAATGGTGAGTTATTCATAGGATTTTCAGCATCAAAATAACTCGAATATATTCCATTGTACATAAAATAAAGATAGCTTGCATCAGAAGCTATAAGAGATATCACAGGTTCCTCATTAGAGTCAGTCCAATTTATCCCTTCTAATTTATCTTTAAAATAGAGATAATTACACTTTTCAGCCTGCGGACCTGCTGCCGAAAAATATAATAAATTTTCTGTTTCATATAGATAAATTGGTAATTTGTAGTAATCGGAGTTCATAAATTCTCCAATATCATTATCTTTCGATTTGTACTTGTATTGATA
>ENA-UEYF01001363-UEYF01001363.1-human-gut-metagenome-genome-assembly--contig:-NODE-1363-length-20309-cov-5.637357_pt1 | contig 20309 bp, 20 predicted proteins | sample MGYA00242902_ERZ507920 | MGnify/ENA primary metagenome ERZ507920 (study PRJEB26167, sample SAMN06115402) | human gut metagenome | host: Homo sapiens | place: China:Jiangxi | collected 2016-07-05...
TAATAAAATAGTTAAAATCTTACAGATAAGGTGTGATGATATGTCGAAAAAAAGTAATAAATATGCAGGTGATCAGCCTGCCGCTTACGATCCTACAGGTGTAAGCGAGTATCTTGGCCTGGGACGCCCGATTGACTTTGACAAAAAGCCGGTGCGTATTGCGATGATGTGTGCTGTTGCTATTTCCGTTGTGGTAACGCTGTGGAAATGCTCTACCGGTATGGATTCCGGCGCTGCTGTAGTAAGCGCTTTAGGTTATGCTTTATCCTTCCTCTTCAGCTATATGCTGGCTCTGGAGCTTGACCCTGACCGTCAGCTCGGCGGTTTCATCGGCGGCGGCCTGACGCTGATAGCAACTTATTTTATGGGCGAGGGCAATATCCTGGTGATGCTGTGGCTGCTCTTTATCCTGCGTATGCTGAACCGCAGCTCCGGCGACAGACATCGTCTGATTGATAACGTTATTATGATTGGCAGTGCTGCCTGGCTTGGCCTGCAAGGCTTGTGGGTATTCCCGCTGCTGACCGGTGCTGCCTATATTCTGGAAAGCCAAATTCAGGCAGGCTATTTCCGCAGTCTTTATCTGGCAGGTATTTCTCTGGCTTGCCTGATTTTTGCAAAGTATGATACTGTTGCCAATGAGCTGTCTATGAGCAATATTATTATTATGGCACTGGCCTTCATTCTTTTTCTGCCGGAAATCCGCGTGGCAGACTACGTGAAGTCCAAGGGTGATAAAAACGGCAAGCGTCTGCTGCCGAAACGTCTGCAGACCATGCAGGGTTATTTCTGCATGATGCTGTTCAGTCTGACCTTTTTGCATGGCAACGCTATCGTACCGTCTTTGATGCCGGCTGTAGGTGCTGCGGCAGGCTGCGGTATCTATCTGTTTGTTGCGCTGCTGAAGCATGAAGTATTTTAAAGCTATTCTGGAGGTAAATATCAATGAGTGAAAACAGAAAAATTAAATTTACGACTAATAAAGGTATTTTTGTTGCCGAAATGTTTGAGGACAAAGCTCCGCTGACTACCAAAAACTTTATCGAGCTGGTAGAAAAAGGCTTTTACGACGGTATTATTTTTCACCGTGTAATCGACGGCTTTATGATTCAGGGCGGCGACCCGACCGGTACCGGTATGGGCGGCCCCGGCTACAAGATTAAAGACGAGTTCGGTGAAGGCCTGAAGCATGATGACGAGGGCATTCTGTCCATGGCTAATGCAGGCCCGAACACCGGCGGCAGCCAGTTCTTCATTACTCTGGCACCGACTCCCTGGCTGAACGGCCACCATGCAATTTTCGGCAAGGTTGTTGAAGGCATGGATGTTGTTCGCCTGATTGGCGTAGTACCGACTGATTTCCGTGACCGTCCGCGTGAAGCTGTGACCATGGAAAAGGTAGAGGTTGTAAAATAAATGGCGGCGTTTGTATATATGCTGCGCTGCAAGGACGGCAGCTTATATACAGGCTGGACCAATGATCTGGAGCACCGTCTGGCGATGCATAACAGCGGACGCGGCGCCAAATATACGCGTGGACGCGGACCTTTGGAGCTGGTCTACAGCGAAGAGCTGCCGGATAAGGAAGCGGCTTTGCGGCGCGAATGCGCCATAAAAAAGCTGCGCCGGGAGCAGAAGCTTGCTTTGTTGCAAAGCTGGCAGGCTCGCATTACGGAATAAAATTATAAAGATTCAGACAAATATTTGCTTTTCCTATACATATAGGCTATAATAAGCTAAGTGAGTTTAGCGGCTCAAATAGTAATTAGGGAGGCCTACAAATGACAGGCAAAGTTAAATGGTTTAATGCAGAAAAGGGCTATGGTTTTATCCAAAGAGAAGGCGGCAAGGATTTGTTCGTTCACTTCTCCGGTATTAAAAGCGAAGGCTTTAAAACCTTAGAAGAAGGCTGGAATGTAGAATTTGACGTTATCCAGGGTGACCGTGGCGAACAGGCAACTAACGTTGTGCATGTTGAATAATAAATGCAAGTAAAAAGCTGATGCTAAGGCAGGGAACTGCCGGAGCATCAGCTTTTTTGCTGTTTGCGGGAGGATGAGAGTTCAGTTTGTGACAAAGGAGGATATAACGGAAGCTTTGGTGACAATACCGCAAAACAGTTTGTTCTCGTCAATTACGGGCAGAGGAAAGGGTGTGCTTGCCGAAAGCGGCATAATATCTGCTACGGGTGTATCAAGATTATCTATCACAGGCACATTGCGCAGAATACTTTTCTCAAAGGTTGTATAGCCGGAAAGCACCTGCATAGCGCTATCCAATGTAATAATACCGATAAAACGCAGATGCTCATCAACTACGTAGGCACTGGACACGCCGCTGTTTTTCATATTGCGCAGAGCAACGGCAGCACCGTCGATATTGCGCACTATACATGTCTGAGTGCTCATAACGTTGCGCACAGTAAAAATTTTACTTGAATCGGCATTGTTGATAAAGCTGCGCACATAGTCATCTGCGGGATTGGTAATCATTTCCTCCGGCGTACCGATTTGTACCATGCGTCCGTCGCGCAAAATACCGACGTGCGTTCCCAGGCGGAAGGCTTCGTTGATATCGTGGGTGATAAAAACAATGGTTTTGCCGGTCTTTTCCTGAATACGCAGCAGCTCGAACTGTAAATCATTGCGCACCAAGGGGTCGAGGGCAGAAAAGGCTTCGTCCATCAGCAGGATATCGGGATCGTTAGCAAGTGCGCGGGCGATGCCTACGCGTTGCTTCATGCCGCCGGAAAGCGCACTGATACGCGTTTTTTCCCAGCCCTGCAGGCCAACCATTTCCAACATCTGCATAGCCTTTTCGGTACGTTCCTTCAGCGGTACGCCGCGTATTTCCAAACCATAATAGGCATTCTCCAAAACATTACGGTTGCTGATAAGCCCGAAATTCTGAAAAACCATAGCTACCTTAGTGCGGCGCAGCTCTTGCAGCTGCTTATTGCTGAAATTGGTAATATTATCACCTTCAAGGTAAACGGTGCCTGAGGTTGGCGGGTTCAGCATATTCAGGCAACGGATAAGCGTGGATTTGCCGCTGCCGGAAAGACCGATGAGGACAAATACTTCACCTTTTTTGACCGTGAAGTTTATATCAATAAGGCCGGCGGTAATGCCGGTAGCTTCCTGCACCTCGGTGCGGGAAGCACCCTGCTCCAGCATGGTCATAGCCTTTTTTTCGTTTTGCGAATGCTCCAGAGGAATAAACAGCTTGTACAGGTTTTTTACCTGCAATACAGGTACAGTCATTTATTTTCCCTCCTTTTTCTTATCTGCCAGACTTTGCGTCAGGCGGTCGATGATAATTGCAATAATAACGATAGAAATACCGGCGATAAGTCCGCGACCGGATTCTGTTCGGTTAATGGCAATCAGCACCTCCATTCCTAGGCCGTTGGCGCCGATCATCGCGCAGGTAACAACCATTGCTACAGCCATCATCATAGTTTGGTTGATGCCTGTCATAATAGTGGGCATGGCCTGCGGAATCTGCACCTTGAACAGCGTCTGCCAACGCGAAGCGCCGAAGGCAGCAGATGCTTCGACAACGTTGGGGTCAACCTGCTGAATACCGTGGCTGGTTAAGCGGATGACGGGTACTACAGCATAAACTACCGTAGCAAGAACTGCAGGCACCTTGCCGGGACCGAGCAGCATAACTGCGGGAATCATATAGACAAAGGTAGGCATGGTCTGCATGGCGTCAAGCAGAGGACGCAGCAGGCGGTTTGCCAGTTTGCTTGTGGAAACAAGAATGCCGATGGGCAGGCCTAAAAGCAGGGAGATGATAACCGAGGAAATAACTACTGCCAGTGTTTCGTTCATCATGCTCCAGTAGCCGAAGGCACCGATGGCGAATAGTCCTATCCCGTAGATAATACCGCGCGACAGCTTGCCTGTGAGCACCTTGCCCAAGGCAGCAATAGCGATGATAGTCAGCCACCAGGGAATAAAGTTCAGCAATCGTTCGATAGAAAGAATACACCAGGTAAGAATATCCTTCACCTTATTGAAGAAGCTGGCGTAGGTGGTGTTGATGTAGTTGACGAAATTATCAATAGGCTTAGTCCAGTCCACCTGAACTTCTTCAGGAAAACTAAGAAGCCAGTTGGCTGCAGCAGCATTATCGCCTTTGAGTGCCTTGCTAATGCTTAGCAGCTTATCCTCAGGCAGCCACTGTGCGAGCAGCTCGGGGTGGCGCTGCATGAACCAAATGGCAGCCTCGTCATAGGTGCATTTGGTATCTGCAATGTGCGCTAACGCTTCCGCGGTGAGTGCGCTGGTGGTGTGATATTTTTGCAGGAAGGCAACAAATTCCGGTGCTTTGCTTTGCAGCTGTTTGTTGGCAACGATGCAGACGGGAACAGAGCGTGCCTCCGTCAGGCCGCGCTGAAAGCCGACTTCATTGTAGGGCTCGTCCTGCAGCAGAACGAGGTCCAGCTTGCCGGTGAGCCAGGTCGGCTCGTAGTTGTAGCCTACAATCGGTTCGCCCTTAGTGTAGGCGGCGAGGAAGGCGCTGTTCAGCGCCGGCTCGCTGCCGGAACGGAAGTAGACGTAATTTTGGTTTAAGCCGTAGGCTTCATATTTTAAATACAGTATCTTATCAATGCTCCAGCCGGGAATAGCGCCGTAAAGACGTCCCTTTGAGGGATCCTCGGGATCCTTAAAAAGCTGTGCGTAGCGTGCCAGGTCTTTGACGGTTTTCAAATCCGGAGCGAGTGCTTTGATGCCACGGCTGGCGTCACCCTCAATAAGATAGCGGGGAACATAAAGGCCCTGCTTATCATCATCAAAGTTGATGCCAAGGTTGAGCAGCTTGCCGGTTTTCATGTCAGCTTCAAAGGTAGGCACGTTATCGGTCCACAGCTCCATATGCACATCTACGTCACCGCGGAGCAGTGCCGTCTGAATGATGGGAGTGGAGCCGCTGATAACCTTGGGGGTGATGTTATAGGCGTGAGTGCCTATAAACCCGGCAACGGCATTGTGGAATTTGACGCTGTCCCAGCCGGCGTCGGCAAAAACAACCTCTTGCTTCGGCTGCTCTGCTGCGGCTTCAAGGTTGGCTGATATGAATCCTAATGAGGTCAGTATGAGTAAAAAAACGGCTGATAATTTTCGTAACATGGCTTCACCTCCGTCAAAGCAATAAAAAGAAAAATACTCCTCTTAAATTTATTTTACAAAGCAAAAATTCTTCTTGTCAACTGCAAATGCAACAATACATAAAAGAATAACTTTAAAAACTAAAGTTGTTGTAAATGCAGAACTTTGTATAAAGAGAAGTGTATGCAGATATTGGTGAGGATGATAAAATTATCAGCAGCAATGCTGAATTGTTATAATGCTTCGTGAACGTCAAGGTTTTTAATCTTATTAAGCAGCATTATTCTTCCGGTAAATTAACTTAGCTGGTGCCGGTGTGTGCCCAAGAAATTTTTCTCGCTTTCTGTAAGCTTTTTAACACAAATTTAACCGCAAGCTTACTTTGGATTTTACATTCATCCGTTACAATAAAAGCAAGTTGTAGAGATGACAACCAAATTTATGTGGAATATAAGAAAACGGAGGAATGGAAATGAAACTGAAAAAAGTTTTGGCAGCAGCAATGATTTCGCTGCTGGCAACTACGGCACTTGTTGGCTGCGGTAGTGATAAGAAAAGTGCTGACACCGGCAAAAAGGTACAGATTGAATATTGGCATGTTGCTGCTGAGAGCTTTGGCGGCGCAACCGTAAAGGAATTGGTTGCCGACTTCAACAAAACTCATCCGAATATTGAGGTAGTAGAAAAATATAACCCGGATATGTACAAAGGCTTGACGCAAAACCTGCAGGCTGCTATGGCTTCCGGCAAGAATCCGGACGTAGTACAAATGGGTTATTCCTTCCTGAACTACGCTGCTGAAAACTTTAAATACACCGATTTGAACGAAGCATTTAAAGCTGCCGGCGATGAAAACTTCATGAAAGACAATTATCTGCCGAACGTACTGCAGCTGGCTCAGACCGAAGATGGCAAGCAAATTGGTCTGCCGTATTCCGTAAGTGTTCCGGTACTCTTCTACAATCCAGAAATTTTTGAAAAAGCCGGGCTTGATCCGCAAAACCCGCCTAAAACTTGGGAAGAGGTTAGTAAAGCAGCTAAACAAATTAAAGATAAAACCGGCAACATGGGCTTCTTCATGCAAGAATATGCCGATAACTGGACTCAACAGGCTCTTATCGAATCCAACGGCGGCCAAATGCTGACCAAGGTTGACGGCAAGGTTAAAGCCGGTTTTGATACTCCGGAATCTGCTGCAGCTTATCAGGTTGTAGCTGATATGGTTAAAAACGGCAGCGGCCTGCATGCTACCAACGAAGAAGGCTTCCAAGCTTATCTGAGCGGTAAGCTGGGCATGGTTTGTACCACCATCGGTAAACGTGCTAACTTCGAAAAGGGCGCTAAGTTCAAGGTTGTGGCTTCTCCGTTCCCTGCTTTCGGCAACAAACCGACCAAGATTCCTGCAGGCGGTAACTTCCTGATGGTATTCTCTAAGGATGCTGAAAAGCAAAAGGCTGCTATCGAGTTCATCAAATATCTGGAATCTCCGGAAGCACTTGCTAAATGGAGCACCGGTACCGGTTACCTGCCTCCTCGTAAGGGCGTAGCTGACGATCCGAAGGGCTTCAAAAAGCTTGCTGATGAGAACCCCAACATTAAAATGGCTCTGCAGGAAATGACTAAGGTTACCAAATGGGCAAGCTTCCCGGGGGCTAACGGCCTGCAGGCTGAACAACTGCTGATTGATGCCCGTGATATCATCCTGAGCGGCAAAATGAGTGCAAAGGATGCTTTACATCAAACTGCAGAAAAAATTAACAAGCTGCTGTAATTAGTCTGATAAATAAGCTGTCGCAGTTGCGGCAGCTTATTTTGCTAATAGCGCAAAGGAGGTTGCTATGAGTAAGAACAACAAGGAAGCATTGCTTTATCTGTTGCCTGCTGCCGTACTTTTTCTGGTATTTTATTACTGGCCGCTGCTGCAGAATATTTACCTGAGTGTTTTTTCCTGGAATATGATCAGTCCTAATCAAAAATTTGTGGGCCTGGAAAACTTTATTACTATCTTCAGTTCGGCCGAGCTGATTAAAATTTTAATCAACACTGTTTTGTTTGTGGCAATTATGCTGGTGCTGAATTTCGTTCTGCCTTATTTTTATTCGTTTATCCTGGGACATTTAGTGCATCGGTGGACAGCCTTCTATCGTAGCGCTCTTTTCCTGCCGTCTACCTTATCGTTGGCGGTAGCGAGCATTTTGTTCCTTTGGATTTACAATCCGCTGGCCGGTCCGATTAACATTGTTCTCAGCCAGTTTGATATCGCTTCGCCGCGTTGGTTTAAAGAAAACTATCTGGTTATTTTCGCCATTTGTACGATTATCGGCTGGAAGGTTTTCGGCTATAATCTTATCGTTATGCTGGCTGCTATGGTTGCAGTTCCCAAAGAGATGATTGAAGCCGCCAAGCTGGAAAATGCTTCCAACTGGGTTATCTTCAAAAAAATCATTCTGCCGATGACCTCTTCTACCGCAATTTATGTTTTTACGATAACGGTAGTTTTTGGTCTGCAGTACGTGCTTGTACCTGTAAATATGCTGACACAGGGCGGTCCGGATCAGGGCAGCAGTAACCTTGTATATATTATTTACCAATATGCCTTCACCTTCTTCAAGGCAGGCACCAGTGCAGCCTATGCGGTTATCACCATGGTCTGCTATCTCATCTTCCTCTTCGTGAAGAATAAATATTTGGAAAAGAAGGTGTACTATGAAAACTAAGCTGCAGAATGAATGGTATTGGCATGCGTTTCTGCTCATTGCGGTTTTCCTGATGCTGTGGCCGATAGTGTTTATGATTTCTACCTCGCTGAAGGATTTGAATCAGGTTTTTGAGTCAACCCTGAACCCTTTGCCGTGTCCGCCGACTCTTGATAACTACACGACAGTTTTAAACAACTTCCCCTTATTTACTTATATCTGGAACACATTTTATATTGCTATTGTTGTTACAGCCAGCAAGGCAGCAACAAGCGTGCTGGCAGCCTTTGCCTTTGTGTATTATAACTTTAAATACAAGGAAACAGTATTCAATGGTATGCTGCTGACATTCTTTATTCCTATTACAGTTTTGATTATGCCTAACTATCTGATGATGGCTAAGCTAGGACTGCTGGATACGCCCTATGGTGTTATGCTGCCCGGTCTTGTAGATGGCATGGGTATCTTCCTGATGCGTCAGACCATGCGCGGCATTCCTAAACCATTGCTGGAGGCAGCAATTCTTGATGGTGCCAAGCCGCATCAGGTACTGTTCAAGGTTATTTTACCCTTGATTAAGCCTTCTGTACTGGCTATTTCGATTTTGTTCTTCATCAACAGCTGGAACGAATATTTCTGGCCGCTGCTGATTTTGCAGGATAAAGCTAATCTGACGTTGCCGCTGGCACTGCAGATGTTTATCAGTGCCGAGGGTGGCAGTGAATGGGGCATTGCAATGGCTGTAGCAACGCTGACAAGCTTGCCGCCGTTAGTGCTTTATGGCTTCTGCCAGAAATTTATTATCAACACATTTATGCAATCGGGCGTGAAAGGATAAGAAGATGGAAAACTTACAAAATGAATACAGCATCGTGTTTTCTAACGTGCAAAAAGCTTATGGCAGCAATGTCGTAATTAATGATTTAAACTTGAATATCAGAAAGGGCGAGCGTCTGATTCTGCTTGGTCCCTCCGGCTGCGGCAAGACAACAACCCTACGTATGATTGCCGGTTTTGAGGAAATTACCAAGGGCGAGCTGTACATGGACGGCTGCGTGGTTAACGATATCGCTCCGGGCGAGCGCAACATTGCTATGGTATTCCAAAGCTATGCACTGTTCCCGCATCTGAGTGTTTGGGACAATATTACCTTTGGTCTGCAGCTGCAAAAGCTGCCGCAGGCTGAGATGGAAAAGCGTGCGCGTATGGCGATGGAAATTCTGCATCTTGAAGGTTACGAAAACAAAAAGACGCATGAATTGAGCGGCGGCCAAAAGCAGCGTGTTGCCCTGTGTCGTGCACTGGTAAAGCAGTCGCCGTACTTCCTGCTGGATGAGCCTTTATCTAATCTGGATGCCAAGCTGCGCCAAAAGGCACGTACTGAGCTGGTAAAAATCCATGAAATGTTCAAGCCGACCATGGTTTATGTAACCCATGACCAGATAGAGGCAATGACTGTAGCACATCGTATTGCCGTTATGAATCAGGGCAAGATTCAGCAGATTGATACTCCAGCAAATATTTATCATCACCCTGCCAATACCTTTGTGGCAACCTTTATCGGTTCTCCGGCAATGAATATTTTGCAGGCTGAGGTGTTGGATGGTAAAATTATCGTCGGTGACTGCGCACTGAAGCTGCCGCAGGAGCGCTTGCAGGAGCTTGGCGGACGCAGCAAGGTTATCTTCGGGCTGCGCCCGGAGGCTTGCACACCGAGCTTTGAAAGTGCTATGATTAATGGTAAGGCAGACTTTGTTGAAAATACAGGCAACCTGAAAACTGCTACACTTAAATTGGCAACCGGTGAAAGCTTTTATCTGCAGGACAGTGACCAAGGACTGCAAATGGAGGATATCCGCGGCTTTAATTTTGATTGGCAGAATGTTTGCTTATTTGATGCCGAAAGCGGTGAAAACTTAGCGAAGGTACGCTAAGCCTTGAAGGGAGGAAGTTATATGCAATTTGAAGTCAGTGATTTACTCTTTCCGGGATTTACGAAGGATGCAATGAAGAGACTTGATAAGCAGTATGGTATTGAATTTTTCTATGAGTTCGGCAAGGATTATTATTGGAAGCAGCAGGTGGAGGAATGGGGTGAACGTGCACTTTCGATTCATGCTCCCTGTGTTGCGCTGAATCTTGCTGATTCTAAGCAGAAAAATTATGCCCGTGTTATAGAAAAGACCTTTGCCTATGCGCAAAAATGCAAGGCAGATTTTGTTGTAGTGCATACCAATGAAGCTATTGAGGGTGACAAGGAGTTTTTGAGGGCGCGTGTTATCCGCCGTCTGCGTCAGATTATGAACCTGAGCAAACGTTACGGCGTTAAGGTGCTTATTGAAAATGTCGGCCTGCGCACAAAAAATAATGTGCTGTTTGATTTGCCGGAATACATTGCGCTGTTTGACATTTTTCTGCAGGCAGGTGCGCTACTTGATACAGGTCATGCGCATGTCAACGGCTGGGATATTCCTGCTGTAGTACAGGCGTTAGGTGAGCGCTTAACAGCTTGCCATGTTCACGATAACGATGGCAGCGGTGACGCACATTTGCCGGTAGGTCAGGGGGATATTGACTGGAAGGCATATTTCGGTGCTGTCAAAAAATATGCACCGCAGGCTACGCAGGTATTTGAATACTGCTGCGGTTTTAACAATACCAAGGACTTGGAAGCGCACATTGCAGAGCTGAAAAGAAATTATAAATTATAACAGACTATGACTGACAAATAAAAGCACTCAAAGGAATAAAATACTCTTTACCTGCATTTTACCTTAAGGTTAATCTGTATTTAATATTCAACGGGTATACTATGTATAACGAAGATGAATGAATCTGCGATATGCGTAGGAGGTAAGCGTTATGCAGGATTTATACCCGATGTTGATTTTATTTGCCGGTTGGATGGTTGTAGATTTACTGGTGTTTTAAACACTGTAAGAAATTTTGTCATTTGCTGAGAGAGCAGGGAAAAGCCTTGCTCTCTTTTCGTTTTTTATCAGGAAGGTATTATCAATTACTCTTTTCAGCGGGATGTTTTCTTGCTACAATATAGTTAATGAATATAGCGAGGAGGAAAGTTCTATGAAAAAACTGTTTCTTTGTATCCTTTGTCTGCTGATGTGTTCCGTTTGCGCTGCTGCCCCGGCGAAAAAGGTAGTGCTGTGGTATCAGGTTCCGGAGGTTGTTCTGGAAGCGCAGAATCTTGAAAATGATGTTGAGAAAGGTAAGACGGAATTTGAAGCCTTCCTCATGGCAAATTACGGCAAGCGTTTCCCTGTACAGATGATTAAGCAGGCTGCTCCGGATAAGGAACTGACTGCTGCCGATGTATCACTGGTTACTCGTCCTAATTGGGTGCCGATTGTTGTGAAGCTTGACCTGGCCGGTGTTGGCAGCGGTGACAAGCTGGTTGGCAAATACAGCACTGTTAAGGTTGCGTTGAAGGAAAGCACCGCTATAGACGGCAAGCTTTTCAGCTATGATTACGGCATTAAGGAATATGACAGCAGCATGCTGCGTGTAGCAGGTTATGTTATTGCCAGTGAAGATGATCCGCGCATCAACACCAAAAATGCTGTTAATGACTGCATCAAAGAGGCTTGCACGCTGAACAGCAAGGTTAACCGCTATGCGGATCCTGCAGCCTATGATAAGGAAAATGCCCGTTACAACGGCGAGTTTGAAAAAATTCAATAAAACGTCTGAGTTTGTCTAAAATATAGAAAGGTCCGAATCTCTTCAAGAGGTTCGGACTTTTGTGTTATAATAATAGCAATGGTATCTTACAAGGAGGTGCAGTATGCTTAAGCTTATGCGTTTACTTACAATTATATGTCTGTTTTTCGGCTTGGGTACGATGACGTATGCGGCGTCACCTAACCCGGTAAGCTCTGCCTACGTGCAGAGTTATTTTACAACAATCGCAGCAGCATCCTGTCTGGGTGTTTATCTGCCGCATACTTCCCAGGAATTTGATTATCTGCGCAGTTATGGCTGGCAGATTGAAAGCCAGCAGGGAAATGACGGCAAGGTAGAGCTGAATTATGCTGTAGCCAAAAATTATTTTCCGCAAATTAATAAGCAAATATATCTGGTAACCTTCCGCGGCAGTGCCAGCAAGAGTGACTGGAAGATAAATCTTGCAACAAAGAAGGTTAATTACGGTGGTTCAACATTGGCGGAGATGCAGGAGCTGGCAGCGCAGCCTGTGATTAAAGATGGTGCAACTGTACATGCAGGCTTTAACAGCTATGTGGATGCCGTACTGCGCAGTGGCGTAGTTGATGAGAACAGCAAGTTGCGTGGATTGTTCAAGCGTGTAAGCGAAGACCCTGATGCGTATCTGGTGCTTACAGGTCACAGTCTTGGCGGAGCTACAGCGACGCTTTTGGGCGAGCGTTTGGTGAGTCTGGGAATGCCTAAGGAAAAGTTTGTTGTTATAACCTTTGGCGCTCCGGCAGTTGGCAACAGCGTATTTGCAGAGCAGTACGGTAATAAGATTAAGCTTGTGCGTATCAGTAACACAGCGGATCCTGTGCCGGGAAGTCTGCAGACGTTTTTCGGCGGCTATAAGCAGTTCGGCGAGCCTGTGAAGTACAGCCTTTCCAATAAAATCAGCAATCTGCAGCATGCTATGGCTATGTATTTTGATTACAGTATCAGCGAATACTATAAAGAGCGTGACAAACAGATAAGCATGGGAAGATTGGAGCCTGTTACAGATAGAAAAATTACGCAGCAGCCGGTGGTTGCGGTTTGGGTAAATACTTCCGACAGCTTGAAAAAACTGGCCTATGTAACGGATATCAAGCGTTTTGTGCTTGACGAATATCGCAAAATGCTGCCAAGCTATATTATTATGGAACGCAATCTGCCTAAGGATGCCTACACAACGCAGGATTTGCTGAAGCTCAGCAGGGATGCCGGTGCAGAATATATGCTCGTCTGCGGAATAGAAGGCAGTCAGGCACCGAAGGAGGGCTATTGGTATCTGACGCTGGAGCAGGTGCTGTTTGACAAAAATGGTCGCATGCTGACGATTGGCGCTTTCGGACGCAAGGTATCGCCGGCTGTCGGCAATATCCAGGCTGCGGGTGAGAATCTATGGCAGGCACGTGAAGCCTTGTGCGAGCAGCTGCCGTTTATTGTAACGCAGCATGAAGCTCACTTGGGATATTAGAACGTTAAAATAGTGGAGGATGAGAGTATGGATTTAAGTGAATTGGAGGGCGAGCTGGCAAACTGTCAAGCCTGCCCCTTACGTCAGGATGCTATTGCGCCAGTAGGCTGGTACGGTAATCCCGAAAGCCCGATTGTGTTTGTAGGAGAGGGCCCCGGTCAGGTCGAGGATGATTATGGCTGTCCTTTAATCGGGCCGTCCGGACAATTACTGGACAAGGCTCTGTGGGCAGCCAAGATGACGCGTGACAGAGTATTGACCACAAACGTGATCAAATGCAGACCGAAGAATAACCGTACACCGGATATTGCCGAAGCAGATTTTTGCGCTAAGCAGTGGCTGCAGCGTGAGCTGGAGATTATTCAGCCGAAGGTAATCGTGGCCTTGGGCAGCGTGGCGCTGCATTGTCTGGGCCGTCCCGATATGCGCATTACGCGCGACCGCGGCATGTGGTTCCGCACGGAGCAGGGCTTTGACTGCATTGCTACCTACCATCCGGCGTATTTGCTGCGTCAGTATGGTAAGCAACTGGTGGCTTCCAAATGGGATGTATTCCATGATCTGGAGGCAGCACGCGAGCGTGCCGCACTTTTGGCGCCGGGCTATGAATTTATGTCTGAGGAAAAGCCGGATTTATTTAAGATTTTTAAGAAGCGTGTACGCTGAAAGTAAGCTGTTGCAGTAAAAAAGCGTTCTGCCGTAAAATTATGGCAGAACGCTTTTGTATATTATGCTTACAATATTAAATAATCTTAGTGGTCCAGTCTTCAATATTCCAAACTTTATCTACCCAATCTTCGTAGAATTCCGGTTCGTGGGAAACAAGCAGAACGCTGCCCTTGAATTCCTTCAGTGCACGCTTCAGCTCGTCCTTAGCGTCAACATCAAGATGGTTTGTAGGTTCGTCTAGTACCAGCCAGTTGACGTCCTTCAGCATCAGCTTGCACAGGCGCACCTTGGCAGCCTCACCGCCGCTGAGTACGAAAACCTTACTGGTGATGTGCTCATTAGTCAGACCGCAGCCTGCGAGTGCAGCACGTACCTCGTAGTTGGTCAGGCCGGGATATTCGTTCCAAACATCATCGAGAGCAGTATTTTCGTTTTTTTCGCGTTCCTCCTGCTCAAAATAGCCGGGCTCCAGGAATTCACCCAGCTCAACCTTGCCGCTGACAGGCGGAATGATACCTAAAATAGTTTTCAGCAGGGTGGTTTTACCTAAGCCGTTGACACCGCGGATAGCGATTTTCTGACCGCGCTCAAGATTAAAGGTAACAGGACGGGTGAGCGGGCTGTCATAGCCAAGCACCAAATCCTTTGCTTCTACGATGAAGCGGCTGGGAGTACGTGCCTCGGTGAATTTGAAGGTCGGCTTCAGCTTTTCACGCGGCTTTTCAATCATTTCCATCTTATTGAGCTTGCGTTGGCGGCTTTTTGCCATATTGGTGGTAGCAACACGCGCCTTGTTGCGGGCGATGAAGTCCTCCAGCTTAGCAACCTCCTGCTGCTGGCGTTCGTAGGCTGCTGCCTTTTGGGATTGATAGATGGCGTACATTTCCTGGAATTTGTCGTAGTCACCGCTGTAACGAGTAAGCTCGCAGTTTTCCAGATGATAGATAACATTGACAACCTTGTTGAGGAAGGGAATGTCATGGGAAATCAAAATGAAGGCATGCTCGTAGTTCTGCAGGAACTTGGTGAGCCATTCGATATGTTCAACGTCAAGATAGTTGGTAGGCTCGTCCAACAGCAGAATTTGGGAGTTCTGCAGCAGCAGCTTAGTAAGCAGAACCTTGCTGCGCTGACCGCCGGAAAGCTCGCTGACGTCTTTATCAAGACCGATGCTGCCAAGACCGAGGCCATTGGCAAATTCTTCGATTTTGCTGTCCAGGGAATAGAAACCGCTGTGCTCCAGCTCGGATTGGATTTCACCGACGGTATTCATCATTTTATCAAGCTCTTCGGGAGAAGCATCGCCCATTTTATCGTAAAGCTCCAGCATTTGCTGCTCCATAGCGTACATGCCGTCGAAAGCAGTGCGCAGAACCTCGCGGATAGTCATGCCCTTTTCCAGAGTGCTTTGCTGGTCCAGATAACCGACGGTAACCTTACCGGGCCATTCAACCTTGCCTTCGTCAGGCAGTACGTGACCGGTTACGATATTCAAAAAGGTGGATTTGCCTTCGCCGTTAGCGCCAACAAGACCTACGTGCTCACCGCGCAGGAGCTTAAAGGAAACGTTTTCTAAAATTTGGCGGCCGCCAAAGGAGTGGGAAACATTGGTGACATTTAAGTAGCTCATAAAAACCTCGCTTTATTAGTTTAGTTTTGGTATAATGATAATGGTCTGACGAACGTTGGCTGCCCCTCAAGGGAGGTGGGAGCTATGCGGGTGTACGAAGCCTTAAGTCTTATGATTGCTTTCGGCATTCTTGTTGCGACCATTATCTTGGCTTGTAAGTAACATTACAGAAAAGAAAAAGACCGACATATGACCGCCAGCCTTTTCTTCAATAAAACAATTTTTATGGGAAGAGCTGACGGAACCACTCGTCAGACCAACCTACATATATTATAACAATCAACAATGCTTTCGTCAACGATAGAGGAGGAAAATAATTATGCTGCAAGGAAATAAAAAAGATATTGAAAAACTGCTGCCGTATGTAAGTGAGCGTTTGCAAAAAGCACTGGCTTACGTTGCTGCGACTGATTTCAGCAAGGTAGAAAACGGTGAATATGAAATTGACGGACGTAATGTTTTCGCCCGCGTCAATACATATGATACCGAGCCTAAGGCTGAACGCCGTCCGGAAAAGCATAACGATTATATTGATGTACAGTTTGTTGCTCGCGGTGAGGAAGCAATTTGGTATACACCGCTGACAGCTGATTGTGTAGAAACAGAAAATAAAGCAGAAAAAGAGGACGTAATTTTTTACGCTGACCCGCAGGAGAAGAATTGCGCAGTATTAAATTCTGGCGATTTTGCAATTTTTTTCCCGTGGGAATTACACAGACCTAATTGTTCTGTAGAAAAAATCGCCAGCAACGTACAAAAAATCGTAGTTAAGGTAAAAGCCTGAAACACGTATGGTTGAGCGGTTTTAGTTGTTTAAACAAATCGGCTTGACGACTTTGGAAAACTTTTTCTGAAAAAATCATAAAAAAGTTCAAAAAAAGTGTTGACAAATGCGTGTGGACTTAGTATAATAACACTCGTGATGTTGAGCAACACAAAACATCACAAAATATTCCCCGATAGTTCAGCCGGTAGAACACCTGACTGTTAATCAGGGCGTCGTAGGTTCGAGTCCTACTCGGGGAGCCAAGAAGTTAAAGCTTCGAACTTTTAGGAGTTCGAAGCTTTTTGTTTTTCCTGAAATTGATTTATGATATAATAAGTACATCACTATTACCAACGAGGTATCTATACTATGACTTTGGAAAATAAATTAGGCATTACCAGCTCTGCCGAGCTGGCAACTCAGGAGGAGCGCTTAAGCAAAAAGCGTGCGTTAGAGCTTTTCGAAAGCGGTATGCTGGACAAGCTGGAAGCCGGCACCTTCAAGACACTGCAGGCGATTCATAAGCAGCTTTTTATGGATATTTACGATTTTGCAGGCAAGGTCCGTTCCGTAAACATTGCCAAAGGCGGCTTCCGCTTTGTTCCGGCTAAGTATCTGCTTGATGCGCTGAAACAGATTGAACGTATGCCGCAAAGCACTTTGGACGAAATCATCGAAAAATATGTTGAAATGAATGTCGCTCCCCCCTTTCGTGAGGGCAACGGTCGCAGTACGCGCATCTGGCTTGATCTTATTTTGAAGAAAAAGCTGCAGCTGGTTATTGATTGGAGCAAGGTTAATAAGGAAGATTATCTTTCCGCTATGGAGCGCAGCCCGATTAAAGACCTGGAAATCAAATTTCTCTTAAAGAACGCCCTGACCGAGCATATTGATGACCGCGAGGTTTATATGAATGGTATTGACGCAAGCTACATGTATGAAGGCTACGAAAAATTCAAAACGAAGGATTTATAAGCCTCGGCCTGCCGGTTTGCCTCAGTTGCAGCAATGCAGCTGAGGTTTTTTGTTATTCTTTTAGCAATCCTTCATCAATCTTCCTTGCATACTAAAAATTTAATTGATATAATAGAAAAAGCTGAAAATTATATAAAAGGAGATTCTGTTTATGACCAACAACCATTCCAAGGGGCGTGCCATCGCTCTGCTGCCTATCGTAGTCTTTTTACTGTTCTTTATAGGCTCAGGCCTGATTACCGGGGATTTTTACAGCATGCCTGCGATTGTAGGCTTTTTAATTGCTTTAATCATAGCCTTCCTGCAAAACAAAAAGCTCAGCTTTGTGCAGAAGCTGCGTCTTGCTTCTACCGGCGTAGGTGACGAAAATATTCTCACCATGTGCCTCATCTTCCTCGCCGCAGGTGCCTTTTCCGGCGCTGTCCGCGCTGCCGGCGGTGTAGAAAGCACCGTTAACCTTGGCCTTTCCATTCTGCCGGGCAATATGGCGGTTGCAGGCCTTTTCGCTATCGGCTGCTTTATTTCCATTTCTATGGGTACTTCCGTAGGCACTATTACCGCACTTGCTCCGATTGCTGCAGGCATCAGCGACAAAACCGGCTTCCCGATGGCTATCTGCGCCGGTGCCGTAGTCTGCGGTGCAATGTTCGGTGACAACCTTTCTATTATTTCCGATACAACCATTGCTGCTGTCAAAACACAGGGCTGCGATATGCGCGACAAGTTCCGTGAAAACTTTAAAATCGTCCTGCCGGCAGCAATCATCACTCTTGGCCTGTTCTACTTATTGGGCAACACCAACGAATACCAGGTTAACGGCAATCTTGATTACAGTCTGATTAAGGTTCTCCCCTATCTGTTCGTATTAATCGGTGCCGTAAGCGGTGTCAACGTTTTCGTTATTCTTATTATCGGTACTGTGCTCAGTATGCTGGTAGGCCTCGGAACAGGCATGTTCACTGCTACCAAAATGTTCACCCATGTCGGCAACGGCATTATGTCTATGTATGACATCACCGTTATTTCTATCATTGTAGCCTGCATCATCACTCTGATTAAGGAATACGGCGGTATTGATTTCGTACTGAACTTCATCAAGAGCCGCATCAGTAGCACCAAAGGCGGTGAGCTTGGTATTGCAGCTCTCGCTCTGCTTGTTGATATCTGCACCGCGAACAACACTGTTGCGATTGTTATGGCAGGTCCGATTGCCAAGGACATCAGCGAAGAGTTCGGCGTAACGCCTCGCCGCAGTGCTTCTCTGCTTGATATGTTCAGCTCCATGGGCCAGGGACTTATCCCCTACGGCGCACAGCTTCTGGCTGCGGCAAGCCTCACGGGACTTACCCCCTTCGCCATCATCCCCTACTGCTTCTATCCGCTACTGATGGGTATCAGCGGACTGATCTTCATCTTCATCAAGAATAAAGACTAAAAACAAGCCGTACTGCTATAAATTTACTGTAATAGTAAAAATCAAGCCGTACGGCTTTTTTCATGCTTTAATAACAACATAACGCCAACGCAAAAAGCCTGAGCAAACGCCCAGGCTTTTGTTATAGCTTATTATTTTTCAAACGGGAATTTGTACTGAGTCAGGCCCAGCTCATCTCTAAGCTGAATGAATTCCTTCTGAATGGATTCGCCAACCGGTACACCCTTGTCTTTTCTATCCAGCCAAGCCATGTATTCCTTCTCGCCGGCAGTGTAAATGCGTTCCTGACCGGGATCCTTAGTGGAATTGCGCAGACCGCGGCAGATATCGCCGGCAGTTTTCTTGAAGGTGTCAACGCCCATGAAGAATGCAGGGTTGATAACGAAGAAGAAGTGACCCAGATGATACATAGCATTGTTGCCGTTTTCATCCTTGCCGGACAGTGCCTTCATGAAAGGACCGCCTGCCAGTGCGGAGGACAGAATCTCTACGATAGTAGTGAAGCCGTAGCCCTTGTAGCCGCCGGTTTCTTCGCCCAGACCACCCAACGGCAGCAGAGCAACGTTGCCTGCACGCATTTCCTTCAGGATGGTAGCGGATTCGGTCATAGTGCCGCCGTCCTTAGCAACTACCAGACCTGCCGGAGTATCCTTACCCTGTCTTGCATAGAACTCAATCTTACCGTTTTGGATGATGCTGGTTGCGCAGTCAAAGTTGAACGGGAATTCCTCATCGGTAGGCATAGTAAAGGTCAGCGGGTTGGTGCCCATCATCGGCTCAACACCGAAGGTAGGAGCAACGGAAGGTCTTGCGTTGGTACCGGAAATACCGATCATGCCTGCCTTTTCAGCCATAGTGGTCCAGTAGCCTGCAATGCCGTAGTGAGTAGAATTAAAGATAGTGCCGCCGGCCATACCATACTTGGAAGCCTTTTCAATCAGCATTTCCATCATCTTATGGGAAGCAACCATGCCCATGCCGTTATGAGCATCCATAACTACAGTACAAGGAGTATCCTTGACAATTTCAATTTCGGTTTTCGGCAGCAGGGTGCCGTTTTTAATACGATCCAGGTAAATAGGCTTGAAGCGGTTGCAGCCGTGGCTTTCAATACCGCGTCTGTCGCTTTCCAGCAGAACGTCTGTACAAATGCGTGCATCCTCTTCGGGAACGCCGTATTTAACAAATACGTCTACCATAAAATCGTGGACTAAGTCCCAACTTACAAAGGGTCTTGTTTCTTCCATGCTGTTTCCTCCTTGAAGAAAATTTTTTCAATTCATAATAATATTGCTTTCGCACTACATATAGTATACCTCATTACTCCATAATTGTACAGTATTGCTTTTACGGCTACACTTAGCACCTATTACAAACGCTGATGTCAAAAAATCTATTTTATCCTTAGGTATACTCCCCTGCAAAAAAAATACCGTGCAGACCTCAGCGTCATAGCCACCGAAGCCTGTACGGTATTTACGTTTTGTAATTTTCTGCTTATCCCTGCTCTGCTCCGTCCGCAGTAAAGGCAACCGGTGCTTTAGCTTCCAGCTCCTTCGTGCTGCCGTCAGCATTCTGCCACATGGTTTTCTTGTTCAGCGAACCGTTGGTTACAAGGCCGGTCGCATCAAAAGTGATGCCTGTACCGCTCTTGAATTCAACAAAACCGGCGCTTTCATCCTGCAGGTTATGCTGCCATCCAAGCGGATGCAGCTTCGTTGCCTCCGCCAGTGTACCGCTTATAACCCTGCCATTTGCATCAATGCCAGGGAATTGATAACGGTAGCACACATACCCATCTGGTCACCCTTGACACGGTCGAAACCCTTCTGGCTT
>ENA-UEYF01001372-UEYF01001372.1-human-gut-metagenome-genome-assembly--contig:-NODE-1372-length-20232-cov-6.189581_pt1 | contig 20232 bp, 20 predicted proteins | sample MGYA00242902_ERZ507920 | MGnify/ENA primary metagenome ERZ507920 (study PRJEB26167, sample SAMN06115402) | human gut metagenome | host: Homo sapiens | place: China:Jiangxi | collected 2016-07-05...
GCTTTCCGGCTGGTGGGAAGCAAGCAACGATATGGTCAGTGTGGCCGTTTTTTCGGAGCAGTTTGTAAAAGATAATCCGGATGTGGTGAAAAATACCCGCGCAGTGGATGGAGAAATCTCAGGGGTTACTTTTTCTGATGTTGTGCTGAAAGACAAGACGAACATTCAGAAGCAGATGGATGACTTTGTCTACTCCATCGGGGGCAATCCAAAGGATATGTCTGCGGATAACTTTATCCTCTCTGTTGAAAACCAGATGGGAAAAGCCATGATTTCTCCGGAGTCCATCTTATTTGCCGTAGTATTTGTGCTGATGTTTGTATTGTGCGGCTATCTGCTGATTTATAATATTTTTCCGTTATGCAGGATGTTCGGCAATATGGCTTATTGAGGATGATTGGTACTTCTACACGGCAAATTAAAAGCATCGTCAATCGGCAGACGGTATGGCTGACCCTAATCGGTCTGCCGATCGGTTTAATTGCCGGGTTCTTTGCAGGCAGGGCGTTGCTTCCGGTAGTAATGCGAATTTTCAGTTATGAGTATTCTACGGCAAGTTTGCAGGCATCGGCATCTCCTATGCTATTTGTTATAGCCGCATTGTTTACGATTTTGACAGTGTTTATCAGTACCCGCAAACCGGCCAAAAAGGCATCAAAAGTATCTCCCATGGAGGCAATTCGTTATACGGAGCAGGATGATTATAAAAAGAAAACGGTTACACGAATCAGTGGAGCAAAGCTCTCTCACATGGCATTTTCTAACTTAGGACGTAACAGACGCCGTTGTGTATTCATTGTTGTTTCTATGCTTTTGTGTATCGTTCTGTTCAACTCTATTATCATCGTGACACAGAGTATGGATGAAGAAAAGTGGATTACCCGCACAACAAAAACAGATTTTACCGTCTACAATTCGATTGCAGTCAATGTTCAGGAGGGCTTTAGACATCACGAAGATGCACTTCCACAGCAAGTAGTAGATATGATCCGTGAGCAGAACGGTCTGGAAGAAGAACGGTATCTTTACCGTAACACCGTAGATGACGGTAACGTGCTTGTGGATTACGGCTTTGAGGGACTTACTTGCACAAATACTTTTGAATATGAAAATGGGATTAGCAAGTCTTTCGGGAATTATGCGCTGAATACTGCCCCGGATGCAGAAAATCTTTTCTTTGGAAATGTCTATGGCGCTTCCGAACATTTTTGGTCTGACATGATGATTTATGATGGTGAAACAGATCCTAATGTACTGAAACAGAAAATGCTAACCGGAGAATATGTCATTATCGGAAACCGATTAGACCGACTGAGTGGTGGCCCGAAAACAACATCCCTGTCAGAGCAGTTGCAGATCGGTGATAGCATTTCTTTTTACAGGGATGGTGAGTTAGTCAAAACCTGCACAATTCTGGCAAAAGCCTGCACCGTTGGGACTGAGGACGAAACGCCGACAACAACTACGGCTACGATGCATATTGGCGGCGATGCGCCTTTTGTGTATTTACCAGACACCGTATTCAAACAGATTTACACGACCCCGACCCTGTTGAACTATGGATTTAATATGGATGCTTCTCTGCATCCGCAAATGGAGGACTTTCTGAGCAGTTATGTTGAAAAGAACCCCTCTGTTACCTATACCTCAACAAAATTACTGAAAGAACAATTAAATTCTGTTGCAAGTATGGTTTGGGTTGTAGGTAGTCTGATTGGCTGTATCATGGCATTGGCAGGATTGATTAACTTTACAAATATGATCATCACCAATATTATTACCCGTCGCCATGAGTTTGCGACTATGCAGAGTATCGGTATGACAAATCGCCAGCTTCAAAGGCTGATGGTTTATGAAGGCGTTTACTATGCCGCTGGTGCAGACATCATTGGTGGAGTGGTTGCGCTGCTGCTTGCTGTGACGGTGCTGAAAAATGTCTTGAACTCGCCATCTATGTGGTTCTTTACTCTGCACATTACATTGGTTCCAGCTTTGGTCATCGGCGTGCTTTATCTGTTGCTGGCTGCGGTCATTCCGCTGATCGTTCTCCACTTCTTTAACAAAGGAACTGTGGTGGAACGATTGAGGACTTCGGAATAAGAGTAATTCTCTTAATAACCATGTAAAAAACAAATCAAAAAGGTACTTGATATTGCGCTTCATTGCTTTTATCAAGTACCTTTTTTCATGCAGTATCATATAAGCGTGGATTCGTTATATTTGGTGTGGTATCTTTAACTATGGGAAACTCCGTTTTCCCACTTGCTCACGGCCTGCGCGCTCACGTGGAGGGCTTTTGCAAGCTGCTCCTGCGTCATGCTTTTGGAGAGGCGCAGCGCTTTGATCTTGCTGCCGATGTCGATGTTCATAAAGGCAAAACTCCGTTTCTATAAAGTGCGGACGTCCTTGATGAGTTTAGTATAGCCGATTGCAGGAAAACGCGCAATGGAGGGGGAGTTTCGCGCGCTCAAACGGCGGTTGAGCGCAAAAAGGACGGAAGATGCTTTTCTTCCGTCCTTTTTATGCAGTTCCAGTCGAATCAGTCGCCGACGCCGGGGTTCAGAACCTTGCCGACGTTCCACAGGTGCGCGACCTGCTGCGCGGCGGCCAGACGTTCCTCGGGGGACTCGTAGCTTGCGTGCGCGGTCTGCGCGCCGCAGTCGACACAGGTGACATAAACGCACCAGCCCTGCTCATCCTCCACCGTACCGGTGCCGCGGCAGTAGGGGCAGTCCTGCAATTCGATCTCATAAATCGGGTCCATGGTATCATCCTTTCCTACCGCGCAAAATTGACAGTTTGCGCGGAAATGACCTAATGACCGTAGTATAGCAGGGAAGCGGGCGCTTTACAAGCAAGAAAATAGCAAAAATGGGGCGCTCGCAAGCGCCCCGCTTTTTACACGTTTGACGACGGAACAGGAAGCTGGTACTTTTCCACGTAGGATTCGTACGTCTGCTGGAAGCTGCCGTCGGCAGTCTTGGCCTGGCGCAGTGTTTCGTGCAGGTTGAGGTTATGCGCACGGGCGTCGATGACGCAGCCGGCGATGTTGGAGCAGTGGTCGGATGTGCGCTCAAGGTCGGTCAGAAGATCGGAGAGGACAAAGCCAGCCTCAATGCTGCAATGGCCCTGCTGCATGCGCAGGATGTGGCGCGTGCGCATCTGCTCTTTGAGCGTGTCGATGACCTGCTCGAGCGGCTCGACCTGTTGGGCGAGCGCGACGTCCTGCGAGGAGAAGGACTTGAGCGAGAGCGAAAGGATCTCGCGGATGGCGGAGGTGAGAATGGCGAGCTCGTTGAGGGCGCTGCCGGAGAACGTGAGGCCCTTTTGCTCCATCTCCTCAGCGGAGGAGAGAATGTTGACCGCGTGGTCAGAAATGCGCTCAAAGTCGCCGATGGTCTTGAGTAACTCGGTCGCCTCCTCGCTCTCGTCGCGGCCCATTTTCTGCGTGCTGAGCTTGACGAGGTAGGTGCCGAGGATATCTTCATAGTGGTCGCAAAGCTCCTCATCGTCGCGGATGCTCTGGGCGAGCTCGGGCGTGTTGTGGTCAAGGGCGGTGAGAGCGTTGTTCAGCGCGCGCACGGCGCAGTCCGCCATTTCGCGGGCGACGGCGCGGCTCTGGCGAAGGGCGAGGGACGGGGTGGGGAGAAGACGCTCGTCGAGCTCGGTCGTCTTTTCACCCTGCGTCTGGGAATCGTCGGGGACGATGCGGCAGGCGAGCTTTTCAAGAAGGCCGCCCGCGGGCAGGAGCATGGCGGTGCAGAGGACGTTGAAGACCGAGTGTGTGACGGCGATGCCCGCCATGGTGGCGGATTCATTGAGCAGCGCGGGCGCAAAGGCCGCGCGCACGATGCAGAAGACCGTCAGCAGCACGACAACGCCGATGACATTGAAGAGAAGGTGAACGACCGCGGCGCGGCGGGCGTTTTTGTTCGTGCCGATGGACGACAGCATGGCCGTGACGGTCGTGCCGATGTTCTGGCCCATGATGATGGGAATGGCCGCAGCATAGCTCACAGAACCCGTGACGGCGAGCGCCTGCAAAATACCGACGGACGCGGAGCTCGACTGGATGATGGCCGTGAGCAGCGCGCCGGCGAGCACGCCGAGGAGGGGATTCTGAAAGGCAACAAAGAGATTCGTGAACGCGGGGACGTCCTTGAGGCCCGCGACCGCGCCGCTCATCGTCTCCATGCCGAACATGAGCGTGGCAAAGCCGAGCAGGATCATGCCAGTGTCCTTTTTCTTGTTGTCCTTGCAGAACATGTAGTAGATGATGCCGATGAGCGCAAGGACGGGAGTGAAGGATGAGGGCTTTAAGAGCTTGATCCAGAAGTTGCCGGAGTCGATGCCGCCAAGGCTCAAAAGCCAGGCCGTGACGGTCGTGCCGACGTTGGCGCCCATGATGACGTTGATGGCCTGACGCAGCGTCATCAGGCCCGAGTTGACAAAGCCGACCACCATGACCGTGGTGGCAGACGAGCTCTGGATGATGGCCGTGATGCCAAGGCCCGTTAAAAATCCGGCGAATACGCTGCCGGTCATCTTGTCGAGAAGAGAGCGGAGCTTGCCGCCCGCGCGGCGCTCGAGCGCCTGGCCCATCAGGTTCATGCCGAAGAGGAACAGGCACAGCCCGCCGATCATCGTGAGCACATTGAAAATATCCATATTTTCTATCTTTCCTTTTTCTTTTTTGAGACTCTATTTATAACCAAGTAATAGTTTACGCGCCAAATGTCAAAACTGCCAGAGGAGAATTGTAAAATCTATGTAAAATACACAGCGGCGACGGAATGCGGCGTGATTTGTGTCATGTTGCACAGTTTTTTTCCGCATGAACTGGAAAAAAGTGCAGACACTAAGCGCAGCATTCGCCGCGGCGTCTGCCTCCGCGGCAAAAAGCAACTTGAAATGTCGGAGGAATCGTATGAAAAAAGACTTTATCGACACCAATGAATTCACAAAGCAGGAACTGCTCGACATCATCGACTTGTCGCTCGCCATCAAAAAGGCCATTCAGGCGGGCTACTATCCGCCCCTGATGCGCAACATGACGCTCGGCATGATCTTCCAGCAGTCCTCTACGCGCACGCGCGTCTCGTTTGAGACCGCGATGAGCCAGATGGGCGGGCACGCGCAGTATTTAGGCCCCGGTATGATCCAGCTCGGCGGGCATGAGACCATCGGCGACACGGGCAAGGTACTCTCAAAGCTTGTCGATGTCGTGATGGCGCGCGTCATCGAGCACAAGACGATCGAAGAGCTTGCCAAAAGCTGCACCATCCCCGTCATCAACGGCATGTCAGACTACAACCACCCCACGCAGGAGATCGGCGACCTCTGCACGATCGTGGAGAACCTTCCGCAGGGGAAGAAGTTAGAGGACTGCAAGGTCGTGTTCGTGGGCGACGCGACGCAGGTGTGCGCGTCGCTCGGCTTCATCACGACGAGACTCGGCATGCACTTTGTCCAGTACGGCCCCCAGGGCCACCAGCTGAATGAGCAGCACAAGGAGATCATGAAGAAGAACTGCACGCTTTCCGGCGGCAGCTTTCTCGTCACCGACGACCGCGAGAGCGTGCGCGGTGCGGACTTCATCTATACCGACGTGTGGTACGGTCTCTACGAAAACGAGATGCCGAAGGAAGAGCGCGTGCGCGTCTTCCACGACTATCAGGTCAACCGCGAGCTGATGCAGCTGGGGAACCTTGGCTGTAAATTCATGCACTGCCTGCCCGCGACGCGCGGCGAGGACGTGACAGACGAGGTCGCCGACAGCGACGCCTCCCTCTGCTGGGAGGAGGCAGGCAACCGCCTGACGGCCATGCGCGGCCTTCTTGTCTACTTTACACGCTGCCGCAAGGAGCCGAGCGGTCTTCAGATCGCGGCGGCGAAAGAGGAGCTTGACAAAGTGCTCTGCGACAAGCTCGGCTGCGTCGAGGCCTACTGCGGCGTTTCGAAAGCGGAAAAGAGCTGAGAAAAACCATGGAGAAGAATCAATTCCGGCTCGCAGACGTCATTTTGTCGGTCATCTGCGTGGTGTTTGTCGCCGAGGCGGCGGCGCCGGTCGCGTCGATCGGCAACAGCCAGTATTTCTGGTGGATCTTTATGATATTGGCGTTTCTGCTGCCCTACGGCCTCATCGCCGCTGAGCTCGGCACGGCCTACGCGGGCGACGGCGGGCTCTATGACTGGATCCACGCGGCGTATCCGGACGGCAAGTGGGCGGCGCGTGCCTCGTGGTACTACTGGATCAATTTTCCACTGTGGATGGCGTCGCTCGCGGTGATGTGTCCCGAGCTCATCACGTTCATCACGGGGCGGAGCCTCGGGACGTTCGGCTCGCTCATCGTGGAGCTTCTGTTCATCTGGATCGTCACGCTCATCGCGTGTTATCCCGTGTGTGACAGCATCATTATCCTGAACGTGAGCGCTGTCATCAAGATCGTGCTGGCGCTGCTGGTCGGCGGGCTCGGCGTGTGGTATATCAGCCGTTACGGCTTTGTCAACGACATGTCGGCGCGGACGTTTCTGCCGTCGTTCGACTTAAACAGCCTTTCGTATATCTCTGTTATCATCTTCAACTTCCTCGGCTTTGAGGTCGTGTGCACGTACGCAAACAACATGAGCGACCCGAAAAAGCAGATCCCGCAGTCTATCGTGACTGGCGGCATCGTCATCGCGGCCATCTACCTCTTCTCGGCATTCGGCATCGGCGCGGCAGTGGATGTGCGTGAGATCAGCGTGGATTCGGGGCTTATCGACGCGGTGTCGCTCATTCTGGGCGGCAGCGGCGGCGTGCTCGTGGGCGTGGTGGCGCTTTTGTTCCTCGTGACGCTGTTCGGCAACATGATCTCGTGGTCGATGGGCGTCAATTCGACGGCGGCGCTGGCGGCGGACCACAATGACATGCCGCGGGTGTTCGCCAAGCGATGGGCAAAGAACGACATGCCCGTCGGCGCGGCGGTCACGTCGGGCGTCGTCGCCTCGTGCGTGTGTGTTTTGGGCGTGCTCATCGAGATGGTGTCGCCGGACTCGTCACTCTTCTGGAGCTTTTTCGCGCTGAATCTCGTGATGCTGCTTTTGAGCTATCTTCCCGTGTTTCCAGCGTTTTTGAAGCTGCGGCGCGAGGATGCGAAGACGCCGCGCCCGTTCCGCGTGCCGGGGTCTGACACGGCGCTCAAATGGATCGCCTACGTGCCGATGGTGCTCATCGTCATTTCGATCATTTTCACTGCGGTCCCGCTCTCGTTTGACGCAGAGACGCTTGCGAGCTTTCTGCCCATTACGATCGGGTCGATCCTCAGCGTGGCGATCGGCGAGGTGCTGATCGCGCTGCGCGGGAAAAACGCGTGCAGCTAAGTATGGTTTCATCATAAGGAGACAAAGCTATGGCAAAACGAATCATCGGCACAACGCCGAAGCAGGACGGGTATCGCATGCCCGCCGAATTTGAGCCCCAGCAGGGCGTGTGGATGCTCTGGCCCGAGCGAAACGACAACTGGCGCAACGGCGGAAAGCCCGCGCAGAAGACCTTTGCTGACGTGGCAAAAGCCATCGCAAAATTTGAAAAGGTCACGGTCGGCGCGTCGGTGCGCCAGTATCAGAACGCGCGCGCCAAGCTCCCAGAAAATATCCGCGTCGTGGAGCTCGAGAGCGACGACGCGTGGGTGCGCGACTGCGGGCCGACGTTCCTTGTGAACGACAAGGGCGGTCTTCGCGCGGTGGACTGGGAGTTCAACGCCTGGGGCGGGCTCGTCGACGGGCTGTATTTCCCCTGGGACAAGGACGACCAGATCGCGCGCAAGATCTGCGAGATCGCGGATGTGGACAGCTACCGCACAGAGGGCTTCGTGCTCGAGGGCGGCTCCATTCACGTCGACGGCGAGGGCACGGTGCTGACGACCGAGATGTGCCTGCTCTCCGAGGGGCGCAACCCCGACAAGTCGAAAGAAGAGATCGAGCAGATGCTTTGCAACTATCTTGGCTGTGAGAAGGTGCTGTGGATCAAGGACGGCATCGACCCTGATGAGACGAACGGGCACATTGACGACGTCGCGTGCTTCATCGCGCCCGGCGAGGTTGCGTGCATCTGGACGGAGGACAAGAACCATCCGTTTTATGAGCAGGCGCAGGCGGCTTACAAATTCCTGAGCGAGGCGACGGACGCCAAGGGTCGCAAATTAAAGGTTCACAAGCTCTGTCTGACGAAAAAGCCGTGTTTACTCGAGGGCGCGGATACCATCGACGCCGTGGAGGGCACCATCCCCCGCGAGGACGGCGAGGTCAGCATTGCGTCGTATATGAATTTCCTCATCGTCAACGGTGCGGTCATCTTGCCGCAGTACGGCGACGAAAACGACGCAGTCGCCATCGAACAGGTGCAGAAAATGTTCCCCGACCGCGAGGTCGTGGGCGTGCAGACGAAGGAGGTCGCCTTCGGCGGCGGCAATATCCACTGCATCACCCAGCAGCAGCCTGCGGTGAAGAAGTAAAAAAGAGTGCCGTCCGTGCAATAAATGTACGGGCGGCGTTTTTATGGTGCTTATGCAGTCTGCTCGCGGGCGATGCGGATGAATTCCGAGAGCACGCTCCACGGATACGAGCGGCTCAAGTACCCAAAGCAGATGGGATAGGACGCCTCGGGGCAGAGCGGGAGAATATGCAGGTGCGCAAGCTGCGCGGGCGAGAGCGCCGTGTGCAGCAGATTTTCCGGGCAGAAGCATGCGCCGACGCCCTGCTCACAGAGCGCGAGCAGCGTTTCGACGTTTTCCGACGTCGCTTTGCTGACGGGCGAGACGCCCGAGGAGCGCAAAAGTCCGCGCCCGATGCGCCCGCCGATGTCTTCCGCGGAGCCGAGGACAAAGGGACAGTCACACAGGGCACTTAGGTTTCCCGCGGCGATCTCGCTGAGGGTATCTACAACGAGGTCGGTGTGCTCTACACCTCGATTTTTTTGATCCCGATGCACATTGTGATGTGGTCGGTTGGCACGACGTATTTTGTCGCGGGTGAGACGGTGGAGAAGAGAAAGGCCATCAAAAACGTGCTGACGCACCCCTGCCTTGTTGCCATCTATTTGGGGCTCCTCTGCATGGTGACGCAGGTGCCGCTGCCGTCCGTGATCTTGAACACCGTGAAGTACATCGGGAACTGCAATTCCGCGCTGACGCTGCCGCTGTGGGCGTATGCGGTGGGATAAAAACAGGTTTTCTTTTTGATCGCTTCGTGCTAAGATAGCGATACTGTGTTAAAATGGATAGGGAGGACTTGGATGGCTGCGATCGTTTTATTCTGCCTTGCGCTGCTCGTGTGCATCGTATTGAGGACGAATATCCTCTACGCGCTCCTGGCGGGGCTTGTGATCTTCACGCTGTACGGCAAAAAGCAGGGCTTTTCGTGGAAAGAACTCGGGAAGATGATCTGCTCGGGCGTGAAGACGTCGGCGAGCGTGCTGCTCGTCTTTCCGCTGATCGGCATTCTGACGGCATTCTGGCGCGCGTGCGGCACGCTGCCGTTCATCATCTGCTGCGCCGTTGACCTCATTCGGCCGGAAATTCTGCTGCTGATGACGTTTTTGCTGAATTGCGGCGTCTCGATGCTGACAGGCACGGCGTTTGGCACGGCGGCGACGATGGGCACCATCTGCGTGAGCGTCGGCATTTCGATGGGCATGGACCCCGTGCTGCTCGGCGGCGCGATGCTTTCGGGCGTATACTTCGGCGACCGCTGCTCGCCGGTCTCGACGAGCGCGCTGCTCGTGAGCGAGCTGACGGAGACGAACATTTACGACAACATCAAGCGCATGCTCAAGACGGCGCTCGTGCCGTTTCTTCTGAGCTGCGGCGTCTATGCGGCGCTCGGCATGGTGAAAAGCGGCAGCGGCGCGGCGGGCGAGCTGTGGTCGCTCTACGGGCGCGAGATGACGCTTCACTGGGTCATGTGCCTGCCGGCGGTGCTCATTTTGATCCTGTCGGTCCTACGCGTGAACGTGAAAAAGGCGATGTCGGTCAGCATTTTAGCGGCGGTCGCGCTGTGCGTTTTCCTGCGGCATCTGGACGCGGTGACGATCCTCAAGACCGCAATCTTAGGCTACACGGCGTCGGACGCCGAGGTCGGCGCGATGCTCAACGGCGGCGGCATCATTTCAATGGTGCGCGTGGCGCTGATCGTGATGATCTCGTCGGCGTATTCCGGCATTTTTCGCAAGACGGGGCTGCTCGACGGGCTGTGCGGGCGCGTTACGACGCTGAGCGAGAAAACCTCGCCCTACGCTTCGATGCTGCTGACGGCGGTTCTGGCGGGCCTTCTCGCCTGCAACCAGACGCTGACGATCATCCTGACGAACCAGCTCTGCGCGCCGTCGCAGAAGGATAAAGAAGAATTTGCCATCAACCTTGAAAACAGCGCCGTCGTCGTCGCGCCGCTGATCCCGTGGTCGATCGCGGGGGCGACGCCGCTCTCGACCGTCGGCGCGCCGATGACAGGCATGGCGTTTGCGTGCTTTTTATACATCCTGCCGCTGTGCGAGCTCGTGCGGCGGACAGCGCAGCAGCGCGCGGCGAAAAAAACCGCCGCGCAGAAATGAGAAAGGAAGTTTGCATGAACGGAAAGACGTTACTGGCGGAAGCCATCGAAATGAAAGATGAGATCGTCGAGAACCGGAGAGCGATCCACCGCGCGCCGGAGGTCGGCGCGCACCTGCCGCAGACGGTCCAATTTGTCGAAGAAAAGCTGCGATTGCTCGGCTATGAGCCGCGCGAGCTGGGCGGCGGCGTGGTCGCGGAGCTCACGGGCGAGGATACGGGGCGCTGTATCCTGCTGCGCGCCGACATGGACGCGCTCAGGGTGCGGGAGAAGACCGACCTGCCGTTCCGCTCGGAAAACGGCAGCATGCACGCCTGCGGACACGATATGCATGCCGCGATGCTGCTGGGCGCTGCAAGGCTGCTCAAGGCGCATCAAAGTGAGATCAAGGGCACGGTGAAGCTCGTCTTCCAGCCCGATGAGGAAGGCTTCACGGGCGCGAAGGCGATGCTTAAGGCCGGTGTGCTGGAGGCGCCGAAGCCGCAGGCGGCGATGGCGCTGCATGTGAACTCCGGGACGCCGTCGGGCCTCGTGCTGTGCGGCAAGGGAACGTTTATGGCGGGTTGCACGCTGTTTCGCATCACGGTCAAGGGTGTGGGCTGTCACGGGGCAATGCCGGAGACGGGCGTCGACCCAATCAACATTGCCGCGCACATCTACCTTGCGCTTCAGGAGATCACGGCGCGCGAGCTGCCCGCGAAGACGCCCGCCATCGTGACAATGGGTAAATTCAGCGCGGGGCACGCGCCGAATATCATCCCGCAGGAGGCCGTGATCGAGGGCACGATCCGCACGTTCGACCGCGACGTGACCGCGCTGATCCTGCGCCGCATCGGCGAGATCGCGGACGCGACGGCCAGGGCCTTTCGCGGCAGCGCGAGCGTCGAAGAGCTTGCGAGCGCGCCGCCGCTCAAAAACGACGAGGCGCTGACCGAGCAGATGGCACGCTGCGCCGAAATGCTGTTCGGCGAGAAGAGCGTCTACCGCCTGCGTGAGGGCGGGATGGGCTCGGAGGACTTTGCGTCCTACACCTACGAGCTGCCGTGCGCGTATCTGTTGCTCGGCGCGGGCACGGCGCAGGAGGACGCGCGCTACGGAAAGCCCATGCACAACGAGAGCGTCGTCTTCAACGAGAACATTTTACCGCGCGGGAGCGCACTGCTCGCCTATGGTGCGATGCAGTGGCTCGAAGACCGGCAATAAAAAAATCCGCTTACGAATTTCGTAAGCGGATTTTTTATAATCGGTTGTCGATGACTTAGCCGACGAGCGCCTCGGTATCCATGGCGATCATGAGCTCCTCGTTCGTGGGGATGAGGAGGACGGTGACCTTGGAGTCGGGCGCGGAGATGACGCGTTCTTCGCCGCGGACCTTGTTGGCGTCCTCATCCATCTTGACGCCCATGAACTCGAGGCCGGAGGCGATGGCCATGCGCTGGGAAGCGCTGTTCTCGCCGACACCTGCGGTGAAGATGATGGCGTCCACGCCGCCCATCGCGGCGGCATACGCACCGATGAGCTTCTTCACGCCGTAGTTGAACATATCGACGGCAAGGCCGGCGCGCTCATTGCCCTGCTCGAAGGCCTCTTCGAGATCGCGGAAGTCGGAGCTGACGCCGCTGACGCCCATAACGCCGGACTTCTTGTTGAGGATTGTGAGCATCTCGGTGATGTCCATGCCGTACTTGTTCATCAGGTACTCGAGGATACCGGCGTCAATGTCGCCGGAGCGGGTACCCATGGGAAGACCGGCGAGCGGGGTGAAGCCCATGGAGGTGTCGATGCTCTTGCCGCCGTCGATCGCGGTGACGGAGGAGCCGTTGCCGAGGTGGCAGGAGATGAGCTTGAGCTGCTCGATGGGCTTGCCGAGCATATCGGCCGCGCGCTGGGAAACATACTTGTGAGAGGTGCCGTGGAAGCCGTAGCGGCGGACCTTGTCCTTCTCATAGTACTCATAGGGAATGGCATAGGTATAGGCCACGGGGGGCATGGTCTGGTGGAAGGCAGTGTCGAACACGGCGACCATGGGCACGCCGGGCATGAGCTCCTGGCAGGCCTTGATGCCGATGATGTTGGCGGGGTTGTGGAGCGGGGCGAGGGGATTGCACTCCTCGATTGCCTGCATGACCTCGTCGGTGATGACGACGGACTTGGCAAACTTTTCGCCGCCGTGGACGACGCGGTGGCCGACAGCGTCGATCTCCTTCATGGAGCCGATGACGCCGTTCTTCTCGTCGACGAGCGCGTTCAGCACGGCCTGGATGGCCTCGCTGTGGGTGGGCATGGAGACGGAAGCGGCCTTGATGGCTTCCTTGCCGGGAAGCTGGGGCTTATAGGTGAACAGACCGTCGATGCCGATGCGCTCGCACAGACCCTTCGCCAGCAGCTCGCCCGTGGTGGGGTTGAGCAGCTGATACTTCAGGGAAGAAGAACCTGCGTTGATGACCAGAACATTCATAAGTATACTCCTTTTTCCGAGGGCGCTTGCATTGCGCCCGAATTTCCGATAAAATAAGAATCAAATTGATCGGATGTATAATTCAATACAGAATATATTATAACAACTTTTTTCGCAAAGACAAGTAAATTTAACAAAACGTAACTCTTTTGTAACCGCTTTGAGAGGACTTCCATGAGGGTATTTGGTATAATATGCGAATATAATCCCTTCCACCGCGGCCACAAGTGGCAAATTGATGAATTGCGCCGTCTGGCAGGCGAGGAAGAGTGCGCGGTCGTGTGCGCGATGAGCAGCGATTTTGTCCAGCGGGGCGATTTTGCCATTGAACGCGCGCATGCGCGCGCCGAGGCTGCCGTGCGCGGCGGGGCAGATTTAGTCCTTGAGCTGCCGCTGCCGTGGGCCATTTCGTCGGCGGAGGGCTTTGCCCGCGGCGGCGTGAGCATTTTGGCGGCGACGGGCGTGGTCGACACGCTGGTCTTTGGCAGCGAATGCGGTAACGCGGCGAAATTGCAGCGCGCGGCAAAGGCACTGCTGCGGGCGGATTTTCCCGACGCGCTGCGAGAGGAGCTTGCCAAGGGCCTGTCCTTTGCCGCGGCGAGGGAGAGCGCCGCGAGGGCGCTCATCGGCGAGGATGCCGCGGTGCTCCGGGAGCCGAACGATATCCTCGGCGTAGAATACTGCAAGGCGCTGCTGCAAAGCGGCAGTACCATCGCGCCGCTGGCAATATTGCGAAAGGTCGTCGGGCACAACGGGGGTGCGGCGAAGGGCTTCGCCTCGGCGAGCCACATCCGCGAGCTGCTCACGAACGGAGAGGACGCCTCCGCGTATCTGACGGCGGAGAGCGCCGCCATCTATGCGCGCGAATGCGCAGCGGGCCGCGCGCCGGTGACGATGCAGAATGCGGAGCGAGCGGTGCTTTCCCGGCTGCGCGCGATGTGCGAGGAGGACTTCGCCCGCTATGACAGCGGGAATGAAGGCCTTTATCGCCGGTTTTATGACGCAGCGCGGACGGCAGCGTCCGTCGACGAGCTGCTCTCCGCGGTGAAGACGAAGCGCTATGCCTATGCGCGGCTGCGGCGGATGCTGCTTGCGGCGTATCTGGACGTGACGGCGGCGGATGTTCCGCCGGAGGTCCCCTATCTGCGCGTGCTGGCGTGCAATGAGCGGGGACGAAAGCTGCTCAAAACGATCAAAAAAACGGGAAGCGCACCGGTGCTGACCAAGAGCGCCGATGTGCGCGCGTTGAGCGAGGAGGCGCAGAAGCTCTTCGCTCTGACGGCGCGCGCGGCGGATCAATACGTGCTCGCCTATCCCGAGCTGCGCGCGGCCAGAGGCAGCAGCGCGTGGACGGAGGGGCCTGTGATCGTTTGAGCAAGGAACCGAGACCTCGAAAGGAGAACAGAATGAAAAAATGGACGACGCTGCTGCTTTGCTGCGTGCTGGCGCTGAATTTGACCGCCTGCGGCGCAGGAGCGCCCGGCGGGCCGGAGGACAACGCGCCGCCGCAGGCGAGCGCGCTGCACTTTGAAGTCGCGACGCAGATCTACGAAAACGAGTACAAGGCCGACGACGGCACGGTGCTTCTGGCGGAGCGCTACGAACTGCCGGTGCTCGAACTGCGCACGGAGGACGGCGAGCTCTACACGCTGGCTGAAAACGTGACGGCGAACGGCGGCGCGGGTATTCCCGCACAGGTCACGGCGCAGAACACCTTCAACACAGAGATGAACAATGTGCTCGCGGGTCTTGAGTCCGAGGCGGCGCAGATGGCCGCGGAGGCCAAGGAGCTCTACGCGGAAAACGGCACATCGGTCTTTTTGAACGGAAGCTACTGGACGAACGAGCTGAGCCTGACGCAGACCTACATGACCGAAGGGAAGCTTCTGAGCATCGCGGCGGAGAACTACACCTACTACGGCGGCGTGCATCCGAATTCCGCCACCCGCGCGTGGAGCTTTGATCTGACGACGGGCGAATTCCTGACGCTGGACGCGCTGGCCTCGGAGGAGGGCGATTTGCAGGGAAACTCGCTGCAGGAGAGCATTTATTGGAATATCTACGAGCAGATCGCGCAAAAGGGCCTCAGCGAAGGATATTTTGACGATTATGACTCTTATTTGCAGGATTTCCCCACGCTCGCGACGCTGAACTTTACGGAAAACGGCCTGACGGTCACATTCGACCAGTACGTCATCGCGCCGTATGCGGCGGGGCCGCAGGTGTTCTCGGTGCCGTACAGCGAATTCTACAACGCGCTCAGTGAGCATGCGAAGACGATCCTGAGCGTGTCGCAGGAGCAGACTGTGACAGCGGATTTCAAGGCGGCGGCGATACTGTGGTCGTGGTTTTATATGGACGACCCGCCGATGGACTACAATGTGACAGCCGAGGTCGACGGAGATCTTTATGATCTGGCGGACATCAAGGGCGTGGAAACACTGGAGGATCTCCGTGCGCTGCTGCTGCGGTATCTCACGCCGGAGCTTGCCGACGAGTGGCTGAATAGCGCTGAGCAGCGTTACCGTGATATTGACGGCAGACTCTATGTCATGTCCGCGGGCCGCGGCGGCAACGAGAGCTTGGGAGGATACACGTGCACGGTTGCGCTCGACGGCGACAGCGGCGTGCTGACGCAGACGGTCACGCTGCTTGCGTGGGACGACACCGCGCAGGCGTGGGCGGATACCGGCAAAACGGAAGCCTACGAATATCCATTTACCCTCGTCGACGGCCACGCGGTGTTCTCCGCATTCCCGTATCCGTACTGAGAAAGTAAAAGAGAGGGAGGAGAGTCCCATGGCGTAAAAAGCGCGGCAGTGCCGCAGAAGCGATCATAATAGGACCACTTTTACGGAGGATGAGAGAAATGAAGAGAGTAAAAATCTTTCTGCTGCTTTTTACCCTGTGCTGCGCACTGAATGCCTGCGGCACAAAGCCCGCGGACGACGTACCGCCGCCGGATGATGAGACGTCTGCGGTGGACATCGAATGGTTCAACACGGAATTTTTCAATGTGGGCAGCGGCGTGTGCATGACGAATATGCTGCTCAGCAGCTATTACGACACCGCCGCGGACATCGACCTCTATGAGCTCTTCTATAATGGCCCGACAGGAATACAGGAAGAGGTCACTGAGGCAGAACAGACAGCGATCGGCCCGGTGGCGTTTGAGCATTATCCCATCAAAACGCAGAGAACGGAAATGGACGCCTTTTTGCAGGAGTATTTGGGCGTGGCACTGGACGAGACGAACAAAAAGAATCTCGACCAGTTCATCTATCTCGAGGAGTACGACGCCTATTATCTGCTCCACGGCGATACGAATTTCCAGCGCTGCACGGTCACCTCGCTCGAGCAGAACGAGGACGGGACTATCGCGCTCACCTATGAGCAGGAGAGCGGTGAAAAGGGGATCGTCACGCTGAAGGGCAGCAAAGGCAGCTACCAGTTTGTGTCGAACAAGGAAGCGTGAACGTGAAGATAAAAGAAGAATGCTGGCTCTTATGAGCCAGCATTCTTTATGTCATTTACCGGTAGCGCTCGCGGTGTGCGTGCATGATGCCGGCGAGCAGCGTGCCGCTGTCGGGCGGGGTGTAGGTGATGGCGTTCGCGCCCGCGGCGATGGTCTTGCGGATCGTGTCATCCGAGGGGCCGCCGGTGGCGATGATGGGGATCTCGGGATGACGGGCGCGGAGCGCGGCGACGAGCTGCGGCGTCTCCGATGCGGCGGAGACGTTCAGAATGTCGACGCCCGCGGCGATGCGCGCCTCGGTGTCCTGCGTGGCGGAGACGATGGTCGCCACGACCGGAATGTCGATGTGCGTCTTGATGTCGCGCAGGATATCGGCTGAAACGGGCGCGTTGAGCACGACGCCGTAAGCGCCGCAGTGCTCGGCCTCCATCGCCTGCGCAACGGCACGCGCACCGGTGGTGAAGCCACCGCCGGTGCCGACGAGTACGGGCATATCCGCTACGCTCAGGACGGCGCGTACGATGCGCGGCTGAGGCGTGAAGGAATAGACGGCGATGACCGCGTCGGCGTTGCAGCTTGCGATGGTGGCAACGTCGGTGGAGAAGACAAAGGACTTGAGCGTCCTGCCGAAGATGCGAATGCCGCTGCATTCATTGATGCACTCGGGCACCAGCAGCATGTGGTTGCGGTACTTTCCGCTGAAGCTGGGGATGGGAGTGGGAGTAAAATCGCTCATAAAAGCACCTTCCTTTCCGCAGGTAATAGATGACCGGTAAAATGTTATGCAGGGAAATTATTCGACATGAATGCTTGCACGCATGGCGAGGATCGTCTGCTCAATGAGCGTGTCAAGATCCCAGCCGAGCATTTCCGCGCCGCGCTCGATGACCTCGCGCGAGCAGCCGGCGGCAAACTTCTTGTCCTTATACTTTTTCTTGACGGACTTGACCTCAAGATCGCTGACGCTCTTACTCGGGCGCATGAGCGCGACCGCGCCGATCAGGCCTGTGAGCTCGTCGGTGGCAAAGAGGACCTTTTCCATCTCGTGCTGAGGCTCGGGAAGGCCGTCAAAGTGCAGGCCGTAGCCGTGGCTGGCGGTGGCGCGGATCAGGCGCTCGTCGAGATCGTTTTCACGCATGATCTCCTGCGACTTGATGCAGTGCTCGTCGGGATACATCTCAAAATCGAGGTCGTGGAGAAGGCCGACGATCTCCCAGAAGTCCGCCTCGTCGCCGTAGCCGAGCTTTTCCGCGTACCAGCGCATCACGTCGGCGACGATGCACGCGTGCTTTAAGTGGAATTCGCCCTTGTTGTACTGCGTGAGCAATTCCCACGCCTGCTGTCTGGTGTACGCCATAAAAATGCCTCCCTTTGCTTATGGCTGCTCGTCCGTAAAGTGGACGTGATTGAAAATGTGGTTAGAGCAGAAGCAGTGGTACCCTGCGCACTTGCTGCAATAGCGGAACTGCAGCTCAGGATTTGTCACGTCCGTGCGGCCGCACACGGCGCATTTATGGCGGAAGCCCTGCGTCTGCTGCTGATACTGCTCCTGACGCTGCTGGGCGCGCACGGTGTTGTGGAAGTGCGAGGCCTGCCTGCTCTGGTGACGCTCAAGCTGGAAAAAGCGCGTAAGCTCAGGCCAGAAGAAGATGACAAAGTTCAAAAGCGCCACAATGGGCATGATGGAATAGTACCATCTGCCGGCGGCAATATAGCGGGCGATGTCGAAGAAGAAGTAGAATACGTCAATATACGCGAGCCACTTCATGCGAATAGGAATGATGAACATGAAGAGTACCTGCGTATCAGGATAGAGCAGGGCGAAGGCCATGAACATGGCAAAGTTGACATAATTTGCACCGTAGACGGGGATGCTGTAGCCCGTGATCAGGCTGACGATGCTCGCGCCGAGGACGGTGAGCAGCATGCCGCTCAGGTAATACGTCGTAAACTTGGCTGTGCCCCACTGCCGCTCGAGCGTCGAGCCGATCCAGTAGTAGAAATAGCAGGTGATGAGAAGATAGAACGGACTCGAGCTCTCAGGGATGAGGACGAAGGTGACGAGCCGCCAGACCTGCCCATGGAGAAGACCCGAGAGCGTGTAGGAGAAGAAGCTCAGAAAGTTGCCGTTCGAGAAGTTGGACAAAAGTCCCAGCACCACGTTGCCGATGACGACATAGAGCATCAGGTTGGGGATGCCAAAATTCGGGTGCAGGATACAGAAGCGGTCGATCGCCTGGTTGAGTTTTTTCAATACGGGATACCTCGTTTCGATCAAATAACATTTAAGAACATTATGACACAGCGGCGGGGAAAAGTCATCAATAAAGTTTGAACAAATGACCATTCCTGAATGGAATGAAGAGCAGAAATGCGGAAAGAAACGAATTCTTTCCGCATTCTTAACACTTGTTCACTTGAGATCGAGCTCGGGCGGAACGTCGATCTCCTCGCCGACGTATTTGCCGTTCTTTTTCCGCTGGCGCACGCACTCGGTCAAAAGATACTCGATTTGGCCGTTGACGGAGCGGAAATCGTCCTCTGCCCAGGCGGCGATGGCGGCGTAGAGCTTGGGGGACAGGCGCAGGGGCACCTGCTTTTTCGCGTTGTCATTCATGTCGGGTTAATAGAGGCTTCCGGAGTTGACGACGGGCTGCGCGTCGCGGTTGCCGCAGAGCACGACGAGCAGATTCGAGACCATCGCCGCCTTGCGCTCCTCGTCGAGCTCGACTGTGCCCTTTTCCGCCAGACGCTCAAGCGCCATTTCGACCATGCCGACCGCGCCGTCGACGATCATCTTGCGCGCGTCGATGATGGCGCTGGCCTGCTGGCGCTGGAGCATGACGGCCGCAATCTCGGGCGCATAGGCGAGGTAGGTGATGCGCGCTTCGATGATCTCAAGGCCCGCGTCGGCGACCTTGGCCTGAATTTCATCGCGGATGCGTGCGGCGACGACCTCGCTCGACCCGCGCAGGCTCCCCTCGTCGGCGTGACCGTCGCCGGTGGTGTCGATGCCGGGGGCGACGTCATAGGGATAGATGCGCACGATATTGCGCAGCGCCGCGTCGCACTGGAGGGAAAGGTATTCCTTATAGTTGTCTACGTTGAAGACCGCCTTGGCGGTGTCGGTCACACGCCACATCACGGCGATGCCAATCTCCACGGGGTTACCGAGACAGTCGTTGATCTTCTGGCGGGCGTTGTTGAGCGTCATGATCTTGAGCGAGATCTTCTTGCTGCCGCCCACCTCGACTGCGGCGGACGATCCCTGCATGGCGACAAGAAGATTGGCGCCCTTGTGGCCGCCGTCTACGTCGCCGGACTGGTTGAGCTTCGTCTTGGCAGCGGGGTTGAACGACGAGCAGAAGGGGTTGACGCAGTAGAAGCCCTCGCCCTTGAGCGTGCCGATGTACTTGCCGAACAGCGTCAGCACCAGCGCCTCCTGCGGCTTCAGAACGCGCAGGCCGCACAGCGGGATCCAGCCGAGCGACAGCAGGATGACGCAAAGGACGACAAGGGGCAGCAAGCCCGCATTGATGCCGACGATCAGAAAAACGACCGCGGCGATGTAGAGAACAAGCTCGAGCAGCAGCACGAGCATGCCGTTTTTGTGACCGGTGATGATCTTTTCTTCCATAAAAAGCACCTCCAAAATTGATATCAAAATAATATCACAACAATATGAGATGTCAAGAGGAAAACGGATAAAATA
>ENA-UEYF01001384-UEYF01001384.1-human-gut-metagenome-genome-assembly--contig:-NODE-1384-length-20052-cov-6.857222_pt1 | contig 20052 bp, 16 predicted proteins | sample MGYA00242902_ERZ507920 | MGnify/ENA primary metagenome ERZ507920 (study PRJEB26167, sample SAMN06115402) | human gut metagenome | host: Homo sapiens | place: China:Jiangxi | collected 2016-07-05...
AAGAGAAAAGAAATGGGGTATAATCTATCCGACTTTGGAGCAGTGTTTCCGCTGCTCTGGCAGTATGAATATGAGGTGAAGACAATGGCACAAGCTTTCTTTGGCGGCGTTCATCCCAATGATATGAAGGCTGCTACCAATGAAAAGGCCATCGAGCAGTTACAAGCCCCTGCTCAGGTGGTGATCCCCATGTCGATGCACTTCGGCGCACCCTGCACCCCGACGGTCTCCAAGGGCGACTATGTCAAGCTTGGACAGAAGATCGGCGAATTCAAAGGTCTCGGCGCTCCCATTCACGCAAGCGTATCCGGTACGGTCGCTGCGGTGGAGCCCCGTCCCTATTCCATGGGCGGCAAGGTCATGTCCGTTGTTATCGACAATGACTTTAAGGACGAGCTGAGCGAAGAGGTGAAAGCCCCCGCCGACCCCGACGCGCTGAGCGTTGAGGAAATGGTCGAAATGGTCAAGCAGGCCGGTATCGTCGGTATGGGCGGCGCAACGTTCCCCACGCACACGAAGATCTCCAGCGGCATCGGCAAGGTCGATACCGTCATCATCAACGGCGCGGAGTGCGAGCCCTACATCACCGGCGACCATCGCGCGATGCTCGAGCGCCCGGCCGAGATCATCGGCGGCTGCTGCTACCTCGCCAAGATGTTCGGCGTGAGCAAGGTCGTCATCGGCGTGGAGGACAACAAGAAAAACGGCATCGAGGCCCTCAACAAGGTCATCGCCGAGCAGAAGGCTCCCGTCGTGGTCGAATCGCTGCGCTGCCGCTACCCCCAGGGCGGTGAAAAGCAGCTCTGCCAGGCCATCACCGGCAAGCAGGTCCCCCCGGGCGGTCTGCCCGCGAACATCGGCTGCGCCGTGTTCAACATCAACACCACCATCGCCATCTACCATGCCATCAAGGACGGCATGCCCGTGGTGCGCAAGGTCGTCACCGTGTCCGGCAGCGGCGTTGTGGAGCCGAAGAACCTCGAGTGCCCGATCGGCACGCCCGTTTCGCTCCTGTTCGACGCCTGCGGCGGCTTAAAGGACGAGACGTTCAAGCTTATCGCCGGCGGCCCGATGATGGGTATGGCGCAGGCCTCCGCCGACTTTCCCGTGGCCAAGGGCACGGGCGCGGTGCTGGCCTTTGCTGGCAACGAGAACAAGGTCTCCGAGGACCCAACCTGCATCCGCTGCGGCCGCTGCGTTGAGGCGTGCCCCATGCACCTCGAGCCCCTGTACCTCTACTTATATGTGCAGAAGAACCGCATCGAGGATCTCGAGGCGGCGCACGTCATGGACTGCATCGAGTGCGGCGCGTGCTCTTACATCTGCCCGGGCCGCCTGCACCTGACGCATTCGTTCAAGGTCGGCAAGCAGAAGGTCAAGGAAGCCGCCGCCAAGGCCAAGGCCGCGGCTGAGGCTGCCAAGGCTGCTGAAGAAGCAAAGAAGGAGGCTTAAGAGATGCTGAATGATTATAAGGGTCTGAAGCTCATCGCTTCCTCCAACCCCCATATCCGCAACAATGAAGACACGCGCTCGATCATGCTCGACGTGATCATCGCGCTGTGCCCCGCGCTCATCATGAGCGTCATCCGCTTCGGCTTCCGCGCGCTGATCTCCGTGCTCGTGAGCGTGGTTTCCGCGATGTTTTTCGAGTGGCTCTACCGTAAGCTGATGCACAAGACGCAGACGCTCGGCGACCTGTCCGCCGCCGTCACCGGTGTTCTGCTCGCGTTCGTCTGCCCCGTGACGCTTCCTTACTGGATGCTGATCGTCGGCAACTTCTTCGCAATTTTTGTTGTCAAGCAGCTCTACGGCGGCCTTGGCAAGAACTTCCTGAACCCCGCGCTGGCCGGCCGTGCCGCGCTCGTCGCGTGCTACACGAGCCAGATGACCTCCTGGATCGACCCGGCCTCCGGCAAGGCACCGCTCTTCGGCGGCGCTGACGTCGTGACCGCGGCCACCCCGCTCGCCATGATGAAGGGCGGCGAGTTTGCCGAGGTGACGGCACAGTACAGCCTCTCCGATATGTTCATCGGCAACATCGGCGGCTCTCTCGGTGAGATCTCCGCGATGATGCTGCTCATCGGCGGATTGTACTTAATTTTCCGCAAGGTCATCTCCTGGCAGATCCCCGTTGCCTACATCGGCACGGTGGCAGTCCTCACGTTCCTCTTCCCCCAGGGCAACGATGCGATGAGCTGGATGCTCTACAACGTGCTCGGCGGCGGCCTGTTCCTCGGCGCGTTCTTCATGGCCACTGACTATGTCACCTCCCCCGTCACGAAGAAGGGCCAGCTGATCTTCGGTATCGGCTGCGGTCTCATCACGGTGTTCATCCGCTACTTTGGCTCCTATCCCGAGGGCGTTTGCTACTCCATCCTTGTGATGAACTGCTGCACCTGGATCATTGACAAGTACACCAAGCCCACCCGCTTCGGCGTAGATAAGAAAGCAGCGAAGGAGGCGGCAAAGAAATGAAGATCGAAGGTAAATTCATTTTCAAGGTAGCCGGTACGCTGACGGCGATCTCGCTGGTCGTCGCGCTGTTGCTGGGCCTGACCAACATGCTGACCGCGGACAAGATCGCGGCCATCAACAAGCAAAAGACCGAAGAGGCGCTCGCCAAGGTCGTCTCCGCGGCCGACTGCGAATTCCCCCCGATGGAGGAGATCCCGCAGGCCATGATCGACGCCGCCAACGACCAGGGCGGCAAGCTGAGCGAGGTCTATGAGGTGCAGTCCGGCGGCGACACCATCGGCTATGCCTTCAAGGTCACCGCGAGCGGCTCTCAGGGCAACATCGTGATGATCGTCGGCGTGGACACCGACCTCACCGTCACGGGCGTTTCCATCGTCAACAACTCCGAGACCAAGGGCATCGGCTCCAAGGTCATGGACAATGAAGCGACCTCCGCAGGCACCGGCGCGCTCGATCAGTTCGTCGGCAAGTCCGGCGCGGGCACGCTCGTCGTCAAGCAGAACATCGACGCCGTCACCGGCGCGACGGTCTCCACCAAGGGCGTGACCAAGGGCGTCAACGCCGCTCTGGCTGCCGCCGAGGCCATGAACTGAGAAAGGGGGAACGATCTATGAATTTCAACAAACAGCTCAAAGACGGTCTGATCTACCAAAACCCCGTTCTGGTGCAGGTGCTCGGTATGTGCTCCACCATGGCCATCACCACGAGCGTTGCAAACGGCTTTGGCATGGGCATCTCCGTTCTCATCATCCTGACGCTTTCCAACATCTTTATTTCCCTTCTGCGCAAGATCATCCCCAACGAAGTGCGTATCGCGTGCTACATCGTCGTCATCGCGGGCTTCGTTACGATCGTTGATCTGTGCCTGCAGGCGTTTTTTCCTGAAATCGCCAACAGTCTTGGTGTCTTTATCCCGCTGATCGTTGTCAACTGCATCATCCTCGGCCGCGCCGAGGCCTTTGCCAGCAAGAACTCCGTCGCCGCCTCCGCGGTGGACGGCATCTGCCAGGGCATCGGCTACACGGTGGTGCTGCTGATCCTGAGCGCGTTCCGCGAGCTGCTCGGCGCGGGCACGCTGCTCGGCATTCAGGTCATGCCTTCTTCCTATGTTCCTGCCGGTATGCTCACGCTGCCCGTCGGCGGCTTCCTGTGCCTCGGCACGCTGATCGCCATCATGCAGTGGGCGCTTGCCAGAAGCGAGAAGAAGAACGCGGAAAAGAAAGAAACGGAGGGTAAATAAAAATGAGTGTGACTAAGTTACTTGCTATTTCCCTCGGCGCGATCCTGACGAATAACTTCATCTTCTCGCAGTTCTTGGGTATCTGCCCGTTCCTCGGCGTGTCGAAAAAGAGCGACACCGCCGTCGGTATGGGTCTTGCCGTTACGTTCGTCATGGGCCTTGCCTCGGCGTTCTGCTACGGCGTGAACATCATCCTCGTCAAGCTCGGTCTCGGCTACATGCAGACCGTCGCCTTCATTCTCGTGGTGGCGAGCCTCGTGCAGTTTATCGAGATGTTCCTTAAAAAGTCCATGCCGACGCTCTACACGGCCCTCGGCGTGTACCTGCCGCTGATCACCACCAACTGCGCCGTTCTCGGCGTGGTGCTGCTCAACGTGCAGAACGACTACAACTTCATCGGATCCGTGGTTTACGGCATCACCGGCGGCCTTGGCTTCCTGCTGGCGATCTACCTGTTCTCCACGGTGCGCGAGCGCCTGGAGTTTGCCGACTATCCCAAGGCATTTGAAGGCTTCCCCATCGCGCTGATCACCGCAGGCCTGATCGCCCTTGCATTCATGGGCTTCTCGGGTCTGCAGGTGTGGCCCATGTAAGGAGGGAACGAAATTATGATTACAAACGTTATTTACGCTGTCCTCGTGCTGGGCGTGATCGCCGTTGTGTTCGGCCTGATCCTGTCCGTTGCGGCCAAGGCCTTTGAGGTCAAGGTCGATGAGCGCCTGCCCAAGATCCAGGCCTGCCTCGCCGGCGCAAACTGCGGCGGCTGCGGCTATCCCGGCTGCGCGGGCTGCGCCGAGGCAATTCTTGCCGGTAAGGCTCCCGTCACCGCCTGCGCGCCCGCTGGCGCGGAGGGCGCTGCCAAGATTGCTGAGATCATGGGCATGGAAGCCCCCAGCGGCGAAAAGCAGGTCGCGCACGTGCTGTGCAACGGCGGCGAGGCCTCTGTGAAGAATTTCGAGTATGTCGGTCTTCACGACTGCGTCGCCGCGACGAAGGTCGCCGGCGGCCCGACCGCGTGCTCCTTTGGCTGCATGGGCTTTGGCACCTGCGTGGCCGCCTGCCAGTTCGACGCCATCCACATCAATGCACAGGGCGTCGCCGAGGTCGACAAGGAGAAGTGCACCGACTGCGGCGCCTGCCGCGAGGCCTGCCCGCGCAAGCTGATCGTCGAGGTGCCCTACAAGCAGAAGGTCTTCGTCAACTGCTCGAACAAGGAGAAGGGCCCCGCCGTTACGAAGGTGTGCGCCAACTCCTGTATCGCCTGCGGTATGTGTGAGCGCACCTGTAAGTTCGACGCCATCCACGTCGTCAACAACGTGGCCGTCATCGACTACACCAAGTGCAAGAACTGCACCATGTGCGCCAAGGCCTGCCCGCGCAACGCCATCGAGCCCATCCCGACCCCCGAGGAGAAGGAGAAGTTCAAGGCCGCGCAGAAGGCTGCCGCCGAGCGCAAGGCCGCTGCCGCCAAGGCAGCCGCCGAAGCTAAGGCTGCCGAGGCCGCGAAAGCCGCCGAAGCGCCCAAGGCCGAATAAAGGTTCTTAAAAAAAGAGGAACGCGAAGGCGTTCCTCTTTTTTTATTCTTCCAAAAGCGAGCGGCGCTGCCGCTTTTGGAGAAGGTTTGCACTGCGCTGCATGCACGCGCCAAAGGTGCGCACACTCCGCTCCGTGAGAAGTGTAAATCGCCACGCGCCGGTCGCGGCGATTTACGATTTTAATTTTTCCGTGCCTGCGGGCACGGAATTCTGCGAAGCTGCCGTGAAATGGAAAAGCGTCGCAGACTTTTACCCACAAGGGGTGCGCGGCATCCGTAAGGCAGCGAAGCTGCCAACGGCTGCCCAGGACTGCCGCGCACGGCGGCAAATAATGTTAAATCTTTTTTGGCGCGACAGAAAGTGAATTGCCGCAGAGCAGCAAGAGAAGCCGCCCTGGGGCGTGTGCGTGCCAAAAAACTCTTCTCGCGCAGCGAGTGTCGAGCCGTAGGCGAGGCACAGAGCGGAGTGAAAACGCTTCAAAAGGCGGGCCTTGGCCTGACTTTTGCGTAGTTCACAAACTGTTTACACTGCGTCCTATTGACAATGGGAAATGTCGGTGGTACACTGCGTTTAGCACTCGAGGGAAAGGAGTGCTAAAGCTACGAAAGGAGCGCGGCGTATGGACTTGACCGAGCGCAAAAAGCAAATTCTCAAGCGCGTTGTCGAGGATTACATCGCCGCGGCTGAGCCGGTCGGCTCCAAGGCGCTGGCCGAGGAAATGGGTGGTTCGGTGAGCTCCGCGACCATCCGCAATGAGCTTGCGGACCTGGTCGAAATGGGCTACCTTGAGCAGCCGCACACGTCCGCCGGACGCGTGCCGTCGCCGAAAGGTTACCGCTTGTACGTCAACGAGCTGATGGAAAAGCGCGAGGTCTCCGAAACAGAAGCGGAGGAGATCAACGAGCAGCTAAAGTCCAAGCTCAGCGGCACGGACAGCGTGATCGCCAAGGCGGGGCAGATGGTGTCGAGCATCGTCAATTACCCCGTGTACAGCGTGACGGGCGGACGGCGCGAGGCGAGCGTTAAGCGCTTCGAGCTCATCGCGGTCGATGAAATGAGCTTCATCGTCGTGGTGATGGGCGAGGATAACCGCGTGAAGAGCCAGCTCCAGCGCTCGGACCTCCCGTTCGACAGCCAGCGGCTTGCGGACGTCAAGGAGCTTTTGAACACGCACTTCACCGGCCGGAGCGCCGATGAGATGAGTGCAAGGCTGATGAGCCTTTCCGAGCAGCTTTCGCCCGAGCTATTTTTAGTGGTGTCCAAAGCGGTCGAATATGCGATCGGTGTGCTCGAGCAGAGCGCGCAGCGCAATGTGGAGACCGCGGGCGCGAGCCAGATCTTGAAAATGCCTGAGTACCGCGATGTCGACAAGGCGCACGATCTCGTGACATTCCTTGTGGATAACAAGGAAGAGCTTCCCGTGCCGGATGACGGCGCGCCGCTCAAGATCCTGATCGGGCCGGAAAACGTGAACGAGGCGCTCAAGGAAACGAGCGTGGTCGTCGCCAGCTACGATATCGGCGACGGGATGCGCGGCCTCGTCGGTGTGGTGGGTCCCACCAGAATGGACTATGCCACCGTGACGGCGCGGCTGAGTTATTTTGCAGACAGCCTGACGCGGATGTTCGGCAAGAACGAGCTTCCGCCCAAGGAAGAAGATAAGGAGTAAGAAATGGGTAAGAAAGACAAGCAGAACGCGGCGGAGAGCATGCCGGAAAAGAACACGGCGCAGCAGCCCGCAGCAGACGAAGCGGCTAAGACCGCAGAGACCGCCAAGGCTGATAAGGCCGCTGAGAAGAGCGCGGAGCCCGAGACCTTCACCGTCACGCGCGAGCAGATGGAGAAGATGGAAGGCCTTGCCAAGTCGCTTGCCGACGAGCAGGACAAATACCTGCGCCTTGCCGCCGAGTACGACAACTACCGCAAGCGCACCGCGAAGGAAAAGGAAAGCCTTTACGCCGACGCGAAGATCGACACGATCAAGGCGCTGCTGGGCGTTTACGATAACCTCGAGCGCGGCCTTGCCCAGTATGGCGACGAGGAGTCGCCCCACCGTAAGGGCCTTGAGATGGTGTTCAACCAGTTCAAAGAGAGCCTCAAAAAGCTGGGCGTTGAAACGATGGACGCCGCCGGAAAGCCCTTTGACCCTGAAAAGCACAACGCCGTGATGCATGTGGAAGACGAGAACTACGGAGAAAACACCGTGGTCGAGGTGCTTCAGCAGGGCTTCACGCTGGGCGATAAGGTGCTGCGATTTGCCATTGTAAAAGTAGCGAACTAAAAAGTGCAAATTCCGCGCGGAAGCGCGAAATGATAAATTAATTTCGTTAACAAAAAAATTAAGATAGATCTTAGGAGGACAACATTATGTCTAAAGTTATCGGTATTGACCTTGGTACTACCAACTCTTGTGTGGCCGTGATGGAAGGCGGCGAAGCCGTCGTCATCCCCAACGCCGAAGGCAACCGCACCACCCCGTCCGTCGTCGCGTTCAGTAAGACTGGCGAGCGCATGGTCGGTCAGGTCGCAAAGCGTCAGGCCATCACCAACCCCGACCGCACGATCTCTTCGATCAAGCGCGAGATGGGTTCTGATTATAAAGTGGAAGTTGACGGTAAGAAGTACACCCCGCAGGAGATCAGCGCGATGATCCTGCAGAAGCTCAAGAGCGACGCTGAGGCTTACCTCGGCGGCCCCGTGAGCGAAGCCGTCATCACCGTTCCCGCTTACTTCACCGATGCGCAGCGTCAGGCGACCAAGGACGCCGGTAAGATCGCCGGCCTCGAGGTCAAGCGTATCATCAACGAGCCGACGGCCGCGGCCCTCGCCTACGGCGTCGACAAGGAGCAGAGCCAGAAGGTCATGGTCTACGACCTTGGCGGCGGTACGTTCGATGTCTCCATCCTCGATATCGACGACGGCGTCATTGAAGTCTTGGCCACCGCGGGCAACAACCGCCTCGGCGGCGACGACTTCGATGAGTGCATCATGAAGTGGATGGTCAGCGAGTTCAAGCGTACCGACGGCGTCGACCTCAGCGGCGACAAGGTCGCCATGCAGCGCTTGAAGGAAGCTGCCGAGAAGGCCAAGATCGAGCTCTCCGGCGTGACCTCCACCAACATCAACCTCCCGTATATCACCGCTGACGCCACCGGCCCGAAGCACCTCGACCTGACCCTCACGCGTGCCAAGTTCAACGAGCTGACCGCGCACCTGGTCGAAGCCACTGCCGGCCCTGTCCGTCAGGCGCTCAGCGATGCGGGCCTCACCGGCAACGACATCCACAAGGTCCTGATGGTCGGCGGCTCCAGCCGTATCCCCGCCGTGCAGGAAATGGTCAAGAAGCTCACCGGCAAGGAAGGCTTCAAGGGCATCAACCCCGATGAGTGCGTCGCCATGGGCGCTGCTCTTCAGGCAGGCGTTCTGACCGGCGATGTCAAGGGCCTGCTGCTGCTCGACGTCACCCCGCTGTCCCTGGGCATTGAAACCATGGGCGGCGTTTGCACCAAGCTCATCGACCGCAACACCACCATCCCCGTGAAGAAGAGCCAGATCTTCTCCACCGCCGCCGACAACCAGACGAGCGTTGAGGTCAATGTTCTGCAGGGCGAGCGCGAGATGGCCGCTGCCAACAAGAGCCTCGGCCGCTTCCACCTCGACGGCATTGCTCCGGCCCGCCGCGGCGTGCCTCAGATCGAGGTCACCTTCGATATCGACGCCAACGGCATCGTGAACGTCAGCGCGAAGGACCTCGGCACCGGCACCGAGCAGCACATCACCATCACCTCTTCCTCCAACATGAGCAAGGAGGATATCGAAAAGGCCGTCAAGGACGCCGAGCAGTACGCCGCTGAGGACGCCAAGATCAAGGAAAAGGTCGAAGTCCGCAACCAGGCCGACCAGATGGTCTACCAGAGCGAGAAGACCCTCGGCGAAGTGGGCGACAAGATCCCCGCGGACGAGAAGGCCAAGGTCCAGAGTGGTATCGACAAGCTGAAGGAAGTCCTCAAGGGCGACGATACCGACGCCATCAAGAGCGCGACCGAAGAGCTCACGCAGATGTTCTACCAGATGAGCGAGAAGCTCTATCAGCAGGCGAACCCGCAGGGCGGCGCACAGGCTGGCCCCGACATGGGCGGCCAGAACGGCGGCGCGCAGACCGGCCCGAACGGCCAGCAGTATTACGATGCTGACTACAAGGTCGTGGATGACGACGACAACAACAAAAAGTAATTGAAATCGTATCGACGCAGCGGGGACAGTTTATACTGCCCCCGATTGCGGCGTTTTTAGGAGCGTAGTCTATGGCTGAAAATAAGAGAGACTATTACGAGGTGCTCGGCGTTTCCAAGGGCGCTTCGGAAGAAGAGATCAAAAAAGCATACAAAAAGCTCGCACGCAAGTATCACCCCGACATGAACCCCGGCGACAAGGAAGCCGAGGAGAAGTTCAAGGAGATCAACGAGGCGAACGAGGTTTTGAGCGACCCAGACAAGAAGGCGCGCTACGACCAGTTCGGCTTTGCGGGCGTTGACCCGAATTACGGCGCAGGCGCCGGTGGCGGCGCTTACGGCGCGGGCGGGTTCGACTTCGGCGACCTCGGCGATATCTTCGGCAGCTTCTTCGGCGGTGGCTTCGGCGGCGCGCGCGCGAACCCCAACGCGCCCCAGCGCGGCGAAAGCCTGCGCACGAGCGTGAACATCAGCTTTGAAGAGGCGGCCTTCGGCTGCGAGAAGGAAGTCAGCATCGACCGCATCGAGCAGTGTCCTGACTGCCGCGGCTCGGGCTGCGCCAAGGGCACGACCGCCGAGGTATGTCCTGACTGCCGCGGCAGCGGCGTGATCCAGCAGCGCCGCCAGACGCCGCTGGGCTATATGTCGACGTCGGCACCCTGCCAGCGCTGCGGAGGCAAGGGTAAGATCATTCATCAGCCCTGCCCCAAGTGCGGCGGCAAGGGCATGATCCGCCACCGCAAGACCATCAAGGTCAGCATTCCTGCGGGCATCGACAACGGGCAGACCATTTCGCTGCGTGCGCAGGGCAACGCGGGCAAGAACGGCGGCCCCGCGGGCGACCTTCTGATCGTCGTGTCCGTGCGTCCACACGAGATCTTCCGCCGCGAGGGCACGAGCGTCCTGTGCGAAGCGCCCATTACGTTCACGCAGGCGGTGCTCGGCGCGGAGCTTGAGATCCCGACGATCGACGGCAAGGTGAAGTACACCATCCCCGAGGGGACGCAGAGCGGCACAACGTTCCGCCTGAAAGGCAAGGGCATCCCCGGCCTCAACGGCCGCGGCCGCGGCGACCAGTACGTCACCGTGTATATCGAGACGCCGCGCAACCTGAACCGCGAGCAGAAGGAAGCGCTCAAGAAGTTCAGCGAGTCGCTCGGCGAGAAGAATTATGAGGAACACAAGAGCTTTTTCGGAAAGTTCAAGCTGTAACGAATAGAAGATGTATTTATCCGATTATCACACCCACTGTTCGCTTTCGTTCGACTCGAAAACGCCGGTGGAAGACATGGTGCGCGCGGGCATCGCGCAGGGCTTGCAGGAAATGTGCCTGACCGACCATGTGGACCTGTTCCGCCCGAAGGAGACGACGCACTGGGAACACGATTTTTCGAATCGTGAAGAGACCTTTGCGCGCGCCGACCAGGCGGCGGACGGGAAGATCATCGTCCGCCGCGGCATCGAGCTCGGCGAGGCGATGCGCGACTTTGCCTACGCAGACGAGCTGCTCTCGCGTTTGCCGGAGCTCGACTTTGTCATCGGCTCGCAGCATCAGCTGTCGGAAAAGTACGATTGGAACGACCTCTACTTCATGCCCGAGGCCACGGAGCAGGAGGCGCGCGAGCAGATCGCGGACTATTTAACGCTCGTTCTGGAGACGGCCAAGTGGGGAAAGTTCTCCGTGCTCGGCCACCTGACGCTGCCGCTTCGCTACATGAACGAGAACCACGGTATGCACATGAGTTTCGACGGTTTTGAGGACGAGGTGGCGCAGGTGTTTCACGCGCTCATTGAAAACGGCTGCGGCATCGAGTGCAACGTCAACCGCGGCAACACGCCGCTGCCGGACGCCAAATGGCTGAGGCTCTATCACGAGCTCGGCGGCGAGATCATCACCATCGGCACCGACGCGCATACGCCGGAATTCGTCGGTATGCGCGCCCGCGAGACGCAGGAATTACTCAAGAGCTGCGGCCTTGCTTACGTGTGCACGTTTGAAAAGAAAAAACCGGTCTTTCACAAAATCTGACCGACAAAAGGAGAAACATTATGAAGATCGCATTGGGCTGTGACCACGGCGGATACGCCATGAAGGAAGACATCAAAAAGCAGCTGGAGGGCCTGGGCCACGAGGTCAAGGACTGCGGCACCTACTCCACCGAGAGCTGCGACTATCCCATTTTCGGAGAGGCCGCCGCGCGCGCCGTCGCGAGCGGGGAGTGCGAGTACGGCATTGTCGTGTGCACGACGGGCATCGGTATCTCCATCGCGGCGAACAAGGTCAAGGGCATCCGCTGCGCGCACTGCGCCGATACGCTTGAAGCGCAGCTCTGCCGCCAGCACAACAACGCGAACATGATGGCCATTGGTGCGGGATTCACAGGCCCGAAGCTGGCCGCGGCCATGGTCGAGACGTTCCTCTCCACCGCGTTTGAGGGCGGCCGCCACGCCCGCCGCGTCGCGCTGATGGACGCTATCGAGGGCTAAAGCATACAAAAGCGGAAAATCAACAAAAACCGAAAGGTTTTTGTTGATTTTTTTGCTCTCAAAAGGTAAACTGTTGCACGAGAAAAAGGAGGCGGATGCAGACAATGGCAAGAAGATCGAGCGGAACGAAGGGCTATACCGGTTATCGCGGGCGCAGGCGCGGCAGAGGCGTGCTGGCCGTGGTGCTGGTGGTCATTTTGCTGCTGGCGTGCGGTTTTTTGTTTGCGCAGCGCTATATGGTATACGATGCGGACGGCTCGGTCCGCTTTGAGTTCCCCTGGATAAAGAAGACCCCACAGGACGACACCGCAAATGGCGGCGACAGCGGCGACGATAAGAAGCAGGACGACCTTGAGATCACGGTGCAAAAGCCCGTCATCAAGGATACCTACGCAGTCGAGCTGGGTGCGGACGCGCTCGGCAGCGATTGGCAGGCAGCACTCGATGGCCTTGATAAGGACGTGAACGCCGTGGCGGTCGAGCTCAAGGACGCGAGCGGCAAGATCCATTACGGCTCTAAGGTGCAGGGCGCGATCGACTGCGGCGCGGTGGCCGGGAACAGCGCATCGGATGCGGCCATTCAGGGCCTTGTCGACTCGGACTACTATACGATCGGCCGCATCAGCACGCTGCACGACAGCCTGTACGCCTACGAGCACATGACGGACGCCGCCGTTTGCCAGCTGACGGGATTCGTCTGGTACGATACGAACAGCACGCACTGGCTCGCACCCGAAAAGCAGGCGGCGCGGGCATATGTGAGCGATATCGTCACGGAATGCGGCAAGATGGGCTTTGACGAGCTTCTGCTCGACGATTTCCACTACCCGCGCGAGGGGCGCATGAGCCGCATCAAGACGGACGAGCGCACCATGACGCAGCAGGAGGCGCTTGCGCTGCTCGCCGACGACATCCACACCGCGCTTGAACAGGCGGGCTACAAGGGCAAGCTCTCCGCCAGCGTGGACGCGGACATCGCGCTTGCGGGCAGCGAGGCAAACTCCGGCATCGTGATGAGCGAGCTTACGGAAAAGTTCGACCGCGTGTACGTCAAGGTCACGGCAGACCAGCTTGAGAGCGTCACCGAGGCGATGAAGGCCTACGACGTCGAGTTCGTCCCCATCGTGACGGAGGCGACGGACAGCGGCAGCTATCTCATTGAAAAGTGAAAAGGCGAAGGGCGGGCCGCTGATACCTCAGCGGCCCGTTTTTTGCGCAAAAAGGGAAAAGGGCACGGGGCAGCGAAGGCTGTCCCGTGCTTTTTTTTGATGTGGAGAAAGACGAGGGGGGACGCCCCGTTCGAGCGTTGAAAAAAGCGTTGATAACCGCTTTAAGACATAATGTACAAAAGTTGAATGAATTTGACGTAATTTAAACGCTTGATTTTGTGCAAAGTGGATAGTATACTGTTGCCCATACCCAAAAAAGGGCCCTCGAGGGCCGTTGCGCCCGCGCGGGAAAGAATATGTCCGCGGGCGAAAAAGAGGACATGAGACGCCCGCTCTCCGGTGAGTGAGAGACCTGCCGCAGCGCGCAGAGCGGCGGAAACGGGCCGATACGGAACAAACAGCAAATTCTGCACAGGAGATAGAACATCATGCTTGAAAACAACCACACGATTCACCTGACGCTCAACGGCGAGAGCCGCGCGTTCACGGTGGAGCCGCAGGAGACGCTTCTGCACGTGCTGCGCGAGCGCGCGCACCTGACGGGCGCGAAGAAGGGCTGTGACCTTGGCGAATGCGGCGTCTGCACGGTCATCATGGACGGGCGCGCGGTCAACTCGTGCTGCGTGTTCGCCATCGAGGCGGACGGCAGCACGGTCGAGACCATCGAGGGCATCGGCACCGCCGACGAGCCGCACCCGCTGCAGCAGGCGTTTATCGACGCCGGCGCCATCCAGTGCGGCTACTGCACGCCCGGAATGATCATGGCGGCCAAGGCGCTGCTCGACCGCAACTCCCATCCCACGCGCGAGGAGATCCACGCCGCCATGTCCGGCAACCTCTGCCGCTGCACGGGCTACACGAAGATCGAGGAGGCCATCGTCGCGGCTTCCAAGGTCATTGACCAGTACGCGAACGGAAAGGGGGCACAGCAGTGATGGAGCAGCATCATTTCGACATTATCAACCACGCCATGCCGCGCCTTGAGTCCATGGATAAGGCGCTGGGTCGTGGCAAGTATACCGACGATTTAGAGCTCTCCAACATGGCCTACGCCGCGCTCGTGCGCTGCCCGTATTCCCATGCCAAGGTTTTGAGCATCGATGTGAGCGAGGCGGAAAAGGTTCCCGGTTTTCTCGGCTGCGCCCTGCCGGAGGAGGCCCCGCAGGCCTACTTCAACTGCTCGGGCAACCCGCCCTCTCCGCTTCTGATGGCGGATGAAAAGGTGCTGACGACCGAGCCGCTGACCATCGGCGACCGCGTGGCCGTCGTCGCCGCGGAGACGGAGGAGGCCGCCCGCGCCGCCGCCGAAGCGGTGAAGGTCGAATATGAGAACCTTGCGCCGATCCTCGACGTCAAGGCCGCGCTCGCAGAGAATGCGCCCGCGATGCAGCCGCATCTTTCCGACACGAACGTCGTCCAGCGGCGCGAGGTGTCGCAGGGCGACATCGCTGTAGGCGAGGAAAAGTCCGACATCATTCTCGAAGACCACTTTGTCACGCCGCCGATGCAGCACACGATGATCGAGCTGACCTGCTGCATCTGCGACTTCAGCGACGGCGAGCACATGACGATCTACAGCTGCTCGCAGACGGTGTTCCAGGAGCGCCGCATTCTGGCCGAGCTCTTCGGCCTCAAGGAAGTGGACGTGCACATCATCAAGCCGCTTGTCGGCGCAGGCTTCGGCGCGCGCCAGCAGCTGCACGCCCAGCACGCCGCGGCGCTCATCTCCCGCAAGATCAAGCGCCCCGTGAAGCTGCTCTATTCGCGCGAGGAGGACTTCTACTCCGTCGTGCGCCACGCCTCCGACGTTGACCTTCGCATCGGCGCGGACAAAAACGGCAAGCTGCAGCTCTTTGATACGACGTTCCGCCTGAACGCCGGCCCCTACACCACGCACACGCCGACGGTCGTGGCCGCCGCCGCGCGTAAATTGCAGTACAACGTGCCGAACTACTCGTTCATCGGCCTGAGCGTCTTCACAAACCATGTGACGGGCGGCGCGTTCCGCGGCTACGGCAACACGCAGCTCACGTTCGGCCGCGAAATTCTGATGGACCGCCTCGCGCAGAAGCTCGATATGGACCCCGTCGAATTCCGCCTGATGAACCACGTGCAGGTGGGCGAGTGCTTCCCCTGCGCGAGTATCCCCGTCAGCAGCAACGGCATTGAGGACTGCGCGCGCCGCTGCCAGCAAATCCAGAAGGAGATCGACGAGAAAGAGCCTCTGATCGATGACGAAAACATCCGTCAGGCATGGGGCATTTCCTTCAGCTGCCACGGCTCCGGTCCGTCCTCGAAGGAAGGTCTGAGCGGCGCGGTCGTCATGCTCAACGCCGACGCGTCCGTGCATCTTCTCGTCGGCTCTGCCGATATCGGTCAGGGCAGCGAGACGATGGAGAGCCAGATCGCGGCGGAATGCCTCGGTATCCCCCTCTCCAGCGTGCAGATCACTGCGGCGGACACGGGCCTGACGCCGTATAATACCGGCACGTTCGGCTCGAGCCAGACGTTTATCTGCGGCAACGCCGTCAAGCTCGCCTGCGACGATCTGAAAAAGAAGATGGTCGAGCAGCTCAAGGTTATCTACGATGGCTGCACGGTCAAGGAAAAGGACCACCGCTACTATATCAGCGGCGGCGAGGAGCTCGAGCTGAGCTTTAGAGACGCCGCGCGCAAGATCCTGTTCGACCCCAAGGGCAGCGTGCCCATCGGCGCGGGCACCTACAAGGCTTTGGCCTGCCCGAATCCGTTCTCCGTCTGCTTTGTCAAGGCGGAATACCACAAAAAGCTCAACGCCATCCGCCTTATGGACATCATCGAGGTCGTGGATGTCGGCACGCCCATTAACCGCCTGACCGTCGCCGGTCAGCTTGAAGGCGGCATCGCGCAGGGCGTGGGCTACGCGCTCTATGAGCGCATGGAGATCAACCCGCGCTCGCGCCGCACGCTGTCGACTGATTTCCTGCACTATCGCATCCCGCAGATGGGCGACATGCCGCGCACGTATGTCGACATGGTCTCGAGCCACGACCCCTACGGCCCGCACGGCGCGAAGAGCGTCGGCGAGCTTGCCACGGTGCCCGTGGCGCCGGCCATCGTGAACGCGGTGCGCCGTGCAAGCGGCATTGAGATCAACAGCCTGCCGCTGTGCGACAAATTTGCCATCCTGCCGACCGAGAGGGGGAATGTGAAATGAGCGAACAAGTTTTATCGAGCTTACACGACGTCGTTTCCGCCGAGCACCCGACCTACATCGGCGGCGGCACAGACATCATGCCGCTGCTGAAAAACGAGGTGCGCGATGACAAGGATTTCGTCTTCCTGAAGAAAATTCCGGAGCTGCACGTTTTGGAGGAAAAGGACGGCGAGCTCATCATCGGCGCGACGATGACGCTCACCGAGCTTGCCGAGAGCGAGCTTCTGAACAGCCGCTATGCGGCCATCGCGCAGGCGGCGTCGCTGACGGCATCCCCGCAGATCCGCAACATCGCCACCGTCGGCGGCAACATCATGCAGGACCGCCGCTGCATCTACTTCAACCAGCCGCACCTGTGGCGCAGCGGTCTTGCCTACTGCTTCAAGACCGGCGGCAGCCTTTGCCACCAGATCCCGAACTCGCCGGTCTGCCGCGCGATCTATTATTCCGACGTCGCCACCGCGCTCATCGCCTACGAGGCGGAGGTCGAGTACATCGAAGACGGCGAGACGCACCGCACCGACCTAAAGTCCCTCATCGAGCGCCACAGCGTGGCCAACGGCCTTGCCTGCCACGAGCACCTGCCCATCCTCGTCACGCGCTTTTTCGTCCCCGCGGCGGAAGAGGGCGAGCGCAGCGGCTTTTATAAGTACGCCATGCGCACGACGATCGACTTCCCGATCATCAACTTCGCGCTCCGCTGCGGCGGCAAGCGCCCCGCGCGTCTGGCCGCGGGCGCGGTCGCGCCCCATCCGGTGATGCTGGAGGAGACGGCGAAGCTGATCGACAGCGGCGCTTCTGACGAAGAGGTGGTCGCAAGCGCCGAGCAGGAGCTCAAGAAGCTCGCCATGCCCATCAAGGAGGCCTGTATGACCCCCGCCATCAAGCGAAGCCTCTATCGCCACGTCGCGATGCTGCTGGATTTGAGAAAATAAGCAAAAAAAGAACCGTCCGATCGGACGGTTCTTTTTTGTCGTAGAAATTTACTTCGCGGCGCGGGCCAGAACGGCCTCGGCGCTCATGCTCGGGTTGATGGTCTCTTCGCTCTCGACCGCGATGGCCGCGGCAGCCGTACCGGCGGCGCAGCTTTCGACAAGGTCGCGGCCCGCGAGAAACGACCAGACGAGGGACGCCATCATCGCGTCGCCCGCGCCGGTGGCGTTGCGTATCTCGGCCTTGCAGATGGACTCCAAATGCGTCTCGCCCTGCTGTGCGGCAAACACACCGTCGCCGCCGAGCGACAGGAACACGCGCTGCACGCCCTGATTGAGAAGCGCCTGCGCGGCCTGATAGAGCGTGGCGTCATCCGTGATCTTCACGCCGGAGAGGAGCTCTGCTTCGATGCGGTTGGGCTTGAGCGTGTGGACATGACTGAGTAAGCCCTGGAGCTTTTCCGCCTTGACGGTGGATACCGGATCGACGAAAAGCGGTGCGGCGCAGTGCTCGACAAGGTACGCGATGGACTCGCGCGGCAGGTTCGCGTCCACGACCACCGCGGCAGCGCCGTCGAGCAGTTCCTTCTGCGAGGCGAAGTAGTCCGGCGTCAACTTTTCGCAGATCTCCATGTCGGCCACGGCCACGGCCATGTCGCCGTCGCTGTCGCCCACGAACACGTAGGTCGAGGTGCGGCCGTCGGGCACGCGCAGCGCGTGCGAAAGGTCGATGCCGAGTTCTTTACAGCTCTCTTCGATCTGGCTTGCGCGCGAATCGCCGCCCACGGCGGTCAGAAGATACGTCGGTACGCCGAGCAGGCGCATGTTGTGCGCGATGTTGCGTCCCACGCCGCCGAGGCTCAGCTCGACCTTGCCGGGGTTCGAGTCCTTTGCGCGCAGCGGCGCGAAGGAGTGCGCGCCGATGTCGATATTCACGCCGCCGCAGACGACGGCGTAGGGAAGATTCTTTTCGTTAGACATGATGTTGCTTTCTCCGAATTATTTGTGATAAAGACGCTTGGATTCATACTTCGGCTCGCAGCTGACGTGAATGCCGAGGCGCTTGTAGAGCTTGATGTCCTCCTCCGAGATGATGACGGAGAAGTGCGCATCGCAGCCGCGGAGCGTGCCGAGCTGGGCTCTTGCCATGTCGGCGAGGGGGTTCGTCAGCGCCGAGATCGCCAGCGCGATGAGCACCTCGTCAGAGTGCAGGCGCGGGTTGTGGTGGCCGAGCGACTGGATCTTGAGCGCTGAGATCGGCTCAATGACCTGATTCGAGATGAGGTTCATGTCGCTGCGGATGCCCGCCATGGCCTTGAGCGCGTTGAGCAGCAGCGCCGCCGAAGCGCCGAGAAGGGAAGAGGTCTTGCCCGTGACAACGCGGCCGTCGGGCAGCACCATCGCGCCCGCGGGCGCGCCGGTCTCCTCGGCCTTCTGCTTGGCCGCGGCCACAGCGGGGCAGAGGTCGGGCGTCACATCCGCCTGCTGCATGACGAGCTCGAGCTTTCTGAGCTGGCAGGCGTCAGCAATGCCGCGCGCGACGTCGACCTGCGCGGTGTAGTAGCGGCGCAGAATTTCCATGCGCGAGGCCTGACGGCAGACCTCATCGTCGATGATGCAGTTGCCCGCCATGTTGACGCCCATGTCGGTGGGGGACTGGTAGGGGCACTTGCCGGAGATGCGCTCGAAGATCGCGCGCAGGACGGGGAAGATCTCCACGTCGCGGTTATAGTTCACGGTCGTCTCGCCGTAGGCCTCGAGGTGGAACGGGTCGATCATGTTCACGTCGTCAAGGTCCGCGGTCGCGGCCTCGTAGGCGAGGTTCACGGGGTGCTTGAGCGGCAGGTTCCAGATGGGGAAGGTCTCAAACTTGGCGTAGCCCGCGCTTACACCGTGTTTGTGCTCGTGGTAGAGCTGGGAGAGGCACGTCGCCATCTTGCCGCTGCCGGGGCCCGGCGCGGTGACGACGATGAGCGAGTGCGTCGTCTCGATATACTCGTTGCGGCCAAAGCCCTCGTCGCTCACGATGTGGGCGACGTCGGAGGGATAGCCCGCGATGGGGTAGTGGCGGTAGTTGCGAACGCCAAGCGTGTTGAGACGCTTGATGAAGGCATCCGCCGCGTTCTGCCCCGCGTACTGCGTGATGCACACGCCGCCGACATAAAGCCCCAGCGAGCGGAACGCGTCAATCAGGCGCAGGCAGTCGTCATCATAGGTGATGCCGAGGTCGCCGCGCACCTTGTTCTTTTCAATGTCGTTCGCGTTGACCGCGATGACGATCTCCGCGTCGTCGCGCAACTGCTGAAGCATGCGGATCTTGCTGTCGGGCTGGAAGCCGGGCAGCACGCGCGAGGCGTGAAAATCGTCAAAGAGCTTGCCGCCGAACTCCAGGTACAGCTTGCCACCGAACTTGCTGATGCGCTCGCGGATGTGCGCGGACTGCATGGCAAGGTATTTGTCGTTATCAAAACCGATTTGTCCCATCGTAAAAAGCACCCCATTTTCAATTTACACATAATATATGCCTATTATATAGAACGTACGGCGGCTTGACAAGAAATGTGCCCGCAGAAAAATAGATGAAAAACGGCGGCGAATTTCTGCTATTTTCCCCTCTTTACATCAGCGAGCTCTTAGAGTATGCTATAAACAGTCTCTTCGCGGGGGGGAGAAAAAATCCGCACTTTTTGAAAAAAGTGTTGACAAATATGAAAAAGGGATAGTGGGGTAGACGAAAATCAGGTGGCGAATATTGATGTCGAGCCTAGAATGGGGGTGGATGATGG
>ENA-UEYF01001388-UEYF01001388.1-human-gut-metagenome-genome-assembly--contig:-NODE-1388-length-19980-cov-25.271969_pt1 | contig 19980 bp, 19 predicted proteins | sample MGYA00242902_ERZ507920 | MGnify/ENA primary metagenome ERZ507920 (study PRJEB26167, sample SAMN06115402) | human gut metagenome | host: Homo sapiens | place: China:Jiangxi | collected 2016-07-05...
GCCATCACGCGGTCCAGGTCGTTCCGTTTCTTGGCGCGCAGGTAGGACACCCCGATGTTCTTGTTGGTGTAATACTGTACCAGACTGCGGTTTTGCAACATGTCGTTGTAGCAGCGGTCGATGATATCCATCCTTTCCTTGTCGTTCATGGAAAGCCCGTTCTCGTTGACCACCGTCTTCAAATCGTTCAGCAAATGGGCACTTTCTTCCAGCAGTTTGGTGTATCCCAAAGCAATCGCGCTCAGTTCTTCCGGCGTAAAATACGGGTCGCTGAGCATACGCTCGAAGCTGGTGACATAGATGTCCGTGATATCGCCCACCATCAGGATGGTCTGCTGAACCTTGCGGGCATCCCGGACAAGGTTCTTGACCTTGCGAAGCCCGTCGTAATACTCCTTGCCCTGCCGGTAGATTTTCACGGTTTCCTGAAAACTATTCGCCATATTGGTGGCAGTGGAGGACGTGTGAACGATGTTCTTGGCGGCATTGATGATTCCCTGCGCCAGATTGCCCGGGTCGCTCACTACCCATTGGGCTTTCGCTGTGAGGCTGACAAGGAAACAGCCCATGCACAGCATAAGAATTTTCTTTTTCATGATGTTCCTGTTTTTAATTGTGAATAATTCTGTTAAAAGTCAGATTCCCATTTTCCGTCCTTTGGACGGCGGGTTCCGGAGGATAGGCTTGTGTACCGGTCTCGGACGGTCTACCTCTGCCACTTTTTCTTTCCCGTGTCTGAGGAATGCGAAGAATTCGTCTGCATACGGCCTGCGTCCGGTCATTCTGACGAAACGGGCGTCCAGCTCCCGGTAGGCTTTCTCCGCCTGGCACGAGCGTTCCGTCGCGGAAGCGTTCTTGTCTATGCCGTACTTGGTGAGAAAGTCAGGACTGATATGCAGTATGTCGTGGACGGCATCCGGCGAGGCCGCAATCCGTCCCAAATTCTCCAGTTCCCCATTCAGCTTTTCCAGGTAGAAATCCGGCAGACGGACATCCCCGATGCTTTCCGCTGCCTTTTCCGCATTCCTGCACAGGCGGCTTTCCAATGCCACCCCCTCGTCATATGCCGGTTCCGGTCCGGAACGGTGCAGTCTGTCAAGCCTGTCATAATCATCCGCAAGCCCGTACCTGAGTGCCACATACCGTGAGGGCGGCATAAGATACACAGCCAGGTTGCAGAGTTCCCACACGTCACTCTCTTTCCGATGGAAATCCAGAATCCGTACAGATGACCGTACTTCTTCCGGTGACGGCCGTTCCTGCTTGCTTTCAGGATATACCTTCAAGTAAGCATCCCGCATGAACGTGTGCATGGCGAGCATTCCGTGGACGGAATCGGCTTTTTCGGGATTGACATCCGCAAGCCGGCAACCGTTCTTCTCCATGAAATACGTGTTTTTCAATGCCGTCATCAATTCTGACCTGTCCGTTTCCACCGTTTTTTCCGGTGTCGGGAACAGGTGCGAGTTTGACAACAGGCAGGCAACTTGGGTAATCACATCCTCGGACTTCCTGTACCGCCTGACCAGTTCCGTCAGCTTCCGGTACTCCTTTTCCCGGACGAACTTTCTTATCTGTTTCATCACTTCCGTCAACTCCTTGAGGCGTGGCTCGTCCAGATAGCGGCGTTGCTGTTCTTTTATCCATTCTTCCATTCCCATGATTCATGATTGTTTTTCGGTTTCCATATGATTTCAATCCCTATCACTTGTTTCGCTTGCTTTCTGCCAACTGCTTGATGGCAAGTTCGATGTTGCCACCGATTCTTTCCGTAAGCCGCATAAGTTCAAGTTTCTCGGTTTCTTCAGTAGTGTAGCATATGTACTCCTCAAGTGAGACTTCCGTGGCATAGACCGCCGACTGCGTACCGCCCAGACCAATCCAGACTTCCTTGTACTTTCTGGACGGATTGTTCGCCATATTGATGGAAAGTATCTGTGCCCGCTCCTTGTCGGTCAGACCGAGCAACGCTTGGATCTCATCGAACTTGTTCATATACTTGCGCTGGTCAAGCAGAATCTTACAGTCACTATTATTAATGATGGTACCCTTGACAATCGGAGAAGAAATGATGTCCTCCACTTCCTGGGTCACGACCACGGCCTCGCCGAAAAATTTTCTGACGGTCTTGAAAAGATAGCGGATGTAATTGCTCATATTGGCGGATGCCAATGCCTTCCAGCACTCTTCGATAAGGATTATTTTCCGGATACCTTTCAACTTGCGCATCTTGGTGATAAAAGTCTCCATGATGATGATGGTGACAATCGGAAGCAGCACTTTGTTATCGCGAATGTTGTCCAGCTCAAAAACGATGAAGCGTCTGTTCAGCAAGTCCAACTGCTTGTCGGAGTTGAGCAGGAAGTCATATTCACCGCCACGGTAATAGGGTTCCAGCACATTCAGGAATCCCCATACATCAAAATCCTTCTCACGGGTTCGCTTCTCTTTCAGGATATCCTGATACTCGTCACGGATAAATTCATAGAAGGTATTGAAGGAGGGTTTTATGCTGCTGTCCCTGCGGATTTTCTCCAGAAAGAGATTGACCGCATTGGATAGCGCCACTTCCTCGGCACGTGTCGGCGGCTCGTCGTCACGCTTCCACAGGGTAAGGATAAGCGTCTTGACGGATTCTTTCTTCTCGATATCGAAAATCCCGTCTTCCACGTAAAAAGGATTGAAAGCTATCGGGTCTTTTTCTTCATAAGTGAAATAAATCCCGTCCTCGCCGTGTGTACGCGCATGGATAAGGCTGCACAGTCCCTGATAGGAGTTTCCGGTATCCACTAACAGCACATGCGCACCCTGCTCGTAATACTGGCGTACCATGTGGTTGGTGAAAAAAGATTTCCCGCTGCCCGAAGGGCCGAGGATGAATTTGTTCCGGTTGGTGATTGTGCCGTTCTTCATCGGCAGGTCGGAAATATCCAGATGGACGGGTTTTCCGGTCAGGCGGTCCACCATGCGGATGCCAAACGGAGAGAGCGAGTCCTTGTAGGAGGTTTCCCCGATGAACAGGCACAGGGCCTGCTCGATAAAGGTGTGGAAACTCTCCTCGGACGGGAAATCTCCGGCATTGCCGGGTATCGCCGCCCAGAACAGGGTCGGCACATCCACCGTGTTGTGGCGCGGTTTGGCTTCCATCAACGCCAGTTGGCTGCCCACATCGTTCTTGATGCGCTTGAGCTTTTCCCGGTCATCGCTCCATGCCATGACATTGCAGTGCGCACGGATGGAAACCAGCCCCTTGCTGTGCGCCTCGTTCAGATACTCCTCAATCCATTCGCGGTTGATCTGGTTGGAACGGCTGTAACGGGAAAGCGAGTGCATGTTCCGGGCGGTCTGCTCGAACTTCCTGAGAATCTCCGCCGAATCGTCGATGAAGAGGTACTGGTTCACGATATGGTTGCACGTGAGCAGGATGCCTATCGGTGCGGCAAAGGACAGGCGGCAGTCGCTCCGGTCTGTCGAAAGCCGTTCATACCGGCAGTCGGTGGATACGTTTGACGGCAGGTCTTCCGGATCGGAAAGCGTATGAAGGCAAAGGTAATTGTCCCCGACCTTCATTTCCCCTGCACCGAGAGACAGATCCTGCAAGCAGGTGGTGTCTTCCTGGGACATGGAAAAATATTTCTCTATGATGCCGGCTGAATTCTTGGTTCCGATAATTTCCTCATCCGTCAGGCGGATGATACGGATCAGACCGCTGTCGTTCACGATGCGCTCGAACTGCCCGCAACTTTCCATAAAACGGGTAACGGTTTCCTTGTCCTGCATCTCTTTGGGAATGATGAATCCCCGTGTAAGCGCGTTGAAACTGCTGGTTGTCCGGCTGTGCTCTTTCGTGGTCTTCGTCAGGAAAAGGTAACAGGTGTGCTGCAAGTACGGCCGTTCGTTGAAATGCCGCTCGAAACTGCGGCTCAGAAAACTCAGGTCTTCCTTGCAGATGTCCGGCCTGTAACCCTCTTCGATGAAGAAGTCCTGCTTATGCACGATGCTGTAGTTCGGCAATACCTTGACCGCCTTCGCCCAGGTGGAGTACATGGACTCGTACTCGGCCCGTGTCAGCGTGAAGAGTTCCGGCAGTTCCACCCGGTATGCCACGGTGATGTCCGCATCCTTGCTGATGATGCAGCCGTTCTCCACGGCCAATAACGGGAACTTGCTTTCCAGCGTGGCTGTTTTCATTACGTTTTTCATGCTTTTCTGTTTTTAATGGTTGGAGAAAACAACCGGAGGAACTTTCTCCGGCTGATGATGTAGCGGGGATGGCTGCGCAGCGCATGGAGTTTCATAAGCCCCCATTCGCCGTATTTCGTGTTCATGCTGAAGGTCGCCCAGACCAGCACCAATGCGGAGATGACCCCGAAACCGATGCAGACCCACTGGCCTATGCCTGCCATGTACATGATAACGAACACCACGAACAGGGCGAGCAACCCTCCGGCAAAGATGAACAGGTACTGGCTCTTGAGTCCCTTGAACTCCGGGCTGCGACCGATTCCCTTGTTGACAGGATACTTCGCCATATTACAGGAAGAATGAACGTAAGATGGTGGCAGCCACAATCAGGAAGATACACGCACCGAACCAGCTGGCGGCGGTCTTTGAAGTGTCCGGGTCACCCGACGAGAACTTGGAATATACCTTCACGCCCCCGATAAGGCCGATAACGGCGCCGATGGCGTAAATCAACTTGGTTCCGGGATCGAAATACGAAGTGACCATGTTGGTCGCTTCCGAGATACCGGCGATACCGTTGCCTTGGGCGAAAGCCCCCATTGAAACCAGCAGCGTCATGGCTGCCAAAAAGAATCTTTTTTTCATGTGTCGAAACTTTTAATTGGTGAGACAAAAATGATTTCGACTGCGAATATATAGTGCTTAATCCATTGATTTACAAACTGTACGACTTGTGACACCTTATGACGTCACGTTACATCGGCAAGGGGTTTTCAAGTATTCAAAAAGGGTTTTCCCGGCAATATGAAACAGTAAAAACAGGGATAAGGAGAAAGCGGCATTTCATTTCTTCCGGCAAAGGTAGCCCCGTGTCCCGGGAAACCCGGCAAGGCGGCCCTGCGGGCTGGTTGCCGTGAAATAATCATCCTCGCTGCGCTTGCGGTATTTTTTCACGGCAAGCCTTGCGGGATTCCGGACCGGGGCGGAAAAGCCTTCAGGAAATAAAATACCGTTCGGTTTGAATGGATATATGTAAAAACAAAAAACAGAAGATAACATGGAAACAAGAAACAATCAGACAGTGGCTTTCACGGGACACCGTAAGGAACGTATTCTGCAAGGGTTCGGAAACGATCCCCGGATACTTGCACAAATCAGGGAAGCTGTGGCTGGAATGGTAACAGAACTGTACGGGCAGGGATACAAGGAATACTACACCGGGATGGCCAGCGGATTTGATATGACTGCTGCGGAGGCGGTCTTGCAGGTCAGGGAGAGATACGAAGATATCAAGCTCATAGCGGCAGTACCTTTTCGGAAACAGCCCTTGTGGTTTGAAGCGGAAGACCAGCTGTTGTATGCCCGTCTGTTGGAAAGGATGGACCGGGTGGTCATGGTTTCAGAGAATTACCACAAGGGCTGCTACCTTCGCAGGGATGAATACATGGTGCGTAAAGCGGATACAGTCATAGCCTATTGGGATCTTGTACCGAAAGGGGGAACATTCTACACGGTGAACAAGGCGTTGGAAAGCGGAAAGTCGGTCATCAATCTTTATGAAAGGATGAAATAGCGGCTGTCTGTATTGGAATGGAAAAGCGAAGTGTGAAAGCCGGTCGGCCTTCACACTTCGCTTCTTTTCATATATACATTACCTATTCCTCAGAACCGGAAGAGAGGGCACGCTGTTTCCTCCGTTCCTCCTTCTTCGCTTTCTGTTGCTTCTTCTTGACCTCCATTTCAGCCATAATCTGCTTTAAGGGCTTGACCGTTTCCGGGTTTTCACGCTTGAATCGTTTGAAATAGATACTTTCAATGAACTGCGGAAGCGGGGCTTTCCATGCCTCCTGCTTGTGGTTGTCTATCTTGCCGAGCTTGTCGGGGTTCAGACCCAGTTCACGGGCCATCTGTACCTGCTTGTCCGAAAGGCGGTGACGCTTCTGCGCCACCATCCATTTTTCCAATATCGCTTTTGTCATTGCCATCGTTCATTTTTTTTGCAAAGATAGAATTTTTGCATTGATTTCTCTTAAATACTTGTTTGTCAGCATTATCTTATAGTCCATACCTGTTGGCGGAATTAAATTATAGGTATAGGCGTTTAGTGCGCACTAACTTTATGGATTTTGCCTACTTTTGCAGGCATGGAACAACGCGATAAATTCAAAGGAGTGGAATCAATCAAATTTTATAGTCGTTTTACCGATGATGCCTCATGCCTTGAGTACTTGTCCTCGATAAAGTGGGCAGACGGCTTCAAATGCAAGAAATGCGGTCATACCAATTATTGCAATGACAGATATCCCTATTCTCGCCGTTGTACACGCTGTAAGTATGACGAGAGCGTTACCAGCGGAAGCATGTTCGACAAGATAAAATTCCCGCTTGTCTACGCTTTCCACATAGCCTTCAAAATATCGACAAAGAAGAAAGGGATGTCCTCTTTGGAACTGGCGGAAGAATATTGTATGCGTCAGAAAACCGTATGGGAATTCAAGCGTAAGATACAGAAAGCCATGCGGAGCAGCGGTAATTATCCTCTTAAAGGAGAGGTACATGTCGATGAGTTTTATATCGGAGGAGAAGAGGAAGGAATCATTGGACGAAGCACGGAAGGCAAAAAGAAGCTTGTGATAGTCGCTTTGGAGATTGTCCGAGACGGCGTGGGACGTGCGTATGCCCAAGTGATAGATGATGCTTCGGCAAGTTCTTTTCGTCCGTTCTTCGACAGATACATATCAAAGGACGCAAAAGTCATAACCGATGAATGGTCAGGCTACCTGCCGTTAAAGAAAGATTATCCAAAATTGGAGCAACGCCCTTCGGATAAGGGCAAAGGGCATCCACAGATTCATATTCACATCATGAACATAAAGGGATGGTTGCGTGGAATACACCACCATTGCTCCAAAGAGCATCTTCAAGGATACCTTGACGAGTATCATTTCAGGTTCAACCGCCGTAATAATATGGACACAATCTTCGATATGCTACTTCGTCGAATGATTTGTCAAAAGAAAACTGACTGATAATCAGCTGTGAATGTAGTGCGCTCTAAACGCCTATACCTATAAATTATAAAAGATTTATGTTTAAAAAGTTGTGCATATTGTTGATATTTAGTAAATTAAAGGTGACTAAACTTTTAATAGACAAATATCGTATGCACAACTTATATGCAATATTCGCAAAATTACTGAACATATGCAAGCAAATTGCCGGCAATTTAGTCAATGAATCCGGGAATGTACCAAGACGAGGAGTCGTCCCTAAATTCTCAGACCTTGAAGTAGTGGCTTTGAACATGGCATCAGAGGCTGTTGGTATTGACAGTGAGTCGCTGTTGTTTGCAAAGCTACAGGAATATAGGGTTGAAATACCCAACCTTATTTCCCGCCGACAATACAATGACAGGCGTAAAATAACTTCCTCCCTATGTAATGCAATCCGAGAAAGAATGGTTTCTAAAATGGATGGTGGTGAAGACTATTTCTGTATTGATTCGAAACCGATAGAAGTATGTCGTATTGCCCGTTCCAAACGTTGCAGTATGGGAAAGAAGGATTTTAGAAAAGCACCTGGGGTAGGATACTGCGCATCACAAAGCATGTATTATTATGGGTGTAAACTCCATGCAGTCTGCGGGTTAAGTGGTATCATCCATTCCTTTGACCTCACTAAGGCAAGTGTGCATGACATTCATTACCTGAAGGATGTGAAAGTGGATTATAGTAATTGTACAGTCATAGGGGACAGAGGATATATAAGTGCCCAAGTGCAATTGGATTTGTTTGAAACTGCCAATATCAGATTGGAGGTACCATACAGATGTAATCAAAAAGAATGGAAGCCAACATTCCCAGCTTTTGCCAAAGCGAGAAAAAGAATTGAAACCCTATTCTCGCAATTGTGTGACCAGTTTATGATTATAAGGAATTATGCGAAAGATACAGATGGATTGTTTGCCCGGATTATTGGGAAGATTAGCGCACTTACAATCCTTCAATATATTAACTACAAAAATGAAAAGCCTATTGGCAGAGTTAAATATGCGCTATTTTAATTCCGCCAACAGGTCATGCTAATAAAACTATATAAAGTTTTCGTTGTCGGCACTGAATGTAGCCGTGCATACCACCTTGCCTGTTCCTACGTTCGTAACCTGGAAGGTGTAATCCCCTTGCCAGGCCTCGCTTTTGAGCGAATCGAATGCTTTCCGGCAAGCCTCGTAAACCTGTTTGTCACATTCTTCTATCGTACCTTTCTTGGTGAAGAGCTTGCCGGTGATACCGAGGGCTGACTGGAAGGCGTTCTCTATTTTCCTCATCTCTTCGAGAAAGTCGGGGTGTGAGGCCGACATGCTGGAGAAGCCGTAGGTGTAAGTCACTTCCGTCACAGGATCGTCATCATCGCTGCAAGCGGTGAAGGTGAAAGTAAGGATGGCGACAGCCATCATCGTCAGCAGTGCTGACATTTTTTTGATTGAACTTTTCATTTTGATTTATTGTTTTTGAAATTTACTAAAGTTTCGCAAGTGAAAATTCACAAGCGTGATTTAACGTAATTTTGGAATAAAAAAGGCTCTGAAGCTTGTGTAACTCACTGAAAATGAGTATCTTATAATCGCTAAAGAATAAAGATAAAACTTCAAAGCCGTGAGCTAATATACAAAATAATTTCAGATCTGCGAAGCTTTTTCGCAAAAAATGATGAAAATCGTGCAATTAAGTGCATTATGGGTGTGATGGAACATATAAATATACGCTCCAGCCAGATTGGAGTAGAGAAGAAAGAGAACTGCAAGTTCACCACTTTGCAGGTACTCAACCTCCTCATGCTCTTCCCTTTTTTCGTAGTCAAGAATGCGAGTCGATACTCAAACTCGTCCTTGAGTAAATTGTTCAATTGTGATAAAGACATGTTCTATCGTTTTATGAATGATGGTAATGTCAAGTGGCGCAAGTTACTGTATGCAATGAATCTTCAGTTGATAAAGAAGATATCAAGCAGCACAACCGTTCATCATGACAAGCCGGTTTGTTTGATTATTGATGATACTGATGCACCTAAGACAGGCATGACGACTGAACTCATAGGAAGAATTTGGTCTCATGTTCATCAAAAGAGCATCCTTGGTTATAAATGTCTGACCATGATGTTGTCCGATGGAGTTAGCCAACTCTTTCTTGATTTCTCTCTTCATGGTGAGGAGGGAAAGGACAAGCAAAAGGTTCAGGGGCTTACTGCTAAGCAACGCAAAGCTCGCTATACCGGGGACCACGAAGGGCAAGCGGTAAAAGAGCGTGTGGATGAATACCTGATGAAGAAAACAGACAAGGCCATAGATATGGTCAAGTATGCTATCAAACGAGGTGTTCGTTTCAACTACCTGCTTGTAGATAGCTGGTTTACAAACACTAAGCTTGTGCGTTTCATTTCCAGCAGACATGTCAACTGTCATTTGTTGGGCATGATAAAACTGGGCAAAACCAACTATTCTACGAAGCATGGTAGCATGAATGCCAAGCAAATCATCAAGCACTTGCATAAGGAAAAGGCATGCAAACACAACAAAATGCTTCGCTGTACCTATTGTACAATGGACGTTAAGTTGGATGGTGTGCCAGTCCGTTTGTTCTTTTGCAAGCGAGGACGCAATGGAAACTGGAATGGGTTGTTGACTACAGACCTTTCTCTTAGCCTCCTTGAAGCGTATCGTATTTATGCCAGACGATGGGCAACTGAAGTTGCATACAAGGATTGTAAAACCTTGCTGAACTTTGGCAAATGCCAGTCTGTACATTTTGCCGCTCAAATTGCTAGCTTCACTTTGACAATGATGCAGTATAACATCTTGTGTACAGTGAAGAGATTTGAAGCGTATGAAACCATTGGTGGTCTCTTTACAGAGGTTACCAATGACACTCTCGAGTTGTCCGTAACGGACAAGATATGGGCTATCATTTTGGACTTCGTTCTGGAAGCTGCAGAGCGTTACTCTATAGATGCTACAGAGTTGCTGGCTGATTTCATCGAAAGTAATCCTGTTGCCCATACGCTACATAATATGTATATTTATAAACAAGCAAGTTGATATATATTCACTTGCGAAAGTTCAGATTTTGATTTATTGTTTTTGAAATTTATAAATTCTGACATATTGGCTGAATAAAGATTGCCATAGTTTTCAGCATTATACACCATAACATGGCTTCCGACAGTATTGATGAACAGCCGGTAATAGAGGTCGCGCATAGCCACCTCCTTGTTATCGGTTATTTGTTCGATAAAGGTGGAGGTGAAACGGTTGCTCATCCACACTTTCATCTCTGAGTTGAAGACATCAGCCTTGGATGTTTCGTCGCCGTTGGCCGCAGTGACGAACAGCATCCCGGGGATGCCCTCGCACTGCTTCATCACACCGCCCGAAAAACAAGCCTCCACCATCATGAGAAGTTTACGGTAACGCCTTTTGCGGTTCATATCCTCAAAAACAGAAGACAGTTTATCGCCTGTCATGGCGTAAGCTTCCTCATCCCAACACATGGCCCCCGGCACACCGTGTCCGCTCCAGAAAACGAACAGGTTGTCGTTCTCAGTAGATTCGATTACCGTGGGCAGTTTTTCGCTTTTTTCGCCACTGAGAATGGCAAGTATATCTTTTGTATTCAACGATGACATACGATAATCAATCTCTACATTTTCGTATACATTGTTTCCCCCGATAGTCACCTGTATGACTCCCTTGTTGGGATTTGATATATTATCGGCTATGTCATCCTCGACAATGAGAATGATACGGTCGTCGGTATATCCGGCTTGTCTGAGCTGCTGATAGATAGCGAGCACATCTGCCTGATGGCGGTAATTGGTCCATTCCTTGGAGGAAGCGACAAGGAGTGCCCAGTTGCCGGTATGTGCAGGGTAATTGAATTCTCCTGAATTGTCGAAATCCTGCATCCGGAAGGCTTTCCAGTTCCAACCGGCAAGTGTCGCATCCGTGCGGTTCCCCCCGTCGCTGGTGTTATAGTCAAGGATGATGTACTGTCCGTTGTAAACCTTGAAATTATAGTAAGTGGTGGCAAGTACATTGGTAAACACCTTGGCATCGAACCTTAAATGTCCTGACGCTCCACGGACATAGGGCGACTTTCCGGCAGCGAGCGCATCCACCACAAGCCCCATATCCTCACCTGTCCAGCTGCCCATGTTCAAGCCTTCACCCGAAACAACGGCCCTTAATGATTTCTGTAACGACAACTCCGGTCTGAACTGCTGGTACCATGCGGCATAGCCGATGAGCATAGCGGCATCGTAGAGCTGAGATTCTCCAAGAGTAGGCGTAGCATTGAAAAAGGTCCTGTAACTTACGTCAAACCCCGACTCAGGGTCGGCACCAAATGCGACTCCCTCTATGCCTTCGGCGGCATCACCGTGAATCTTGAGTACATCCGCACCGTAGGCGGTATCCGAAAACAACATCCGCGGTACACTGCGCCCGTTCAGACTTTGTGCTTTATGCGCTTCAAGCATCGGCTTCATCTCTTCTATTTCAGAGGGGATACATATCACATACTCTGCACCTGACTGCATGGCTTGGCGAGACACATCAGCTATATTGTCAGAGGTGTAAGCATAGCATCCCATGTTTTCCAAGCCCAGTTCGCGTGCTTGAAATGCGAACCAGTCAATGAACGTTTGTCCGTAACCGTCGTTCTCCTTGACCAAAAGTGCCACACTTTTACCCTCATAGTTAATCACCTTGGAGAGAAGCACCTCACATTGCGTAATGTCGGTCTCGGTCATCGCCCAAAGATAGCCTGTCGATGCGTATGCACGAACCAGTTGTTCGGCGGTGGCGAGAGTGAAGAATGTTTTGCCCACAATAGTCAGTTCCGCCGCGAGGATTGCCGCATTGGAAGAATACAGCCCGCCGATTACGGCATACACCTCGTCGTTGAATGCCAGCGACCGGGCAAGTTCCCGCACATCGGTCTTTGCCTCATCGTAGTATTCAAACTTTAACCTTATACCCGCTTCGTGGTTCTTGAATGCACGCTCAAAGTTGGTTGTAAACATTCCCAATGTCCTTTTCCAATGCACATCAAGCCCTTTCTCCATGGGAAGCACCACGGCAACAACCTTCTCTGTCCACTGCTTGTTGTCAGGAGACAGGGAAGGCTCATCGTCCGAACAGCTCCACAGACCAATCAGGCAGAGGAGCGGTGCAATAAGTTTAATAACCACTTGTTTCATAATACTCTTTCTCAAAAATCATAGCCTGAGGGCGCATTCCATTGACTAAGCTGCTGAAATCATTCACGTATCGGGGTGCGACCAGCCAGTCGGCATACCCGCTTTCAAGACCGTAAAGTTGGTTCTCCGGCATATCCCCTGTGACGACCCATTCCGTCAGATACCTGTAAATCAATTGGTCAATATGCTTAATGACCGAACCCGTAATCCGGTTGGAGAGGCTTGACTGATCGATGTCCATACCTGCAAGGTACGGTGAGACCTCAAATTCACGGGAGTAGCGGTATATACCGGCGTTGGAGCCACCTGCCACCGGAAAGATGAAGTCGTAATCAACCGCCCAATCGCTCATTTTCCGGTAAGCGAGCGAAGCCGACACATATCCCGTCCAATCATCCGCCAGATACTCCACATCGCAGTCGCTGCCATAGCCTGCAATAAAACCGTCCTTGGCTATGTTGATGGGGCTGTCGGTATTATTGGCAAGCAGCACCAGAGGTGTCATCTCAGAACATTTTCTTGCACATACTCCTGCAAGGTATGAAGCCCCGAACATCGAAATCTGGAAGGTATGGATGTTCTCGTCCTTATACTGTTTCCGGCTTTCAAAAAGCAGAATACTTTTGTTGGGTGTCAAGTCGTGTTCTGCCAGATAAAGTTCCGCCATTGGCTCATAATCACTGCTACCTAATACAAAAAGCACGGGTATGCTGCTTTGGGGACGTTCAAGCCAGTCCGCAAAAATTTTCTCAGCCTCTTGCAGGGATTCCGGGGAGTAGATATAGATGTCTATATCTCCGTTTTCCATCTTGAATCTCTGAACACCCTCAAGTATACGGTCATTATAGCTCATGTCACCCAATCCCCCCGGAGAGAAGAGAAAAACAATCTGTGGTGCCGGAGATTCCGGCTCCAACTCATCGGTATGATTACAGGATGACAACGCTCCTGTTACCAGGAACGTTGTCATTGCCAAGATAGCGCGGAAAGTATTGTGCATACTAATCAAACTTATGACCACATTCGGAGCATGTATATGGTCCGGATGCAAATGTTTTCCACTTATGACCACAATTGGGACATTTTTCAGTCCATCTTGCCGGGAAGTATTGGTCTATAGCAAGATTATCCCCGTCCATGTATTCCTCCGGAACGATTACGACTGTCATGTCCGGTTCTTTGAAATTCTTGAGAGCATTGAACGAAACGGTGTAAAAGATACTTTCGTCCGAACCGGGTGTGAGTGAGATTCTGCCGCAGTTGTCAGGGAGTTTGACAGTGCGTTGCTTTCCGTCCCACTGATCGAGAATGAACTTCTCACACACTCCATGGGCAGCCTCCTTTGAGTCTGCTACCAATATAAACCGGGCAGCATCATCCTTTTTCTGATAGAGATTTCCGGCATCAGCTTGGTCGACTATTATCTTGTCGATATTCTCCAACATTTTTTCTCCAGACGGTCCTTGTGGCTCATCGTCGTTGCTGTAAGCAGTGAAAGCGAGCATTGCCATCACTGAAGCAAACATGATTGTTAAAAATTTCTTTACCATAACAAGTTGTTTTTTAATTGATTGTTACCCGTTGGCGGAATTAATTTAAGTTGATAAAGATGAGTAAAAAGTTGCACATATCGTTGATTTTTAGTAACTTAGCGGCAATCAAAACATTAAGTTCAAACCATCGTATGTACAACCTTTATACAAAATTCGTCAAAATACTTGAGATATGCAAGCAATTCTCTGAAAATCTCGTCAATGAATCGGGTAATGTTCCACGCCGTGGTCCTGTTCCTAAGTTTTCTGACTTGGAAGTAGTGGCACTGTCCCTGACAGCAGAGACAGAGAGCATTGATAGTGAGAAGTGGTTGTTCGACTATAAATTGCAAGAATACAAGGACAGCATTCCCAATCTCATATCAAGGAGACAGTTCAATGACCGCAGGAAGAAAACTGCAGGCTTGTGTGAGGAACTGCGCAAAAGGGTTGCCATGGAAATGGATGGTGGAGAGGAACAATTCTTTGTTGACTCCAAGCCAATAGAGGTCTGTAGGGTTGCAAGAGGGAAACGATGCAAGATGGGACGTACCGGTGATTTCTCGCAAGCTCCAGACTTCGGTTTCTGCGCTTCGCAGAACACGTATTGTTTTGGTTATAAGTTACACGCTCTCTGTTGGTTATGTGGAGTTATCCATTCCTATGATCTCTCAAAGGCAAGTGCGGCTGATCTCCATTATATGAAGGATGTGAAACATGCTTATCACGACTGTAGCATCTATGGCGACAAAGGGTATATTGGAGCTGATGTACAGCTTGACTTGTTCGAAACCGCACACATAAGACTGGAGTGTCCGTATCGGCTCAACCAAAAGGATTGGAAACCGACATTCATTCCGTTTGCAAAGGCAAGAAAGAGGATTGAGACAATATTCTCACAACTTACAGACCAGTTCTTGGCCATCAGAAACTATGCGAAAATAAAGAATGGTTTGTTTGCCAGAATCATCGGCAAAATTAGTGCACTTACCATTCTGCAATACGTAAACTTCATCAACAACAAGCCCATTGGCAGAATTAAGTATGCACTAAATTAATTCCGCCAACGGGTAGTCCATAATATATAAGTGCCAATATTGGCAAAAAAATAATATAATCCTTGCATGGACGGATTATAGTCATTACCTTTGTATTGTAAAAAAATGCCAATATTGGCAGAAATTTAATGTGATGATGGAAATAAAAAGAGACAGATATCTTCAGCAACTGATAGAAAGCCGTCAAGATGGTTTTATCAAGGTAGTGACAGGAATCCGCAGATGCGGCAAGTCATACCTGCTGAATGTTTTATTCTACCACTATTTGTTGGAAAATGGAATTGCAGATGATCACATTATCCGGATTGACCTTGAAGATCGGATGAACAAGGATTTAAGGAATCCGGATATGATGCTTCACTATGTTCACGACAGAATCAAGGACAAGGAACTTTACTATATCATTATTGATGAGGTACAGCTGATGGATGAATTTGTCGATGTATTGAACAGTTTCCGCCATATCGAAAATGCCGATACGTATGTAACAGGAAGCAATTCCCATTTCCTGTCATCCGATATTCCAACGGAGTTTAGAGGCCGGGGAGAGACGATTCATGTAAATCCTCTGTCTTTTTCTGAATTTTATTTGGCTAAAGGTGGAGACAAACAAGATGCGTGGCGCGAATACTTCACCTACGGTGGTTTACCTCTTGTCCAGTCATTTGAAACCGAACAAAAGAAGATAAACTATCTGAAAAATCTATTTGAGACTGTTTATTTGGCAGATATTATCGAGAGGCACAAAATCAAGAATGAGAATGAAATGCGTGAATTACTTCTCATTATGGCATCATCTATAGGTGCTCCATGCAACCCTACAAAATTGTCGAATACTTTCAAAAGTTTGAAAAATGTGAAAATTGGCAGTCAAACTATTTCCAAATATCTGAACTACTTGTCAGAATCGTTCCTCTTGAATAGGGCTGTACGTTACGACGTTAAAGGAAAGAAGTACATCAATACGCTTTCCAAGTATTATTTTACGGACATTGGCTTAAGAAATGCCATTCTTGATATGCGCCAACAAGAGGAAACGCATATCATGGAAAACATCATTTACAATGAATTGATTGTCCGTGGTTATAGTGTCGATGTTGGAATGGTGGAGATAAAGAAGCCGGATAAGGACGGGAAGTGGACTCGCATCCACCTTGAAGTGGATTTTATAGCGACTCTTGGCAGCAAGAAGTACTATATACAGTCGGCATTGTCTATACCGGATAGAGAGAAAGAAATACAGGAATCCCGTTCGTTGACGAATATCAATGATTCATTCAAGAAAATCATTGTTGTCAAAGATCACATTATGCCTCGCCGAAATGAGGAAGGGATTCTCACAGTCGGGTTATTTGATTTCTTACTCAAAGAAGATAGTTTAGATATATAAACACATAAGTGTCGTCAATAATAAAAGTCAATCAGAAAAATATAGTAAAATATTGTCGATGAAGACCATTCTTGAACTTTCGCATATAAAAGCAAGACAGTATTTCTTGGAATCGCAAAACTATTGTAATATGCAGTTTCCCAAATACATAGATTTTAAGCCCGTGATAGAATATGTCCAAAATTCTGTCGGAAATAAAGAATTGAGAGACATTCTAAAAGATCCTAAGAGAATGCCTTCTGATTATGAAAACGTAAATCATAAGATGTTAGTCAAGAAGGATGCACAGTATTCATATAGGCCTATTCAGTTAATTAATCCATACCTTTATTATCTGCTTGTCAAGGCTATGACAAATAAGAGTAGTTGGAAGGAGATAAAAGATCGCTTTGCTGAGCTGAAAGTACCAAACATAGAAGTTGCGAGTATTCCTAAAGTTAAAGGAGACACAGACAAATCACATATGTCAGCATCAGTAAGTTCTTGGTGGGAAAATGTTGAACAAAGAAGCCTTGAGTTAGCTTTGTCTTATAGATATATGTTTGTTACCGATATTACGAATTGTTACTGTGCTATATATACTCATACCATTGCGTGGGCATTGATGGGAAAAGAACAAGCTAAAGAAAAACGCAATAAGTCAGGACTATTGGGAAATATTATTGACAACTATATGCAAGGTATGCAATATGGTCAAACAAATGGTATACCTCAGGGAAGTACGTTATCTGACTTTATTGCAGAAATAGTACTTGCGTATGCAGATAAGCTACTTAGCGAAAGACTAAATACAAATGGAATATCTAACTATCATATAGTAAGATACCGAGATGACTATCGTATTTTTTGCAATTCAAAAGAGGATACAGAACGAATAGCATTCTTTCTTCAAGAAGTTCTTGCAGAACTCAATTTTCAATTGAATGGGAAAAAGACATATCTGACAGAAGATGTCATCAGTGATTCTATAAAACCTGATAAGAAAGCATATATTTCAGAAGGTCCAATTTATAGGAAAACGCAGAAAAGGATATACTCTACAATGTCCAATCTTCAGCAGGAGGCTCTTTTTATATACCAATTTTCCAAAAAACATCCAAACAGCGGTACACTAATAAAACTTTTAACAACTTTTGCCCAAAGATTGAACAAAAAAATTGCGATTTGTGGCGATTACCTTGTGATGATATCAATTTTCACAGAAATAGCACTATATAGTCCGAAAACGTACAAGGTAATTCTTTCTATCATCAGTAAACTCCTTAGTAAAATTCCTTCGACAGATGAAAGAGAGCGAATTGTTAATAATGTTTATGCGAAGTTTCAGAGGTTTCCGAATATTGGCGAAATTCAAATATGGATTCAACGTATAGCATTTAATTTGCTTCACCCTGTTATCAATAAATGTTGAACAAACTAATTTCATCAATGTCTATTACTGGAGTGTAACTATCCCTTACCCATTCAGTGCAAATTTTATATTGAGGAAACGCACCCTTATAGGGTTCATCTACCCAATCATTATTCCATAAATTAACGCCAGTCTCACCATTTACGATTTTACATATATTTTCAGTATATGTAACAGTTATATATATTGACAGTTATGGAACTAAGATATTGCTTAAACCAAGGTATATTGGAACGTATTTCAAAAATACTAGGAGATACATCGAATGGACTTACTGGATCTGAAATATCTTATTTCCTTCAGCAGTGTAATATTAAAGATGTGACTCCTGAAATAACGAAATGGAAAAGGCTTTACAGTGCACTTGCATCCGTTCAGAACTTTGATAAATGTTCAAACAAAATATTGAGATTCATCCAAATTGTATTGAACCCTGCGCGTTTTACAGATAATCAAATTTTTGAGACAAAAAGAAAGGCGATTAATGAATGCCTATCTTATGTAGGTTATGAATTACAATCAAACGGCCGTTTTAGGGTCGTTACTACTGCAAAAACTATTAGTGAAGCCCAACAACGTGCAAATGACCTTTTAGTAAATCTTCAGATGAGGAATGCACATCAAGAAATATTCAAATATTGCACAACAGAACTAGTTGATAAGAACTACTTTCATGCTGTATTTGAAGCTTGCAAAGGGTTATTTGCAAGAATACGGCAACTGTCATTAATTAATACTGATGGAATACGGTTAGTGGAATATGTGTTTAATCATCCTATATTGGTAATCAATTCGTATAAATCCAAACAGGAAAAAGATGAACAGAAAGGTTTCGAGGCAATCTTAGAAGGTTTGTGCAATATGTTTAGGAATCCAGAAGCTCATCAACCAAAAATTGAGTGGCCAGTGAGTGAACAAGATGCTTTAGAAATTTTGTCTTTGATTTCTTACTGTCATAGGAGATTAGATAATGCCAAAAGAGTTGAATAATACTTAAAAATCAAAGGCAGGCCGATATCACATCGACATGCCTTCTGAAACTATGACAGCAAAAAGAAACAATTAAACGAATTCATCTATATCGAATGCCTCTGTCTTATTTTTTGTATTATCCATTTCTGAAATTTGCGAGTCATCACAAAGCATACTATCAATAAGATTTCCTATCTTCTTTTTGATAGCGGCTTCTTTCCGCATAATTCTGATGACTTCTTCTTCAGATAGATAGATGCGTGGGGCACGAATTGCAGGATTTCTTTTTATGCCAAAAGATTCTGCTTCTGACTTCGGCATTGCTTGTTGTTTTTTTGTTTTTCTCATTCGATTCCATATTTACATGTATTTATTCCAATCAATTCCAATCTGTTCCAAAGACTGTTTTGATGTCTCTTTTCCATTTGGCATATTTTCTTTGAGCAGTTTTTCCAATTGGCTTTGAGTACTCAGTTCGGTTGAAAAAAAACTGAACAGGTCTGTATCCTGAAGTTGGTACAGGGTTTCGGCAGCATTTCGGATTTTCTTTCTGTCATCCGTTCCCGAAATAAGCACATCAGCGACATTGTTCAGTTCTTCAAAAGTCAATGCCCTTGAAAAATCCGGGTCAGGAACGCACCCGTCATTTGACATGAGTTCCCGTTTTTCTGATTCAGTCAGTCCTTTTTTGGGAGTAAAGTCATCAATCACGTCATCCGTATTTATATCCTTATCCTCCTCTATGGGTTCCTTTTTCATAGGTTCAGAACGTGTGGGAGTTTTTCTCGCCACTTCCGGGTCTTCAAGATAGACTATCTTCGTCTTGCCGATTACTTCATTGTACTCGTCCAGGGGATTCGGCTGCGTTTCGGTTTTCTTTTCATGCCCGACTTTTAGGATATCGTTCTCCGCTTGTGCGATCCATGCTTCAGCCTTGTCCAGTCTTGCCCTATACCGGGCTTTCCTTGCTTTTTCCACCATTCGTTTTTTACGTGATTTCCATAACCGGATACGTGCCATACGCATATAACGAAGCTGATTGTCCCAGAATTTATAAACTTTCGGACTGAATATAAACATCCATACCTTATATAATATATAGGTTGCCGACATGGCTTTTACTGAAAAATAAATTAATGTTGTTTCCATGACTATTGAATTTTAGGGGGTGAAAAA
>ENA-UEYF01001389-UEYF01001389.1-human-gut-metagenome-genome-assembly--contig:-NODE-1389-length-19974-cov-3.205810_pt1 | contig 19974 bp, 9 predicted proteins | sample MGYA00242902_ERZ507920 | MGnify/ENA primary metagenome ERZ507920 (study PRJEB26167, sample SAMN06115402) | human gut metagenome | host: Homo sapiens | place: China:Jiangxi | collected 2016-07-05...
TCTAGGGAGAGGAAAATTATTCGTATGGGTTGGATAAACTATTTAATAAAGGTGAACTGAATGACTTAAAAGAAAGTAGTGATGATGCGATCTTAAAATTATTGGATGACCGTGAAAGCGGAGATTTGAACTCGAATGGTATTACCGAACCTTGGGAAATGGCACACCCGACGATTCTTTCGGGACATGTCAATCTTTCGGCCAAGGAAAAGAACGTTTATCATGTGTTGTATAGCAAAGCTGATGCGCAGGTATCTGATTTGGGAGGTGTGACTCTGGATGGATTGACCATTATGGATGGTGAGACTTACAACGTGATGAAAGGTCGTTCGGAGGTAGGCCGTGGCGCCGGTATTTATACCGTAGGCGTAGATTATAAGTTGGTTCGTTGTCGTTTGCTGAATAATAAGGCTGTGCGTGGAGGCGCTGTATATGCACTGAATGCGAATGTAACGTCCGTAGGGTCGATCTTTGCAGGAAACGGAACGGTAGAAGATGCAGAAATAGGCGATGATGTAGATGAAAGTGAAGGACGGAATATTCGCGGCGGTGCACTCTATTTAGCTGGAGCAGATAAAGCCTGTTGGTTGAAAGCTGTCAATACGTTATGGGCCAATAATGGTACGGACAAGGGAACGGAGGACAACCCGTCGTGGGGCGGTGCTGTTGCGGTGAGCGGTATCGGAGAGGTCGACTTGATGAACAATACTTTTGTACGGAATAAAGCAGGACAGTATGCGGCTGTTTATGTGGAAAGTACAAGCAGCAATGCAAGTAAAATGACAAACACAGCCGTGTGGGGTAATGAGTGTGCAGGTAATCCTGTTCATCTTGCGATTACGGGCATCAATAATTCGGCCTTTGATGTAGAACTTGGTGTACAGACTAATGGTTTTGTTCTTCTTGACCAGGAAAACAACGCTGTCAATGGTCCGCGTTTCGACGACCCGTCTACGGTGGCCGGAACGGAGGGAAATAAGGTTTCTGCGAAATGGGAGCCGGTAGCGATTTCCGTGTTGGTAGATGCCGGTAACGGTCAGTTGGCTGCGGACAAATCGGATATGACTGAGGCTACTGGGGCATATAAGGAGTGGATGATTGACGGCCTTGCATCTTATCAGACTTTATATATGAAAAGTACTGCTTCCCGTTATGCCGGCCCGACAGGACCGGACGGTAAGCCAATGGTTAAGAAAATAGATATCGGTGTGTTCGAGTATCAGTATCCTGTGACTTTGTCTAACTTGGATATCGTGTATGTGGCTACTACGGAAAACGGAAAGCGCGACGGATCGAGCTGGGACAATGCTACTTCCGACTTGCGTGGGGCGTTGAACGCCATGGCCAATGCTACCGGTTCGCAGCAAAAGCCGGCACAGACGGATAAAGAAGTACGTATCAAATCCGGTACGTACACTATGGGGAATAACTTGATGACCGGAGACGTGTCTTATCAAATCTCTATGAGCGGATCAGATAATAGAGATGTAACGTCATTGACCGTGAACGGTTCCTATAACGAATCCGGTATTCAGGATTTCGGTCAGCCTACGGTGTTGACGGGAAGTAACGGTAATAATGATGTCACTTTGCTGAGTGTCGCTACCAACGGTAAGCCGGTGAATATTTCCGGCCTTTCGTTCCAAGAAGCCAAAATAGGATTGAATGCTACTACTTCGGGGAACGGTAAGCTCACACTGAAAAATTCTGCTTTCCGGAAGACAGGTGAATTTGGCATGAAAATATCGGATGCAGCCAATGAGGGGGCTTTGATAGCCAATACGCTTTTTGCCGATGGTGAGACAGGATTAAATGTTGTTTCGGGCAGTCAGGTCAAGGTGGTGAATGCCACGTTTGCCAACAATGCAGAAGCGGGTATCAGCGGTTCGGCCGAAGTGTATAACTCGGTGGCATGGAAGAGCGGAATAGCCGGATTTAGTGGAGCTAATGTTGACAATGGCAATAAAGTGTTGAACGCAGAAAATACGGATCTGGAGAACGGACCGAATTTCGTGGATCCGAATAATGATGATATATTGAAGCGTGACTACAACATTCGACCCAGTTTTACGTTGCTGAACCAAGGTCAGAATGAGTCCTATACCGTACATGTGGCATCTGATTTGGGTAGTGAACAGGATTTGGCCGGAAAGCACCGTGTAGTAGGCGAGAGAATCGATGTCGGTGCATACGAATATGCTTCGGAACTGAGTCAATACATCTATGTGAAGCAGGGTGTGGCCGGCAGTGACAACAGCGGAAGCAGTTGGGAACATGCCATGAGCGACTTGCAGGGAGCTGTGGATTTGGCTACGGTTTATGCCAATACTTCTTCTGGAAACAATGGTTATGTGTTTGTGCATCAGAATGTGGAAAGCAACGAGCAGTTGCATTTGCCCCGTGGCGGTGTGAAGGTGTACGGAGGCATGAATACCGAGACTGTGGCAGAGGATAATTCGGTGGAAAAGGTATTAATGTCTCGTAGCGGATTGCTGGAAACTGCCGACCGTTCTACCCTGAAGGGAGGGGTAACTGTCTCGGGTGCAAGCGTGGTGGACGGCTTTGAGGTGTCGGGTACGTCTTCGGTAGAGGGCAACGGTATGCTGGCCACTTCCATCCTGACAGCCGAAGCATCGGTACAGGTCGGTGAAGGCGGTATTTTGTATAATACCTTGGCTGACGGGGCAACTGTGAGTGGTAAAGGAAAAGCCGTGAATGTGACGGTTGTGAACAGCGGAAGCCTTACAACCGACCAAAAGCAAAATGTCATCCAGAATGGTTCGGAGAATGGCTATGTAACGGACGGTTACTGGAGATACCAGTTAAAGGAAACAGACGAAACGAACATAGACAAGGGCTCTGATGATGGTCTTCAAGCGATAATGACGATGGTCGGTCACGAGAAAGATATTGCAGGTAACAAGCGTGTCCGTGGCACTGTGGATAGCGGCTGCTTCGAAACTTGGAATATCGTCGGCGGAGAGAATGGTAACTTCGGCACGGTGAGTGACGATGACTATCCGCACGGTAAGTCTGTGGTTTATGTCCGTGAAGGCAATGAACTTCGATTGGAGCGCGACTATACGGCTTCCTCACCGTTCGATCCGGGCTTCCTGTTGCTGGAACACGGCGCAGGCCTGTGGGGCAACGGTAAGCGAGTGGATTTGAGGAACTTTGCAGCCGAACGTAAGTTGACAGCCACAAACGGTTATAAGGATTTGGTAGCCATGCCGTTCCGCCTGACGGAAATGACCGTGAACGGAAATAAGGGACTCGAGGCAAGCAACGTGAAAGCCTACAGGTACAATGGTCTGGAGCGTGCGAAGTATGACTACAAGTTCGCTTCGGAAGATTCTAAGGCTTGGCAAGACGTTTCCACCGATTTGTCAACCGTGACGGAAGGCTTGCTCTTCGAAGCACAAGGTAGTCCGGTACAGGACGTGAAACTCCGTTTCTATGGTACAAGCTATGAGGAAGACGGACAACCGAAGAAAGTCGTGTTGCATAAGTATAACTTCAACAGTCCTTGGAGTTCGCCAAGCGACACCGGAGACAAGTTCACCCACAAAGAGAATATGAGTTGGAATCTCTTCGGTTCGCCTTACCTCTGTACAATGAACTACGAGGATATGGAATACGGCCGTGTGGTTTACGGTTATGCCAATAACGGATATTACACGGATGGCATGGGCTTGTCGGCTGATGGCGAGCGTACACAGGGCAATATCCCGGTGGGTAGTGCGGTCTTCACCCAGTCTGCCACCCTGAAGGAGACGGAAACGTTTACGGTGGGCATGCGTGAGGCAAACATACACTACAACACGAGGAGTACGAAGTTGGCCTTGTATGTCGCTTCCGCTGCCGGTAAGCGTGGTCTGGAGGAAAACGACGGCATCTATGACGAGTTGCAGTTGACGGCGGTGCCGTCGGAAGAGGCTTCAACGGAATTCGACTTGGCGCGCGACGGTGTGAAATGGATGAACGACAACGGCGAACCTGAAATCTTTGCCGTACGCGACGGCGGACGTTATTCGTTGCTTTCGGCCCTCGACCGTGAAGGCACGATAGGCGTGGGCGTGAGCCTGCCGGAAGCAGGTATGTACTCCATCGGTATTCCGGAAGATTGCGAGGCCGAAGATTATGAATATGTGATGCTGAAAGATGCAGCGACGGGCAAGGCAGCCGACCTGAAAGAAGGGGCTTACTCGTTCCGGACGGCGGAAGCGGGAGTCGCTGAGGGACGCTTTACTTTGAATTTCAAACGTATGGATGCAGACCAACGGCATGCGATATATGTGAAGTCCGGTATGGGCAAGGCCACCGTGTTTGGTGTGAACGACGGTGATGTCGTGACTGTGGTGACGGTGGACGGTAAAGCCGTGGCTGTAGAGGAGGCTGTCGGAAGCGAAGTGACTTTCGCACTGGCAAAAGGAGCTTATCTCTTCAAGGTGGCCGGTGCAGACGGACGGACTACAGTGATAAAAGCCATGGTCCGATAGAGGATAGTGGATTTTAAGGTTGGTGAAGCCCCTCGCACGGTGAATGTGTGAGGGGCTTCTTATTGATCTTATTGGGTGGTTTAGGCCGGACTTCAGAGCTTTTCTTTCAGGTAGCGGCCCGTATAGCTGTCCGGGCAGGCCGCTACTTCGTGCGGTGTGCCGCACACGACCACGTTGCCGCCTTGCGCGCCCCCCTCGGGACCGAGGTCGATGATGTGGTCGGCACATTTGATGACGTCCATATTGTGTTCGATGATGACGAGCGTATGGCCGCGCAGGATGAGGGCGTCGAAAGCCGCCAGCAGGCGTTTGATGTCGTGGAAATGCAGCCCCGTGGTCGGTTCGTCGAAGATGAAAACGGTCGGTTCCGTTTTCTCCATGTCGAGATAGTAGGCCAGTTTCACGCGCTGGTTCTCGCCGCCCGAAAGGGTATTGGACGATTGGCCCAGCTTGATGTAACCCAGTCCCACGTCTTGCAGCGGTTTGAGCTTTTTGGATATCTTGGATTGCCCGTGCGCGTCGAAGAACTCGATGGCTTGGTTTACCGTCATGTTGAGCACGTCGTAAATATTCTGCCCGCCGAATTTCACCTCCAACAGGTCGCTTTTGAACCGTTTGCCGTGGCACGACTCGCATTCCAGCACGAGGTCGGCCATGAACTGCATTTCCACCGTGACCGTCCCTTCGCCTTTACATTCCTCACAACGTCCGCCTTCGGTGTTGAAAGAGAAGAAGCCGGGCGTGAAGCCCATTTGCTGGGACAGCGGTTGTGCGGCGAACAGTTTGCGTATCTCGTCGTAGGCCTTGATGTAGGTGACGGGGTTGCTGCGCGAAGACTTGCCGATGGGATTCTGGTCCACGAACTCTATGTTTTTCACCATTTGCAGGTCGCCTTCCAGTCCGAGGAACTCGCCCGGACGGTCGGCCACTTCGTCGAATTGCCGTTTCATGGCACGATAGAATATATCGCGCACGAGGGTGGACTTACCCGACCCGCTGACTCCCGTGACCACCGTCATGACGTTGAGCGGGAAGCGTACGTCGATTCCGCGCAGGTTGTTGGCCCGTGCGCCTTTCACTTCGATATAGTTTGTCCACGGGCGTACGCTGTCCGGCAAGGCGATGGTTTCCTGTCCCGTCAGGTATTTCACGGTGTAGCTTCGCGTGTCCTGCGGTTTCTCGGCCAGCATCTGTTGCAGGTCGCCTTGGAATACCACCTCGCCGCCCAAGCGTCCGGCTTGCGGTCCGATGTCGATGATATAGTCTGCCGCACGGATGATTTCCTCGTCGTGTTCCACCACGATGACCGTGTTGCCTAATTGCTGTAATTGCCGGAGCACGCGGATGAGTTTGTCCGTATCACGGCTGTGCAGTCCGATGCTCGGTTCGTCCAGGATGTAGAGCGACCCCACCAGGCTACTGCCCAATGACGTGGCCAGGTTGATGCGTTGGCTTTCGCCGCCCGAAAGCGTGTTGCTCAGGCGGTTCAGGGTGAGGTATCCCAGTCCTACGTCGAGCAGGAAACGGATGCGGTTGTTGATTTCGGTGAGCAGGCGTTTGCCCACTTCCGCCTCGTGGGCGGTGAGTGTCAGCGTGTCGAAGAATTTCTTCAGTTCGGTGACGGGCAGGTCTACCAGATCCGAAATAGCCCGTCCGCCCACTTTCACATATCCGGCTTCGGGGCGCAGGCGCGTGCCATGGCATTGGGGACAGATCGTTTTGCCCCGGTAGCGTGCCAACATGACGCGGTTCTGTATCTTGTATTGGTCTTTCTCCAACATCTTGAAGAAGTTGTCGATGCAGATTTCCTCTTCGGGCGATGAAGCACCGGTCTTTCCGTGCCATAAATAATCCTTTTGTTCCCGTGTCAACTTGTAATAAGGCTCGAAGATGGGGAAGTCGGCCTTCTGTGCCCGGCGGCAGAACTCCGTTTTCCATTCGCCCATCTTTTCTCCGCGCCAGCAGACCACGGCTCCGTCGTACACGCTCAGGGCCGAGTTGGGGATGACCAGCTTTTCGTCGATGCCGATGACGCGGCCGAACCCTTCGCATACGGGGCAGGCACCGACCGGCGAGTTGAAAGCGAATAAATTGTCCGACGGTTCTTCAAACGTGATACCGTCCGCCTCGAAGCGTGTGGAGAAAGTGTGCAGGATGCCCGACGGAACGATGCGCAACATACATTGCCCGTTCCCCTCATAAAAAGCGGTTTCGGCCGAGTCGGTCAGTCGGGAGATGGTATCTTTACTGTCGTCGCAACTCATGCGGTCGATGAGCAGATGGATGGTGCGGTCTTCGCCTTTCGACGGATCCGAGGCCAGTTCCAGCATGAAGTCCTCTATGCGCACGACCTCGCCGTCTACTTCGATGCGCGAGAAACCCTGCTTGAAGTCGCTGTCCAGTTGCTCTTGAAGGGTGCGCCCTTCACGCACCTGCAACGGGGCGAGTACGGTGAAGCGCGTGCCTTTGGAATAGGAGAGCATGCACTGCACTACGTCTTCCGTGGTGTTTTTTTTCACCTCCTGTCCGCTCACGGGGGAGAAAGTGCGCCCGATACGGGCATACAACAGGCGCAGGTATTCGTAAATCTCGGTGGAAGTCCCTACGGTGGAACGGGGATTACGGCTGCTTACCTTCTGCTCGATGGCGATGGCGGGCGGGATGCCTTTGATGTAGTCGCATTCCGGTTTGCTCATTCGTCCGAGAAATTGCCGGGCGTAAGCCGACAGGCTTTCCACGTAGCGTCGCTGTCCTTCGGCGTAGAGCGTGTCGAACGCCAGCGAAGACTTGCCCGAACCGGACAGGCCGGTGATGACAATCAGTTTGTTGCGTGGAATGTCCAAGTCGATATTCTTCAGGTTGTTCACCCTTGCCCCCTTGATATGTATGTAGTCGTTCATCAGTTGTTTTCGTTAATTGTCCTTATGTTTGCAAAGTTAGTCAATGTTTGGCAAACGCATGATGGATTTTTATTGTATTTTTGCACGGAAATAACGTGTATGATGAATAAAAAATCACTTTTGCTTTTGATGATGTGGCTTTGCAGCTTTGCGCTCCAGGCCCAGTTGTCGCCCAAACGGGAGTTTCGCGGCGCATGGATACAGTGTGTGAACTATCAGTTTATGGGGTTGGGTACGGCAGAGATGCAGCGTACGCTGACGTACCAGTTGAATGAACTGCAAAAGTGCGGTATCAATGCCATCCTGTTTCAGGTACGCCCCGAGTTCGACGCGCTTTATGCCAGCAGCTTCGAGCCGTGGAGCCGTTATCTGACCGGACAGCAGGGCACGCCGCCTTCTCCCTACTGGGATCCGTTGCAGTGGATGATAGCCCAATGTCATGCACGGGGCATGGAACTGCATGCCTGGATCAATCCCTACCGGGCCAAAACGAAAGGTACGAAGGAACTGGCTGCCACACATGATTACAGAAAGCATCCTGAGCGGTATTTCTGGTATGGCGAACAACTGATTATGGATCCGGGGATGCCCGAGAACCGGGACTATATCTGCAACGTCGTGACGGACATACTGTTGCGTTATGACGTGGATGGCATTCATATCGACGATTATTTTTATCCTTATCCCGAAAGCGGTTTGCGCATTCCGGACGACCAGACGTATGCACGTTACGGGAACGGAATGAACCGCGATGACTGGCGACGGGAGAATGTGAACCTTTTCATCCGTCAGTTGCACGACTGCATCCATGCCGTCAAGCCTTGGGTGAAATTCGGCGTGTCTCCCTTCGGCATCTACCGTAACCTGAAGAGCGACCCGAAGAACGGAAGCAATACGCGCGGGTTGCAGAACTATGACGACCTCTATGCCGATGTGTTGAAATGGGTGAAAGAAGGTTGGGTGGATTATAACATCCCTCAGGTGTATTGGGAAATCGGGCATTCCGCGGCCGACTACGACACGCTGATACGCTGGTGGAGCGAGCATGCCGGGCACCGGCCTCTCTACATCGGGCAGGACGTGGACCGTACGGTGGCCAAAGCCGACCCTGTGGATCCGAACAAACACCAGATGGAGCGCAAGATGGCTTTGCAACGTTCGTTGCCTAACATCGAGGGCAGTTGCCAATGGTATGCCAAGGCTGTGGTGGACAACAAAGGAAACTATGGCACGATGTTGCGCAACTATTACCACCGTTATCCGGCCTTGCAGCCAGAGATGCCGTGGATAGACCACAAGCGTCCGAAGAAAGTACGCAAACTGACCACTTTATGGACGGAAGACGGCTATATGCTGTTTTGGCGTGAGCCGCGCGGAACGAGCGAGATGAACCGTGCGCGTCAATATGTGGTTTATCGCTTTGCCGAGGGCGAGCCTATAGATTTGGAATATGCCGAGAATATCGTGGCGATTACGCCGAACACTTTCTATAAACTGCCGTATGAGGACGGGAGCCGGAAATATACGTATGTGGTGACGGCACTCGACCGTTTGCAAAACGAGTCGAAAAAGGTGAAAAAGAAAGTACGTCTTTAGAATTGTACGCGGACGGCATGAAAATCGTTTGTCTGAAAGGAGGACTGGGAAACCAGATGTTCGAATATTGTCGTTTCCGGGATTTGATGGAGTCCGGAAACGATAAGGTTTATCTGTTTTACGACCGCCGTAGGCTGAAACAGCACAATGGTTTGAGGCTTTCCGATTGTTTTGAACTGGAATTGCCTTCTTGTCCGTGGGGGATAAAACTGGTGGTTTGGGGACTCAAAATCTGTCGTGCCGTGGGAGTTTTGAAAAGATTGTATGATGACGAGAAGCCGGAAGCCGTGTTGATAGACGATTACAGTCAGCACCGGCGTTTTATACCGAATGCTCGTCGTTACTTCTTTTTCCGTCAGTTTTTGGCGGAACTGCAGAGCGGTTTCGTACAGATGATAAGAGCCGTGGATTATCCGGTATCGGTACACGTGAGGCGCGGAGATTATCTGCATCCTTCCAACTCGATTTTCGGTTTATGCGGAGTGGACTATTTCCAGCAAGCCATTGCTTATGTCAGAAAGAAGCGGCCCGATGCGCGTTTCTTTTTCTTTTCCGACGATATGGAATGGGTGAGGGAGAATCTTTGGATGGAGGATGCCGTATATGTGGAACATACGGAACTGATGCCCGACTATGTGGATTTATATTTGATGACGTTGTGCCGCGGGCATATCATTTCCAATTCCACGTTCAGCTTTTGGGGAGCATATTTGGCTGTAGACGGCAACGGTATGAAAATCTATCCTCGTCGGTGGTTCCGCGACCCTGCATGGACCAGTCCGCCTATCTTTTCGGAAGAGTGGGTCGGGCTATAGGATATAAGATACGTCCCCGGAATTTCCGTTTTGGATTTCCCGGGGACGTATGTATTACGTAGGACGAAGACGTTAACGTTTCCGTCGAGACGAGAACTTTCGTTTGTACCACAAGTAATAGCCGCTGAGCGGGAGAATCCCTCCGATGAAAGCAGCCAGGAAATAAAGTACCTTGGTCCACATGCCGCCCCAGGAGCCGGTGTGGAAGGCATAAAACCAACCTTTCAGCGTTTGTGAGGCCGGGGCATCCTTATAATAGGTTATGGAGCCGAGGCGACCGGTTTGCGGGTCGAATTGTATTTTATCCGTTTGACGGCGGTCGGTCTTCGGGTTGGGGGCCACTTCTATGCCTTCCGTACCCAGCTTGACCGACTTGTAGGTCGGATAGATCTGGCGGACAGCGTCTGCGGCTTTGTCCCATACGGCATAATTGAAAGTGGTCCCTTTCCGGCCTTTTTCTCCGTCGGCATGCCGCTGTCCGTCCGGATGGGACTGTTTTGCGGCATCTTTCCGTCCCTTTTGCCGATATTCCGGTCGAGGCGTATTTTCCACTTTTGGCGCGGTGCCACCGAAAAGAGAATAGGCGGCAGTGCGGTACCAAGTGAACGACCAGGTAAGTCCGGTCAGCGCCATGACGAGTAGGAATAGCGTGGTGTAGAAACCGAGCGATACGTGACTGTCATACCAGAAACGCCGCCATCCTTTGTTACAGGATACCTGAAGGCGGTTTTTCAAAGCCTTTTTGGTCCGCGGTATCCAAATCACCACACCACTGATGAGTATCGCAACGAAGACCAGCGTAGTGACACCGACTATAGTTTTACCCACGGTCTTGTCTCCTTTCCGGGGCGGAACATCCATCAGCCAGCGATGAAGTTTGCGCATGGTCTGAAAGAAAGGATAGCTTTTGTTCCATCCGTTTATCTCGCCGGTGTAAGGGTTTACGCTTAGCGTTTTGCGGTTTAAGTGCTCAAAGCTGACCATCCAGGCTTCTTCCGGGTCGCCCGACATTTGCAGGCTGGAAATCTGTAATGAGTCCGGGAGTTGCGTGCGGAGCTTCGCGACCAGTTCGGAAGGCGTGAGCGGCTTTGTTCCGTCCTCTACTTCGACCCGATAAAAACCGGGATTCAGGGCACGGGTGATATCCTGTTCAAATACCAGCGCCGCCCCCGAAAGGCAGACGACGCTGATAAGGATACCGAACGGTATGGATAGCCATAAATGGATTTTGGAGAATGCTTTTCTCATACTTCCGGATTAATTCGTGGCCGACAGTTTGCCGATGGCCGACACGCTGTTGTTGGTAATGACGGTCAAACCTTTGGTAGCTTTGGCCGTGGCCGGGTCTATCTTGTAGAGTGCCGGAGCGTCGCCGTCTGTGGTCGTGACCGGAATGTAAGCCACGCCGTTGTCGCAGAACGGCACGCCCAATGAGGAAATTTGCTCTTTGGCCGGCAGTCCGTCGGTCACTTGGGTCAGCTTGCCGCTTTCGCCTTTGAATACGGCCAGTTCATTGGTCGGCGCATTCTTGCCGCTCATCGTCCCCTCGCTATACATTTGAAGCAAGAAGTAGTCGGCCGTGATGTGCCAACAGCGGAACATCGGATGGCCCGTACCCTGTTCTTCAAGATTATAGTAGTAGTTCGCATCGAATTGAGTTTCTCCGGCTTTGATGCGGACAACGCCCGATGGCAGTTGGCCGGTCACTTTCTTCAGGTCGGCAGAAGAGGTGGCCGTACGCCCATAACCCGGAGAGAACACGTAGAGGTCGCCGTTGTCGGCAGCCCAAATGGTCTGGTAGTATTGCGATTTCTTGCGTCCGCTTGCAAAGCCGATTTTATCGGTTTTTGCGATGACCGGAGTTTCATCGAAACTATCTCCGCTGTAAATGGCGATGAAGGCATTGTCCGGATATTGGGTGGAAGGAATTTGTCCTGCCGTGTAGCTTCCGGAACCGCTGCCGCCGTCGCTCGTGGCGATGAGTGCCTGGTCCGTGACCTTTTCAGGGAAGGTGTTCACGCCATAGTGGCTCATGCCCATCGGAACTACGGATGTATAAAGTTTGCCGTTAGCCTCCACGAAACCGGCAAAGCTGACAATCTCGCCGTTGCCGAGGAAGTTCTCGGCGATACGCTTGCCGGTGGTCGTATTGCCCGTATGTACGTCCAAATAGTTGAACTGGAGATATTTGGCAAAATTGCCTTGGGCGTCTTTTTCCTGCGAACCGTCGTTGGTGGAGCAGGTGATGACGTTGTCGCCCCATGTACCGTATGTCGTGATACGGTTGAAAGTGTATTCGCGTGCTTCTTTCACCTTTCCGGTTGCGGCATTCAGGGCGTAAGAGGTTCCGGTTCCTGCGTTTCCGTCATTGTATTGCAGCCCGAAGAGGTATTGCTCGCCGTAGAATATCCAATAGGACGCACCGATGGCTTCGGTACCATCGCCCAAGACCGTCTCGTAGCCTTCGTCGAGTGAGTCGCTGGTGACTGGATCCATGGCTTCGTCCGCCGTGGCTGCAATGACATACTTGCTTGTACTCGTGGTCGTGCCACCGTCATTGTCATTGCCTCCGCCGGGAGTCGTGTCGTCTTCGCTGCATGAAGTCAATGCGCCGCCAGCGCAGAGGGCGGCAGCAAGCGCCCAAGTAAAGAATCTTTTTTCCATGTTTTTAATTATTTATTGAGTGAATGATATGTTTATTTTCCGAAGTAAACCCTTACCTTACCGTAGAAAGCCCGTCCGGCCTTTTGCAGGCTGTAATTGTCGTAAAGCTTTTCGTCCGTCAGGTTACGGCATTCGAGCGAAAAGTTGTAACGTCCCTTGGCCACACTGTAATTCAGCGTGAGGTTATGGGAGAACTGTTTGGGGACGCGTGCTTTGGTGTCCGGGTCGCCGAAGTCTTCCCAGTACAGGGGGAACTCATGCTGGTAGTAGCTGTCGTAAGTGAGCGAGAGCATGTTGCCTTTGCCGAACAAGTCATGCCAATAGAATGATGCGTCGAAATTGGCGTAACGGTAGGGTTGGTTGGGGATGCGCTGTCCGTAGGTCAGCGAAGCCTGTTGTGTGCCTTCGGCCAACCGTTTCTCACGGTCGATGGCATCCATGCTGTTGAATGTTCCGCCCAGGCTGAACCAGTTCGCATAGCTGTAACGCAAGGAGACGTTGTACCCTTTGGTCTTGACCCGTCCGTGGTTCTCGTAGAATCCGAAGTCCATACCGCCCACGTTGTCCAATCCGCGACGGATGTAATCCTTCGTGTCGCGGTAGATGAGGCTTCCTTCCATGTACAGTCCGTGCTTACCGAATCGCGGGGTGTACCCGAGGTTGAAGTTGACATTGTCGCTTTTTTCGGGACGCAGGTTCGCCCGTCCGGCTTCCAGGTCTTCGTCACCGAAAAGTTCGTCGGTCGAGGGCAGACGGTAAGCTTTCTCGTATGACAGTTTGGCCTGCAGGTTTTTCAGGATGAAGTAAGTTCCTGCCGCTCCATAGCCGAAAGTACTCGTTTTTTGCGACATCTGTATGTAGTTGCCGATACCGTCGTCGCTTTGGGATACGGGGCCTTCGTTGTATTGGTTGTAATACTTGCCGAACACCGTGGCGTTCCATTTCTCTGTGGGCATGAAGCGGTAAGACAGTCCGGTGACGTTCTTACGGGAACGCTTGGGGATACTGAAGTCCGAGAGGCGAGAACTTCCTGCGACGTACGAACGGGTGGTGCGTTCAAAGGTGCTCAGCACATGGTTGAGCGTGATTATATGCGCCGAACCGAAGCGGTAGTTGGCCGTAAGCGTACCGTTCCAGTTCTTGTTCTTGGCCTCGTTGTTCTGGTTGGATTGCTCCCCGGGCGTTCCGGTATATTTCCGTTGTCCCAACCAGTTGTATTTGTAAGATGCCGTATCTATGTTGTGGGTGATGTTGTGGTTGTAGTTGACATTGGCCATGACATCGAGTCCCTCGACCCACAAGTTGCGTTTGCGGTATTCCAAAGAGGGAATGAACGAGAAGCCATGACGGTGTTTTTCTCCGAATACGACTTTCTGCAACACTCCGTTTTGTATCTCCTTATAAAAGTGGGTGTAGGTAAAGCCCAGCATCAGGCGGTCGGCCCATTTCTTGTCGGTCACCCCGATTTTGCCGCTCACGGCTTCGTTGTGGAAACGGTCGTTGAAACGTTTCATGTGGTAAATCTTTGTCTTGTCGGTGTTCTCCGAAATACCGTCGTCACTGAATTCCGTAACGTAGTAGTCAATGTAATAGTTGTTGTCCGAGAGATTCTGGAAAGCGTTGATTTCATACAGCAGACCGTTCTTGAATGACTGTCCGAAGTTGACGAAAGATTTGTGGGTGTTGAACGAGCCGTAAGAATAAGAGGCATCGGCAAACCAACCGAGTTTCCTTTGGTTGGTGACGATATTGATGACCCCGCCCAAGGCATCGGTACCGAAACCTACGGGAACCACTCCACGGTAGACCTCGATGCGTTCGGCGAAGTTCACCGGCAGGTTGTTCAGATTGAGGGCTGTTCCGGCTCCTTCCTGCGGTACGCCGTCGATAAAGATCTTGACGTGTTTGCCCGTAAAACCGTCGAGCATGAGTTGCATGTCCGAACCCATTCCGCCCGTCTCGCGCAGCTTGACGCCCGGAACGGTGGTCAGCACTTCGGCCAGGTTCTTATTCAGTCCGGCCATGCCTTTCAAGTCTACGGCCACAGCGTTGAATGCCGATTTGTTGATGCGGCCCACGTGGCTGGCTTCCACTTTCACTTCGGCCAGTTCCATATCTTTCTGGTGCATTTTGACATTCAACTTTTGGCGTTCGCCGGCCTGGAGAGTGACGGTACGTTCCACCGTGGCGTACCCCATAGCCTTAAACACCAATGTATGCTTTCCCGCATCGACTTTCAGATGATAGATCCCTTTTTCGTCGGGGCGTGTACCGATAGAGGTCCCTTTGACTTGTACGGTAGCAAAGTCCATGATTTCGTTCGAAGTGGAGATCACCTTGCCTGAGACCATAGCCTGTTTCCGGGCTTGTCCTGAAAGGTGGTTTGTTCCTGCAATAAATGCCAATGTAAGGCTTAACAATCTGATTACCGTTTTCAATTTTTATGAGTTTAGGAGGTTTGTTTTGCGAATGCAAAGATACGGTTTGGAAAGAGAATTTTGCAATCGTTCAAAATCAGTAATTTGCGGATTGGGTAAATACCTGTTTTTAGGTATTGCATTATTTCTTGATTGTTTTATAAGTTCATACTGGCGGAGAGATGGACGTATGGATACTTGAAAGTAAGGATATTATGAAATACGAACAAAAAGAGCGGGAATGTGTGGTTTCACATTCCCGCTCTTTGTTTATGCTTAGTTTCTGAATACCAATCCGTTTCCGTCCGCATCCACGATGATGGGTTTCGTCCGGTCGATATGCTGTGCCAGCATGGTCTTCGACAAGTCGTTCAGCAGGTAACGCTGGATGGCCCGTTTGACCGGACGGGCACCGAACTCGGGATCATAACCCGCATCGGCCAGGAAGTCCAGGGCGGCATCGGTCAGTTGCAAGGTCACGCCGTTGCCCTCCAGCATCTGGGTGATGCCGTTGATTTGCAGGCGCACCACCTGTTTGATTTGCTCCTGCGTGAGCGGCAAGAACATGATGGTCTCGTCGATACGGTTCAGGAACTCCGGACGAATGGTCTTCTTCAGCATGCCGAGCACCTCTTTTTTCGTCTCCTCGATGAGGGCTTCGCGGGCTTGTGTGCCGGTCTGCGGCGTCAGTTTCTCGAACTGGCTCTGGATGTAACCGCTCCCCAGGTTGCTCGTCATGATGATGATGGTGTTCTTGAAGTTCACCACGCGTCCCTTATTGTCGGTCAGACGGCCGTCGTCGAGCACTTGCAAGAGGATGTTGAATACGTCCGGATGCGCCTTTTCTATTTCATCGAACAGAACTACCGAGTAAGGTTTGCGGCGTACGGCCTCCGTGAGTTGTCCGCCCTCGTCGTATCCTACGTATCCCGGAGGCGCACCGATCAACCGGCTTACGCTGAATTTCTCCTGATATTCCGACATGTCGATACGCGTCATCAGCGTCTCGTCGTCGAAGAGGTATTCGGCCAAAGCCTTGGCCAGTTCGGTCTTGCCTACACCGGTCGTTCCCAAGAAGATGAACGAACCGATGGGACGTTTCGGGTCTTGCAGTCCCGCACGGCTGCGCCGCACGGCATCGCTCACGGCCTGTATGGCTTCGTCCTGCCCGATGACCCGTTTGTGGAGTTCCTCTTCCAGATGGAGCAGCTTCTCGCGCTCGCTTTGCAGCATCTTGCTCACGGGTATGCCCGTCCAACGGCTTACCACATCGGCGATGTCTTCCGAGGTCACTTCCTCTTTAATCATCGCGTCTGCGCCCTGCGTGTCCTTCAACTGGTCTTGTATCCGGTTGATTTCGTCCTCCAATGCCTTGAGCTTGCCGTAGCGGATTTCGGCCACCTTGCCATAGTCGCCTTCGCGTTCGGCCCGTTCGGCCTCGAACTTCAACTGCTCGATTTGCTGTTTGTTCTGCTGGATTTTGTTCACCAGTCCGCGTTCGGCCTCCCATTTGGCCTTGTAGCTGCTTTCCTGTTCTTTCAGTTCGGCAATCTCCTTGCTCAGTTGTTCCAGTTTGGGCTGGTCGTTTTCCCGTTTGATGGCCTCGCGCTCGATTTCCAACTGTTTCAACCGGCGTTCGATTTCGTCCAATTCCTCCGGTACGGCGTCACGCTCCATACGCAGTTTGGCTGCCGCCTCGTCCATCAGGTCGATGGCCTTATCCGGCAGGAAACGGTCGGTGATATAGCGGTTGGAAAGTTCCACGGCGGCGATGATGGCGTCGTCTTGGATACGCACCTTGTGGTGGTTCTCATATCTTTCCTTCAGTCCCCTCAGGATGGAAATGGTGCTGAGCGTGTCCGGCTCGTTGACCATGACCGTCTGGAAACGGCGTTCCAGTGCCTTGTCCTTTTCGAAGTACTTCTGGTATTCGTCCAACGTGGTGGCACCGATGCTTCTCAGCTCGCCACGTGCCAAGGCAGGCTTCAGGATGTTGGCGGCATCCATGGCACCCTCGCCTTTTCCCGCGCCCACCAACGTGTGGATTTCGTCGATGAAAAGGATGATGCGCCCTTCGCTTTTCGTCACTTCGTTGATGACGGATTTCAGACGTTCCTCAAACTCTCCTTTGTATTTGGCACCGGCGATAAGCGCGCCCATGTCGAGGGAGTAGAGCTGTTTGTCTTTCAGGTTCTCCGGTACGTCGCCCCGCAGGATACGATGAGCCAGTCCTTCCACGATGGCCGTCTTACCCGTACCCGGTTCGCCGATTAATATGGGGTTGTTCTTCGTACGTCGGCTCAGGATTTGCAGCACGCGCCGTATCTCTTCATCCCGTCCGATGACCGGGTCGAGCTTTCCGCTCCGCGCTTCCTCGATGAGATTCTTGGCGTACTTGTTGAGCGCTTGATAAGTGTCTTCACTGTTTTGGGAAGTCACTTTTTCTCCTTTACGCAGTTCGTTGACGGCAGATGCCAGTTCCTTTTCAGTGATGCCTGCGTCTTTCAGGATTCTGGAGGCCGTACTTTTCACGGTCAGCAAAGCCAGAAGCATCGGTTCGAGCGAGACGAACTCGTCGCCGCCCTTGGAAGCGTAATCCTGTGCCCGTGTCAGCACTTCGTTGCTTTCGCGGCTCAGGTAGGGTTCGCCCCCCTGCACCTTTGGCAGCGAAGCGATCTGGCTTTCCAGTATCTGTTCGATTTGCCTGCTGTTGACACCCAGTTTCTGAAAGAGGAAATTCGTGACGTTTTCCCCCACTTTGAGGATACCGGCCAACAAGTGTTCCGGTTCGATGGCTTGCTGTCCCCTTGCCTGTACAAGGTTGACGGCTTCCTGAATGGCCTCTTGGGCCTTGATGGTAAATTTGTCAAAAGTCATGGTTGTTTCCTTTCTATATTTAATTGTTTATTTTTCTGTATTTCAGTGTGGCGTTTTCGAGCCACACTTATCCTGTATCAAAATGTTTGCCACAAGGATTAGTCTGACAAAATGTCATAAAACATGAAAATATGGCAGGCTGGATGCTTTGCGGACTGACGGCTTTGGCAGGTGGGCTTTCATATAAGGGGCAAGCGTCTTTGTCAAAAAGTCAAATCGGCCTTCATGAGAATCCGTTATTTGCGTCCCCGTGCGGAGGTCTGCGGAAATACGCGATTCTCGCGGGGCGGAGGGAAGACAGTCTGTCGTCCATAAGGGGCTTTCCGGCAACATCCGGAAGGCCGGGCTGCGAGGTTCTGCGCAGGAGAGTGACGGGCGTGATAGTACAAATCGGATAGACATGGCATTTTGACATCTGTCTTTGGCAGACGAAAAGGCTTCAAATAGCAAAAAATCAAGCCGGAAAAGCTTGTCCTTACGTCGTTTTCAGGTACATTTCGCCTCCCGATGCAGACCTCCTCCGGCCGACAAGCGGAGAAAAAAAATGTTTTTTCAGCCGAACGGAAAATCAATCTCTTGAGATTGAAACGCGTTTCGGCTTAAAAAGATTAAAAAACGAACCTTAAATGTGAAAAAATGTATTTAAGGATGCCTCGAAAACATCTGAAACTACGCTGGAAAAAGGTTTTTCCACTGGCCTGCATGACCTTTTTGCTGTCATTTTGAAAGCAAAAAGACGCAGTTGGTGACGACAGATTCTCGTTTCATGCGCTGCTCTGCTTTTGTTTTTTTGTATCTTTGTGAACGGAAAACAGTACTACATAAAATGGAAAAAACGAAATGGAGTGAGAATGTCATACTAGTGGATGCGGATTACGTGGATGCCGTGGCATTCAATTTAATCGTGAATTTCGAGCGGATGCTGAACCGTCCGATTCCTAAGGCTGACCTGGCGCAATGGCTGGTTTGCGCGGCTTTGGACGGGGGAGTCGGAGAGGGAAAGAACGACATACAGGTCGTGTTTATCCACGGCAAGGGACGGAAAGCCTTAGACAACTTCACCCCCTCGGACTTCGAGGCCGAGCTTGACGGCAAGGCGTTCTGCGACGGACATTTGGGAGAATTCAAGTTGAGTTCCGTACAGGTGGAGAACTTGGTGGACGGAGACGCCCTCTATTTGCAGTCGCTCGAGGCATTGGCCGACGAGAAAGGCATCAAACGACTGGTCATCGTGCCGGACGTGGAGAAATACGGTCTTCGAGTACGCGAGATTTTGGGTCGGACCGAAGGTAAGGACATCACGTTGCTGGCCATGGAACCTCAGGCGGGGAGAGGATTCCGTCAGGAAATTCTCGGTTACTCGTTGATGAATGCGTTGGGCATCAGAGGAGACGAAATTTGCGATTAAGCGAGAACAGACCGAACTTGTTCGAGTCTGCCGAGCGTGAGCAAATTATCTAATTCAAATAAAAATCAAAAAAACAGGCTTTTTCTTTACTTCTTGGAAAAAGTCATTAACTTTGCATCCTATACATATTTAATTATAATACCGAATTCAAAAAATGGGAAAAGTTTTAATTATCGGTGCCGGTGGTGTGGCTACGGTAGCAGCGCACAAAGTGGCCCAGCATCCGGAAGTGTTTGACGAAATCATGATTGCCAGCCGTACGAAGGCCAAGTGTGACGCTATCGTGAAGGCCATCGGGAACCCGTCTATCCAAACGGCACAGGTGGACGCCGACAATGTGGAAGAGTTGGTGGAACTGCTGAACGGTTACAAACCGGACATGGTGATGAATCTGGCCTTGCCTTATCAGGACTTGACCATTATGGAAGCTTGCCTGCAAACCGGATGCAATTATCTGGATACGGCAAACTACGAGCCGAAGGACGTGGCTCATTTTGAATACAGTTGGCAGTGGGCCTACAAGAAACGTTTCGAGGAAGCCGGACTGACCGCCATTCTGGGCTGCGGTTTCGACCCGGGCGTTTCCGGTGTGTATACGGCATACGCGGCCAAACATTATTTCGATGAAATCCATTACCTGGACATCGTGGACTGTAATGCGGGAAATCATCATAAGGCTTTTGCCACAAACTTCAATCCGGAAATCAACATCCGCGAAATTACACAGAACGGACGTTATTACGAAAACGGACAATGGGTTACTACCCAGCCGCTGGAATTCCACAAAGACCTGACTTA
>ENA-UEYF01001393-UEYF01001393.1-human-gut-metagenome-genome-assembly--contig:-NODE-1393-length-19921-cov-21.401078_pt1 | contig 19921 bp, 20 predicted proteins | sample MGYA00242902_ERZ507920 | MGnify/ENA primary metagenome ERZ507920 (study PRJEB26167, sample SAMN06115402) | human gut metagenome | host: Homo sapiens | place: China:Jiangxi | collected 2016-07-05...
CGTGACATCAAGGTGGAGAAGTCCGACTTCAACATCGACAACATGCTCACCACCATGCGGCAGTATTACCGGGGCGGGCGTTACGATTTCCTGCTCAACTCCACGGAGAACATCGACCTGCTCGGCAAGCGGTTCATCGTCTTCGAGATAGATTCGATTAAAGAAAACCGCGAACTGTTCCCCGTCGTGACCATCATCATCATGGAAGCCTTCATCAACAAGATGCGGCGGCTGAAAGGCGTGCGGAAACAGCTTATCGTGGAAGAGGCTTGGAAGGCCCTCTCATCGGCGAACATGGCTGAATATCTGCGCTATATGTATAAGACGGTCAGAAAATATTACGGCGAGGCAATCGTGGTGACGCAGGAGGTGGACGACATTATCAGTTCTCCGGTGGTCAAAGAGAGCATTATCAACAACTCGGATTGTAAAATCCTGCTTGACCAAAGGAAATATATGAACAAGTTCGACCAGATACAGGCGTTGCTCGGACTGACGGAAAAGGAGAAGTCGCAGATACTCTCCATCAACATGGCGAACAACCCTTCACGGCTCTACAAGGAGGTGTGGATAGGCTTGGGCGGCACGCAGTCGGCGGTCTATGCCACGGAGGTCAGCGCGGAAGAGTATCTGGTGCGCCCGTAAAGGGAATTTGACGAATGTCGCTTTGGCAAGCGACTGGGCAAGTGTTTAAAATGCCCATTAACAACCGCTAACCGGAGGGGAAAACCCCACAAGGGAACATAGCACGTTGGTAAAGCCATAAGTCAGCCAACTGTCAGGCTGCGACCGAATGGCAAGTTAAAATGATAGATATGAGGATAAAGCCTGCATTGGTTGAACGATAGTCCGAGCAGTCGTATCCTTGGGCAATGACGGAAGACAGTTGAATAATTCTTCGGAATTATACCGTTATGTTGCGGTACTACACTGATGACACGTAGCAGGAGTAGCATAAACTTACCGCAAGGCAACTACCATAAGTAGTAAAGGACGAAAGTCGTATCCGACAATCTATCGAGCCAAATAGTCGTCAAATTTCTAAACGGGGATTGCCTAAACCGGAAAGCCAGTTGTAGGGCTATGGGGTCTGCCCCTGAATATCCGGCATGGCAACGGAGCTTCCATAGTAGTCTGAGCAGGGTAACGCCCTGTACATGGCGAAGGGGAGCAGCTAATTAAGTTTAACAATTTAAAGGAAGATGTGAGAGACATGAGAAATCCAGAAAATGTGTTGAACAGTCTGAGTAAACACAGCGGTAACTTGAACTATAAGTTTGAGCGGCTGTATAGAGTGCTGTTTAACGAGGAAATGTTTTATGTAGCCTATCAGAATATTTACAGCAAGACAGGCAACATGACGGCAGGAGCCGATGGTAAAACCATTGACGGAATGAGTATTGACCGAGTTGAACAACTGATTGGCAGTCTTAAAAATGAGACTTATCAGCCTAATCCGTCCAAAAGGACGTACATACCTAAGAAAAACGGGAAAAAACGTCCGCTTGGCATACCCTCTTTTGATGATAAGCTGGTACAGGAAGTAGTCAGAATGATACTTGAAGCAATCTATGAAGGTAGTTTTGAACATACTTCACATGGGTTTCGTCCCAAACGAAGTTGTCATACTGCTCTTATAGATATACAAAAGACATTCACTGCCGTGAAATGGTTTATTGAAGGCGATATTAAAGGATTCTTCGACAATATCAATCATGACGTACTGATTAATATTCTTCGGGAACGTATCGCCGACGAGAGATTTTTGCGGCTTATCAGAAAATTCCTGAATGCCGGATATGTGGAAGACTGGGTATTTCATAGAACGTACAGTGGAACTCCGCAAGGCGGGATTATCAGCCCAATACTGGCTAACATCTACCTTGACAAGTTCGACAAGTACATCAAGGAATACATCAATCGGTTCAATAAAGGGGTAACAAGAAAAGGCGACGCTCGATACAAGCTCTACGAACAGCGAAGATACCGACTGGCAAAGAAACTAAAGAATGAGAAAGATGTAAAGGTAAGGAAACAGATGACCGCCGAAATTAAGCGGCTACGAGAAGAACGGAACAACTATCCGGCACGTAATGAAATGGACAGCAGTATCAAACGGTTAAAATACGTGAGATACGCAGATGACTTTCTGATTGGAATTACCGGTAATCTTGAAGACTGCAAAACAGTAAAAGAGGATATTAAGAATTATTTGAATGAAGCTCTTAAACTGGAACTGTCAGACGAAAAGACACTGATAACCAATGCGCAGAAACCAGCGAAATTTCTCGGATATGACGTATTTATACGTAGGTGTAACGATTTACGTAAGGATAAGTACGGTAAAACGGTTCGTGCATTCGGACACAAGCCTGTATTGTACCTGAATTTTGAAACGATGCGGAAGAAACTCTTTGATTATAAAGCCGCAAGAATCGCGGTCGTCAATGGCAAAGAGGTTTGGAAATCCATCGTCAGAACGTACATGCTGAACTTGGATGACTTGGAAATAGTCAGTCAGTTCAATGCCGAAATCCGAGGGTTCTATAATTACTACTCAATAGCCAATAACAGCTATGTCATCAATTCTTTCTATCACATTATGTCATACAGCATGTATAAGGTATTTGCGAACAAATACAAATCATCTGTAAAGAAAATACTTCTGAAATATAAAAAGAACAAGGTTTTCCAAGTGGCATATGAAAATAGCAAGGGTAAGACACTTTACCAATCATTTTATCATGATGGTTTCAAACGCAAAAAGGTTGCAGGGAATATTTACTGTGACACTATTCCACGGACAGTTTCCATAACAGGTGGACGTAACAGCCTTATGGAAAGGCTGAAGCTCCAAGTTTGCGAATTATGCGGTGCTACCGATAAACTCGAAATGCATCACGTTCGCAAACTTAAAGACCTGAAAGGTAAATCCGACTGGGAAAAGAAAATGATAGCTCGAAGACGAAAAACTTTGGCTGTCTGCTCAAAGTGTCATGCAAAAATAGACCCCGACCGAAGAATCAGACTGAATTAATTAGTGGAGAGCCGGATACAGGGAGACTTGTAAGTCCGGTTCGGAGGCGAGTACTCGGAAACCTACCATAGAAATATGACAAGGCGCTGGGTGCTTAGCCTACTGCTACACCACTGAAGAAACGGAAAAACTGGAACTCATGCGCCTTACGGACAAACTCGGCGGCAACATAGAGCTTGCAATAAGGCAGCTCGCAGAGAGCAAACGTAACAGTAAGTAACATTCAAAAATCAAGAAAGACATGAAATTTACCGAATGGATAAGACATCGGATTGTCGGTCGCCTCCGGGAACCGGACTACCGGGAATTGCAGGAGATTGCTCAAAAAGCCAAACTTCTTGCCGGTGTGTACAATCACGGGGAACTTGCAAAGCTTATCCGGGAGTACAGTCATTCGGAAAAAGCTATTGAACAGATCGCCCTGCTGATAGCGAAATCCGAACCCTTCGATTCTCCCATATCAACGATGAACAAGGAATCCGTAGATATGATGGATGTATTGACGGATACTCCATTTATGGCGAAACACGGCTCTCAACTGACGGATATCCCACCATCGGAAGCCACATCAGTGCATGGCTTGTTCGCAATGTACACCGTTATGCGTGATTGGGGATGTACGAAATATCCGATGAATAGAATTGAACGCCCGCCACATAGTGAAGTAATATCCGCAATAAGAATATTGGACTTCCAGAGAAAGAGCCGGGATGTATCTGAACTATGCGAACTCGCCTCATACAGCATGCTTCCATCGACCTACGTCAAGCTGCGCTATGGCATTGAGGACAAATGCAGTACCTATGAATGGCTCGAAAGCTATCTGATGGACAGGGATGACTGCTGCATTGAGCCTGATGTCAGGATGAACATTCCCCGTATAGAAGCCGAGATGTGCGCGGCGGCTGAAAGGGCGGTCGAGAATATCCCCGGAGTCCGTCTGCCGGACTTCTATCTTGAGAGACTTGACCGGGAGCTTGACAAATTGGGGCGTATCGCCGTGTCACCGGATGCTTCAAACGACCTTATCAATGTGCAACCGGATTTTCTGATCAAATACGGTATTGACAAGACCGCAGCCCCGGAAGAACAATCCCGTCAGGCACAGAAAGCCTACAAAGAACTGGATGACAGATTAGTCCGGGTTACCAGCCGCAGACCGTATGCTGACGAATTCTTCGCCTCCCTCAGACACGGGAAAGAAAAAGTGGCAGAGGCAGACCGTCCGAGACCGGTACACAAGCCTATCCTCCGTAACCCGCCGTCCAAAGGGCGAAAGATGGGACTTTGAACCTACAGAAAAAAAGATTTATCAACCATTAAAGATTAACGACATGAAAAAAAGAATTATGACAGCCTTATGCTGTATCTGCCTTCTTTCGGCAGGCAAGGCACACGCCCAATGGGTAGTGACCGACCCCGGGAATCTGGCCCAGGGCATCATCAATGCCGCCAAGAACATCGTCCACACGTCCTCGACGGCTGGCAATATGCTCAACAATTTTCAGGAGACGGTCAAGATTTACAAGCAGGGCAAGGAGTATTATGACGGCCTTAGGAAGGTCAAGAATCTGGTACGCGATGCCCGCAAGGTGCAGCAGACCATCCTGATGGTCGGCGACATCACGGAAATCTATGTGACCAGTTATGAACGTATGCTCAGTGACCCTTATTTCACCCCTGAGGAACTGAGTGCCATCGCCCTCGGCTACACGAAGCTGCTGGAGGAGAGTGCCAATCTGCTGACAGACCTGAAGACGGTGGTCAATGAGAACGGCCTTTCGATGAATGACAAGGAGCGTATGGACATCATCGACCGCTGTTATACCGATATGCTGCAATACCGCAGTCTGGTGCAGTACTATACCAACAAGAACATCGGCGTGTCGTACCTGCGTGCCAAGAAACAGAATGATCTTGACCGTGTGATGGCTCTGTACGGTTCACCCAACGAACGCTACTGGTAATTTCAAGGAGGATTGCTTATGGTATTGTTGGCTGTGAATTTTGACAATCTGCACCAGATCCTGCAAAGTCTGTACACGGACATGATGCCGCTCTGTTCGCAGATGACCGGCGTGGCCAAGGGCCTTGCCGGATTGGGAGCCCTCTTTTATGTGGCGTATCGTGTCTGGCAGTCACTGGCCAGGGCCGAACCTATTGACGTGTTCCCTTTGCTGCGTCCGTTTGCTCTGGGTATCTGCATCATGTTTTTTCCGACCATCGTGCTGGGTACGCTCAACAGCATTTTGTCACCCGTCGTGACCGGAACGCACAGGATTCTGGAGACGCAGACCTTTGACATGAATGAGTATCGGCAGCAGAAGGACAAGCTGGAGATTGAGGCAATGCGGAGGAATCCCGAGACGGCCTACCTGGTGGACAAGGAGGCTTTTGACAACAAACTGGATGAACTGGGAGCTCTGGACGCTATCGAGGCTTGCGGTATGTATGTGGACCGTGCCATGTACAACATGAAGAAGTCCGTGCAGAATTTTTTCCGTGAGCTGCTGGAACTGATGTTCAATGCGGCCGCGCTTGTGGTGGACACGCTAAGGACATTCTTTCTGATTGTCCTTTCCATTCTCGGACCGATTTCCTTTGCCATTTCGTGCTGGGACGGCTTTCAGGCCTCGCTGAGCCAATGGTTTGTCCGCTATATCAGCATCTATCTGTGGCTGCCCGTCTCTGATCTTTTCAGCAGCGTGCTGGCACGCATACAGACCCTGATGCTTCAGAGGGACATCGAGCAGCTGTCCGACCCCAACTTCATTCCGGACAGTTCCAATGCCGTGTACATCACGTTCCTGATTATCGGCATCATCGGGTATTTCACGATTCCGACCGTGGCCAACTGGATTGTTCAGGCCGGTGGAGGTGCAGGAAATTACGGCAAGAACGTGAATCAGGCTGCTTCCAAGACAGGCTCCATTGTGGGCGGTGCCGCAGGTGCTACTGTAGGAAATGTGGCCGGAAGACTAATCAAGTAACAATCATAAAACGAATAAGAATGGAATTCAAATCATTGAAAAATATCGAGACCAGCTTCCGGCATCTGCGCCTGTTCGGAATAGTCTATCTGGGTGTCTGCACCCTGCTTGTGGGCTATTCCGTGTGGAAGGCATACAGTTTTGCCGAAGCCCAGCGCCAGAAGATCTATGTGCTGGATGAGGGGAAGTCGCTCATGCTCGCCCTCTCGCAGGACCTGGAGCAGAACCGTCCCGTAGAGGCAAGGGAACATGTCAGACGTTTCCATGAGCTGTTCTTCACGCTGGCCCCTGACAAGAGTGCCATCGAGGGGAACGTGCAGCGTGCCATGTTCCTGAGTGACCGTTCCGCCTATTCCCATTACGGGGATCTGGCCGAACAGGGTTATTACAATAGAATAATTTCGGGTAATGTCAGCCAGCGTATCGAGATAGACAGCGTGAAATGCGACTTCAACACCTATCCGTATGATGTCATGACATACGCACGCCTTTTCATTATCCGTGAGAAGAGCGTGACGGAACGCAGCCTTGTCACGCATGGCAGGTTGCGGAATTCCACCCGCAGTGACAACAATCCGCACGGGTTCATCCTGGAAGGGTTCCATGTACTGGAGAACAGGGATATCAGAATGTATGACAGATAAAACAATGTATGTATGAGAAAAATGTATGTAAAGTTCAAGGAATGTATCGGGGGCAGGCTGCGCGGCCTTTGTGACAGACTCACACCCCGTCAGAGGGCAATCGCCGTCATCGTGATGGTTTCCCTTTTCGCGCTGGTGAATTTCTACATGATTTTCCGTGCGATTTATGACATCGGACGGGAGGATGCCCGGCAGGACATCATCAGGATAACCCCGCTTGAGGTTCCCGACTTTGTGCCTGCGGATACCCTCTCCGATATGAAAGTCCGTGAGATGGAAGAGTTTTTTAACCAGTTCAACAAGTAAGATTATGAGTACAGATGCAGAAAAATTGAAACAGAAGCAGAAAATCAGGAAATATCTGGTTTTCACAGGCATGTTCCTGCTGTTCCTCGGGTGCATGTGGCTAATTTTCGCCCCGTCCGAAAAAGACAGGCAGGAGGCGGAAAGGAAGACGGGCTTCAATGCCGAACTTCCCGATCCGAAAGGTACGGGTATAGAGGCGGACAAGATGGCTGCCTATGAGCAGGCAGACATGATTCGCCGGCAGGAGGAGAAGAAGCGTACGCTGGCCGACTTCTCCGCCCTGACCGATGGACACAGACAGGATAATGTCCCGAAGACAGAACCGGCGCAGGACATTGCAAGTGAAAATGAAAGCCGTGCGTACAATTCAGGAGGAAACGGCAGGACGGGAGCCTTCGCCTCTTCAGCCTCGGCTTACAACGACATCAACGCCACTCTCGGCAGTTTTTACGAGAGTCCTGAGGAAGACCCGGAAAAGGAAGCCCTGAAAGCAGAGGTGGAACAGCTCAGACAGGCTGCCGCAGCGCAGACGGCCGGACCGAGCTACGAGGAACAGGTGGCTCTGCTGGAGAAGTCCTATGAACTTGCCGCCAAATATATGCCTTCGGGCGGCAGCACGGGAACAACGGACAGTCAGGAGACGGAAAGTCCCTCAAGGGAGAGGAAGGCGAAAGCCGTTCCCGTCGGGCTGGTGTCCTCTCCGGTCGTGTCGTCCCTTCCTCAGCCTCTTGCCGATTCGGTACAGTTCGCGAGGCTGCTTTCCGGTGCTGATATCGGCTTCCATACGGCTGTGGGCAGTGCCGGGACACAGATGGCGAGGAATACCATACGGGCCTGCGTGCATGGCGACCAGACCATTATCAGCGGACAAAGCGTGCGTCTCAGGCTGCTGGAGGCCATGCGTGTGGGAAGATATGTGCTTCCCCGCAATACCCTGCTGACCGGTGAGGGACGTATCCAGGGCGAGCGGCTTGGCATTGAAATCCTGCAGGTCGAATATGACGGCAATGTCATTCCCGTGGAACTGACCGTGCTGGACAGTGACGGACAGGCCGGGATATTCATTCCCGGTTCGACGGAAGCGAATGCGGTAAGGGAAGTGGCCGCCAACATGGGACAGAATCTCGGCACGACCATCTCCATCACCAACCAGTCGGCAGGCGACCAGCTTCTCTCCGAGCTTGGACGAGGGGCCATACAGGGCGTGTCGCAGTACATCTCCAAAAAGATGCGCGAGGAGAAGGTACACCTCAAATCAGGCTATGGACTGATGCTTTATCAGAACAACAATCAATAACCCATTAAAACTGTAAAGACATGAAAAAGATTCTTTTGATGCTTGCCCTCGCAGGCGGCGTTGCAAGTGCACATGCACAGTCGGCTGATACCACGGCCGTAAATGATTTGACCCTGAAGGCGGATATCTATCCGCAGCAGGAGGACGGCGACCTCTATCACGGGCTGTCCAGAAAGCTCACCTTTGACCGGATGATTCCGCCTTACGGTCTGGAAGTGACGTATGACAAGACGACCCATATCATCTTTCCCTCGGCTGTCCGTTACGTGGATCTCGGTTCTCCGAATCTAATTGCGGGCAAGGCGGACGGTTCAGAGAATGTAATCAGGGTAAAGGCTACCAGAAAGAACTTCCGTGAGGAGACCAACATGTCGGTGATTACCGAAAGCGGAAGTTTCTACACCTTCAATGTGAAGTATGCCGATGAGCCTCTGCTGCTCAACATCGAGATGGCCGATTTTGTTCATGACGGCAGCGAGGTGAACCGCCCGAACAATGCCCTTGACATCTACCTGAAGGAACTCGGCAGCGAGTCGCCCAAGCTGGTACACCTTATTGCCAAGGCCATCCACAAGGATAACAGACGCCACATCAAGCATATCGGAAGCAAGGCGTTCGGCATCCAGTACCTGCTGCGCGGACTCTATACCCACAACGGGCTGCTCTATTTCCACACCCAGGTGAAGAACACATCGAACGTGCCTTATGAGGTGGATTTCGTGACGTTCAAGATCGTGGACAAGAAGGTACTCAAGCGCACGGCCATCCAGGAGCAGGTGATATTTCCACTGCGTGCCTACAACTATGCCACGGCTGTTGCCGGAAAAAAGGACGAGCGTACCGTCTTTGTCTTTGACAAGTTCACCATTCCCGCCGACAAGATGCTGGTGGTGGAGATGCACGAGAAGAGCGGAGGCCGTCACCAGACCTTCACCGTGGAGAGTGAGGACATCGTGAGAGCGAGGGTGATTAATGAACTTAAAGTGAAATGACCATGAAGAAGTATCTGTTTCTTTTTGCCGTATGCGTATCGCTTGCCCTGTCATCGGGGCAGGCATACGCCCAGCGTTACCTTCCCGGAATGAAGGGCGTGGAGCTCAGGGGCGGTTTTGCCGGAAACCTGAAATCGCCGGTTGACTGGTACACGGGCTTTGCCGTGTCGGGATATACGAAAAGGGCCAACCATTGGGTGGCTGGAGTGGAATACCTGCTGAAGAACTACGGTTATCGCGGGACTTCCGTTCCACGAGCCCAGTTTACTGCCGAAGGCGGCTATTACCTGAAGTTCCTGTCCGACCCGGCGAAGATATTCTTCCTTTCTGTAGGCGGTTCTGCCCTGGTGGGATATGAGACACTGAACTGGGGAGAAAAGGTTCTGTATGACGGTTCCATGCTTTCCTACCGGGATGCCTTCGTCTATGGCGGAGCCCTGACGCTGGAGCTGGAAAGCTATGTGACGGACCGTATCGTGCTGCTTGCCCATGTGCGCGAACGTGTGCTTTGGGGCAGTTCTTTGGGAAAGTTCACGACACAGTTCGGGGTTGGAGTCCGTTTCATCATCAATTAGATGCCTATGGATATAGAGATGATAAGAGGCATTCCCATTGAGGAATTCCTGTCCCGTCTGGGACAGGAGCCGGTCAGACGGCACGGCGACGAATGCTGGTATCTCTCCCCGTGCCGTGAGGAAAGGACACCTTCGTTCCATGTGAACACCCGTAAGGGTGTATGGCATGACTTCGGCACCGGACATGGAGGCGACATCTTCACCCTTGCGGGGGAGCTTTCAGGAAGTGACGGCTTCATGGCGCAGGCGAGGTTCATCGCCGGAGTATATGGAGGAACTATACCTGAATATGTCGGACAGAAAAGAGAAAAGGAAAGTGTCAGGACAGAAAAGCGCAAGGAGCCTTCCCGCTTCGAGGAGGTGGTTTGCGGTCCCTTGCGGTGTAATGCACTGCTCGGCTATCTGAAGGGGCGCGGCATACCTGCGGAAATCGCCCGTGCGGAGTGCGAGGAAGTACGGTTCCGTCTGTACGGCAAGAGGTATTTTGCCGTCGGTTTCAGGAATATGGGCGGAGGCTATGAGCTTCGGACCAGGTTCATGAAATGGTGTCTGCCGCCCAAGGACATTTCCCTCATCCGTAACGGCTCGCTTACCTGTAACCTTTTTGAGGGTTTTATCGACTTTCTTTCATGGAAGGTACTCGGCATCAGCCGCGGTGAGGATTATCTGGTCCTCAATTCGGTGGCCCTGCTTGAACGCTCGTTTCCTTATCTGGACAATTACGGGAAGATCCGGTGCTATCTGGACAATGATGATGCCGGAAGAAGGACGCTGGCCGTCCTCCGGAAACGCTACGGTGACAGGATTGACGACTGTTCTGACCTGTATGCCGGATGCAAGGACCTGAACGAATATCTGGAAAGCAATTTTCCGCCTGAACAATAATTTTTTTATAAACCGTTAAAACAAGAAATGAATATGAAAGCGATTATGAACAAAAAAGGGCTGTTTGCCCTTGTATGCGCCCTGATGGGCATGACCTTCAGTATATTGACCTCGTGCAGCGATGACCTTGATGTGCAGCAGTCCTATCCCTTTACTGTGGAGACGATGCCTGTACCCAAGCGTATCGTGAAAGGCGAGACCGTGGAAATACGCTGTGAACTGAAACGGGAAGGACGGTTCTCCGACGCCCGCTATACCATCCGCTATTTCCAGCCGGACGGCGAAGGCAAACTGCGCATGGATGACGGGATGGTGCTGCTGCCCAACGACCGTTATCCTCTGGACAGGGAGGTGTTCCGTCTTTATTACACCTCAGAGTGTGAAGACCAGCAGAGTATCGACATCTATTTTGAGGATAACAGCGAGCCGGCACAGCTTTTCCAACTGACCTTCGATTTCAACAACGAGACGGAGGACGAGGATACCGTAGTTACGTCAAGCGGCGAGGAATTGCCTGTTGTCGTATCACAATGAACCTGACCTGCCTATGGGAATAAGAGCAAAGTTGTTTGCGGCGTTTTTCGCCATCATCTGCTTCGGGAGCATACCGTTGCGGGCGGAGAATCCGGTAAAGGAAAAACAGGACAGGTTCAGCCTTGCGGTCGAGTGCATTAAGCGGTTCGAGGGCTGGCATGGAGAAAAAAGACACTGGCCTTATGTCGGGTACGGGCATAAGGTCCTTCCAGGGGAAAGGCTGACCAATGACATTACAAAAGAACAGGGTGATTCAATCCTGAGAGCGGATTTACGCAAGCTGTGCCGTATGTTCAGTTATCTGGGACGTGATTCGCTGATCGCCGCTGTTTTGAGCTATAATGTGGGGGCATACCGTCTGAAAGGTTACGGCAAAATGCCAAAGAGCAGCCTGTTGAAGAAGCTGGAGGCCGGAGACCGGAATATCTATAAGGAGTATGTTTCTTTCCGGTGTTACAAAGGTAAGGTAGTTCCGAGTATTGAACGACGAAGGAAGGTGGAATACATGCTGCTCTTTGAAGAGTAAAAGAGAAGGGAGAATCTTTCGACATTGAGCCGATTGGTTCTCCCTTTTTTTCAGTTATCATTTCCTCCATAGGATTCAGTCAGTGGATTTTCAAGTTCATGTTCGTTATTTTTTTGCTTAAATTAGCGCAGTAGTATTCGCAATGTATGGAGGGGGCACGTTAATTTACTACAATGGTTAATGTTTATAAAAAATATATGTTGAAGAATACTTTCTCCATTTGAGTAAGGAAAAGGTATAAAACAGATAGCTAATAGTAATATCAAAAATATGGCAACAATTATCACTGTATTCCATCTTATATGAGACGTAAATATTGCCCCTGACAGATTACACTTTTCTTTAGAATGCAACTCTACTTCAGATGATGTCTTTTTATCTGTTTTTATCAAATTTGTTCTTTGACTATTTATTTGAAATGCCATTAAGAGTATAATTTAATTATTTGTTTGCCTACAAAAGACCAGTAATAAACACAACACATATATTCGATAGTCTGCATAAATCAATACAATTTACAATCGTTGTCTTTCGTCACTTGAAGAGTCTCCTTTATATTTACTTTTTGCAGCATTGAAGTTATACCGTATAGTCAATTGAACATAGCGTGAATCAGTGTATTTATCATAGTCAAAAACAATATTGCTGTGGTCAATGCCCCATTGAACCTTATCTGTTTTAAATATGTCATTTACCATTAGAGAAATAGACATTTTATTGTCGAATAGAGATTTGGAAATGTTGACATTTGTCTGTAATGACGGTTTTAGCAAATAGATACCCGAGTTACCCTTTGACTGCCAACCGACATTTACAGTAACAAACCATTGATGTGGAAAAGTTAATGAATTGTTTAACCGAATATTGAAAATAGGCTTGTCATAAGTCTTGCCTGATAAACTCAAATCTTGCCATTGTCCACCCAATTCGATGCTTGGCCGCCAAATGCCAAAGGTCGGAGTGTAGCTTAAAGCAAAGAAGCGGTTCTTTACATCTTTCAAGTTATCGGGTTTCACCAATACAACAGAATTTCCATTATACAGTTCCATTATCTGAGTCATATAGTCCTCATAGAGTGTGTAGCCCAAAATGGCCTTGATATCCTTATAACCAAAAATACAGGTAAAATCATTTTGTATTTGGGGCAAAAGCATCGGGTTACCGCTTTCATATACATAAGGGGAACTATATTGTATGTTGCTTCTCAATGCACTATAAGTAGGATATTTAATTTTTCGTTCATAACTGAGTATAGACTGTATATCACCTTTTGAATATTTTGTAAAAAGATTAGGGAACAACTTATGATATTTTTTTGATTGTTCCTTATTCCATTCCTTATTCTTGTAATAATCGAAATTGATATTCTCATAACGTATCCCTGTTCCGAATCCCCAATTGCCGAATTGGAATTTGGCAGAGACAAATAATGCCCAACGATTCTGTTTAGTAATATCGTTGGAGTTATTGATGCCAAGCGTGGTGTTGTCAATATCATAAGTTTGATTCATGTCTGTGTAAGAATACTCAGCTCCTCCTTCTACATTTACAAACTTGTTGGCGTAAGTAAGAATCCCTTTTGTCCCGAAATAATTATACCAACGGTTGCTTATAGTGTTAACATCCTCAGATCTGTCATTGGGAAACCATGAATACATATTGTCCCTTTCATCCCCTTTTAACCAATCAAAATTGAAATCCAATGAGAGATTACGACCTAAGTTGCCGCAGAAATACGCATTTATGTCATGTGTGTAATCGGGTCTGTCTGATAATGACAGTTGCTGTTTCTGCTCTATTTCATTGTTTACTATATGACTGATATTGTTGGACATATCGTTTTTCCAAGTAGAATGATTGAAAACATATTGTACTCCTGCCGAAATATTTTCGTTCGGATTGTAGTTTATGCCACCTACTACTGCCATTCGATTAGACTTCACTTTTTCTTCTTCTTGGTAGCCAACTTCATGGATCGCATCCACTAAACTTAATTGCTGATTGGCTTTCATATCGATTTGCTGGCGTTTTTGTATCAAATAAGATGAGGCAAATATATCCCAGGCTTTGTACCGGTAGTTAAGTGATGCATATTCTTCTGGGGACCAGCATTTGGAAAATTTGGAACCCACATACAACGTCCCACTTATACCTTCCCCTTGCACTTTCTCTGTAATTATCTGGATAACAGCACTTACAGTAGCATCATATTTTGCACCAGGCATTGTATTTACCTTTATGCTTTTTATCTCGGACGGCATCAACCGATCCAATTCTTTCAGATCTTGTACCAGTCTGTTGTTTATATAAATCGCGGGAGTGCCTTTCCCAAATACTGTGAAGTTTCCATCTTGGCTACTTACAAATGGCAATTGCGCAATAATATCTGCTGTTTTAGGGAACGTCTCTAATATAGTTCCTTTTACATTGGCAATCATTTCACTGTTCCTTTGCTCATAAAGTTTCCGTCGGGCAACTACAACAATCTCATCCAGCATGATGGGCTCCAGCATTACAAGAAGTGGAGATGTTTCTAATTCTACCAATCTTGTCTTGTAACCGACAAACGAGACTCGTAGATGCATACCCTCTGTACATTCTGTAGTGAAAGAGAAATTTCCATTCTCATCGCTGGTACAACCAGCTACAATCGTACTATCCGCAGATTGACAAAGAGCCACATTGGCAAATGCTATACCTTTTCCATCATTATCAACCACCGTACCTGTAATAGACTGCGCCCAACTGAAAAAAGGTATGAGCACAAAAATGCAAACTAAAAATTTCTTCATAAAGTTATAATATAAATACTCTTGAACTATTATCCTCTATTTTATGTGAACTGAAATTATCATCCTCCGTATTGTTCTTAAATCGATTCAAAATTATTGCTTATAAAGTTTTTAGCCAAAGGCAAAGTTTTACGCATGGAATTTTATTTTATTGATATTTAATGATTTACAGTAAGCAAACAATAAGAAGTTTTACAATGCCCTTAAAAGTTTTACGGGCTATCCCCAAATGTATATTTACTTTTACAAGAATTCAGGATAACAATTGCTCCCAACATATAAAAAACGTCGTCCTTGCGATAAAGACGACGTCACAACAAATTTCAGACTTACGCTTCTGATTTTATTTCTCGAATTTTTTCATCTGCCGACGAATATAAAGACCAATATTAGTCTCATGCTCGTCTATACCCAGTTTCTTACGGATTTCATGGCTTATAATGTAGTGCCGTTTTATTTGGATATATTCTCCAACTTCCTTACCGCGTAATCCGATTGCATACAAACACAGATAATTTATTTCATCAGTGGACAATCCATGTTGTTCGAGATATTCCATAAATTTGGGGTGCGATGCAGAAAAAGCAAGACGGGTTGAGTCCATGAATTTTTTTTTGTCATTACGGACAGTCTCAATCCACTTATTATATGGCTCTGCATAGCTCTCATTATTGCTTATCTCTTTTGCCAATAAGCCGTTGAGCATATCAAGTCTAATCTTGATGACATCTTGGATTGGCCTCGCAAGTTCTGATAGCTCACTTTGCAATTCTTTCAAATTATCACGTTCACTTTCTAATCGAGCAATTTCTAATTTAAGGTTTTCTGTTTCCAGAATTTTCTTGTCACGTTCAAGTTCAACCTTTTCTTTTTCTTTGCGTAGGTTATCTTGTTCCAGCTTAAGGTTCGCATTCTTTTTCTCAGCAAGAATGCGCTTGATTTTACTGCGGTATGCTTGATAATACAACCAACCAACAAGTATGGTCAATGCGAATATACCACAAAGCACTGCCCAAATGATTCTGTCCCTGTTCTGAATGTTCCGGATGTTTTCAATTTCAAACTGATGCTTTTTATCAGAAAACAGCAGATCCTGTGAAAGCAATTTGCTTTGATAACGCTCCAACATGGCAGAGTAATCTCTATACAAATTGAGAGCTTGCTCATACTTCCCTTGCTTCTCCAAAATTTCAATTTTTATAGAGGCATATTTAAGTGAATCTAAATCAGATGTACCAGGATTTATTCTTGATAGAAAATTTAGAGCTTTGTCGTACTCTCCAATTTTTGAATATCCTTGGGCGAAATTCAAAGTTTCATCTTTGGAAAGTTCCAAATCCTGATATTCATCTAAAAAGGCTTTGAGATCATCATGAGAACTGAATTTTATTGTATAAGTTAGCAAAGAAGTGAAAAGATATACTTCTCCTTCAGGATTCTTTTGCACCAACGGTATGCAAATGGATAGAAGACTGTCTGCCAGGGATTGGTTGTTCAACATCACATAACCATCAAGCGCATTTGTATAACTCTTGATTTCAAAAATGTCTTTTCCTATGGCGCCATACAATCTTGCAGCTTCAATATTATTCTGAACAAACTCGTTTATCTTATACTGTTTGAGATACAAAGTACCTTGTGCTACCAAGGTATGAGCCAGTAGTAACGAATCAGTCACCATTTGTTTCAAATCACGGCCATTCAAGAAAGATAGCATGGCGGAATCATCATCGCCCTGATTCTGATATATCCTGCCTTGATAATAATATGTCCGAAGTTTCTCGTCAGAAGAACCATTCTTTATATAGTAATCAATAGCTGGCTGAAGAACATCGAAGGTTGTTGTATCAATATAGTTTTTGTCTAATGCCATGGATTTAAGTAACGCATACCTGGCTGCGACCTTTTTGCCTTTAATATTTGTAACCGGAATGCTTTCCAATATAGTAAGGGCAGAATCTGGTTTGGAACTCAAAAAATTCTCGGCCATATCCATCTGCTCCAATATTGGAGTGTTTCTGTCACAGGCGACTGATACCACAATAGTTATCAGTAAAATGATGAGATTCTGAATTTTATGTATTAACATTATTGCTTCGGTATAAAATGTCGTATTCTTTAATCCACAATTAATCGAAATAACCAATAATAGTGGATGAACATGCAAAATTAGTAAAATCGGATATATCCAATGAATTATCCCGGAGAAACTTATAACTTAATAGCCTTTAATCTATATTTTAATACATGGGTTGATATAGAAATGGGGGGGGATAATTCCCTAAAAAAACACTGTCATCACTTCCATAATCAAAAAAGCTGCACGTTACATTGGTAAAAGCATATGATGAGATTATGATTTAATGGATAATCTTTTGTAACGAAGGATTTTCATAGAACCCGATATCTTTACTGGAAGTCCACGAGCTCAAAAATCGGATTTCGGAAGAATCGTGTATATGGAGGAATAAAATAAGGGAGAATCCGACGGCATATAACCATCAGGTTCTCCCTTGCTTACATATTGTTTTTCCAAATAGCAGTTGTGATTAGTTAGAATTAACCTACCAGAACGGCATCCTGTATTTCCACCTCTGCGGGCAGACGGGAAAGCAGGAGTTCCGCCATGGCCCCGTTCTGCGGAATCAGTGCCGGGAAGTCCGTTCTGCCCGGCTTATATATCTCAGTCGCTACATTATACAAGTCCCAAGCAGTAACCTGTCCCTTTTCGCGGACCAGTTTCAGCACCTCCTCCGTGAAGATGGAAATCTGGCTCTGGTTCAGTGGGTAGGTTTCCACGGAGGATGACAGGTTCCTGTCCGAACTGTCATGGGAGACACGCAACGCTGTCAGCAGCCCGATATACATATACACTTCCTCCAGTGAGACGATTCTGCGTTTCAGTCGCTGAATCCTTGCGATGTCCTCGTTCATGTTCACCTCGAAGTTTGCCAGCCATCCGTCCACCGTCTCGAATACCCCTTCCGTTGTCACCTTGTTCTTTCCGTAATTGCAGATGCTTCTTTCCGGCGAGAGGATACACTGGTTATGGCATACTTTCACGCACGGGCCTATGGCTGCCTGTATGCCGTCCTGATGGTAGGCGACGACCAGCGTAGTTGTCAGCTCGTCCGTTTCCCAGTCCTTGATCCGGATGGTAGCGAAGATGCGTCGGAGGATGTGGGCTTCCACTGCTTTTTCACCAAGTGTCTGTTCCACCTGCGGAAGAATGCTCACTCCCGGCTGTGTCTTGTTCCTATTCTGTGCCGCAAAGATTTCTTCCACCTCGTAATCGAGGTTGTACTTCTCGCAAATGTCCATCATACGCTGCAGGACCTGGTAGTGATAGATGCCCTGGACAGGCTTGCCGTAGATGTCATTCTCCTTGTAGGTACGTTGGAGAGTCTCGAAGTTCATTACTTCGATTCCGTTGTTCTGAAAATCAAACTGCTGTTGTTTTTCCAATACTGCCATTGCTTCCATAATCTTGAATTTTATAAAGTTAATACTATGATTGTCTGTTTTTAGGTATGTATCTGCCATCCGTGGAACGGTTCAAGTGTCACGGCAAAGGATTGGTCGGGTATTCCGTGATAGAGCAGACCGCCTACAATGCCGATGCTTCCGTCTGGATAGCGTTGCGTGAAGCCGAACGAGTATGGGGCATGGTCATAATAGAGCGAGATTTCGCTTGGATGGTCTGGGTTCTCCTCCCATTTTTTCAGTCTGTCCAGACAATTCTGGAGTGATGTGTCACCGATGGATTCGGCGTAACGCTTTACATTCTGGAAATGTTCTTCATTCAGGATTTTCATGATTCATTGTATTTTATCTGTTAAACAAGTCCGGCTCCGGGAGCCGGTATTTTTTATTTTTCACCTGCCTGACTGTCCCGTGACCGTACCCGCAAGGTTTGGCGAAAGAAAATACCGCAGCCATCGGCGAGGATGATTTTCTTTCAGCCAACCCCATAGGGGCCTGACCTTGTCCGGGTACGTTGGACACGGGACTACCTTTGCAGGGAGGAAAATAAAATATACAGGTTATGTGTCGTTGTATTTTCTTGCAGGCATATCGGTGAGAAACCCTTTGATTTGTTCGTCTTTGACAAAGGAATGGTGTATTTTTGCAAATCCTAATTTGAAAAATCATGGAAGATTATATAAAGAAAGCTGCGGATGCTTTCCTTGTGGAGCGTCCGTATGGTATGCGCGTGGATTACAGCAAGCGGGGATATGTGCTGTTCAACCGTAACCTCAATGTGTTGGGCAATGGGGAATATGCCCGCCTGGAGGAACTGCCTCTGGAGGAGTTTGATGTGGACGAGATTCCCCTGGAAGGTGAAATCATAAAGGAACATGCGGGTTTTACCGACGTGTTTTTCTATTCGGATTGTACCAATCCCTATGCAGGTTATGTGCTGGATCTGAAGAAGCTCAAGGTCTATAACCAGTTTATATATCCCTTGGCGATGGTACTGAACAGAAAACTGTAATATGGAGCATTCCGGATAAAATATCCGGAGGCAATGATTGCTATTCAACTTGTTTCTCCATAGGTATAAGAAAACGAGAGGAAAATTTACGGATGACATGTAAATTCTCCTCTCGTTTATTTTGTATCTCCCGTACTCCGCTCTGACAGCAACTATAAAACTGAAAAACAGGATGATAGATTCTTGCTAATTATGAATGACCAAAAAAAGAAGTTATTTTCATAGAATTAAAGGCTTGTATTGTATTGGTTACCAATAATTTTATATCTTTGTTAGCGAACATATATATTCCGTGTTATGGATGACAACAGATGAGCTTGTTTAGATATCAGGACAATGAGTGGACTGTATAGTATTTGTTTATAGTACCTACGAGATTCTGTAACTTTCATTTCACGGTTTATACTTAGGAAAAATAACAGCCAAATTAGCTGTTAGCATAACATTAGCGATATAATAGAAAAAACATGAATGCTTTAGAAAAAATATTAGAAAACATACCCTACTTGTCAGCAGATGACATAATTCAAACATTAGGGGCAGAAATGTATAAAGGAGAAGATAAGGATTTTCCAGAACTCGACAAGTTAGGAAATTATCCTAACTTTATTCAAGATGCAATCTATATTATAGCATTTGATACAGAACTTGCAGTAAATGGTATAGGTGGAGTTCTTGATAATATGATTGACAGCATTATCCTTAAAATAATTAAAGCATTCCAAAATATAGGAGCGAATCAAGAAGCTGACATATTATCCAAAATAAATGTAATTAATCAAACATCTCCTTTTAGTAATGAAATAGAGACTTTGAGAAAGTCATTTTACTTATATACAGATTTTGAT
>ENA-UEYF01001432-UEYF01001432.1-human-gut-metagenome-genome-assembly--contig:-NODE-1432-length-19436-cov-49.042099_pt1 | contig 19436 bp, 8 predicted proteins | sample MGYA00242902_ERZ507920 | MGnify/ENA primary metagenome ERZ507920 (study PRJEB26167, sample SAMN06115402) | human gut metagenome | host: Homo sapiens | place: China:Jiangxi | collected 2016-07-05...
TCAGCCAGTGCTTTCGCCTTGATCTGTTCCAGTTGTTCTTTCATGTTGGCTCTCCTTTTTGCAAAGAAATGTTGCAGGGAAAAGAAAAAGTCCTCCGTCCGAAAGGGGACGAAAGACAGAACTTCCGCGGTACCACCCGCCATTCGCCGCTGACACGGCGCACTCAAACCGATAACGGAGCGACCCGTCCGGGCCTAATTGCCGCGGAGCGTATGCTCCGCAGGGCGTTCAGCCGGAAGCTCACGGGGGAAGGCCTGCACTGCCTGCGGGGAGTGCTCACAGCAACGCACCCTCTCTGAGCCCACATTTTGCAGCCGGCGGCCCGGTCACAGCTTTTCTTCTGTATCGCCAAAATTTTAACATATTTCTTCAAAGGTTGCAAGGGAAATCCGCCGGGGATTTGACTATTTTTTTGCGGTACATTATAATCATATCGAAAAAGGCCGCATTGCGGCAGATGGGGGAAAGAAAAATGGCGGATATTTCGGTCATGGACACGGAGCGGCTCTGCGGCTGGCTCCCGCGGCGGGCGCGCGAGACGCACAAGGGCGATTTCGGCCGCATTCTGCTGCTGTGCGGGGCCGTCGGCTATACGGGCGCTCCGGCGCTGGCGGCCATGGGTGCGGCGCGGTCCGGCGCTGGTTTGATCTTCGTCGGCGTGCCGGAGCCGGTGTATCCTATCGTGGCGGGGAAGCTGCTCGAGCCGATGGTGTTCCCGCTTCTCGCGCAGGGCGGCATGTTGGCAGAGAGCGCCGTTCCGGAAATTCTGGCGCGGCTTTCCGGCTGCGATGCCTGCCTGATTGGCTGCGGCCTGGGCAGAAGCGCCGGGACGTTTGCCGCCGTGCAGGCTGTGCTTGCCAATGCGGCCTGCCCCGTTGTGGTGGATGCCGATGGCATAAACGTGCTCGAGGGGCATATAGATGTACTGCGCGGCGCGGCCTGTCCCGTGGTGCTCACGCCGCACGACGGCGAATACCGCCGCCTGATGGGTAGGCTGCCGGGGGAGGACCGCGTGGGCGCGGCTGCGGCGCTTGCGGAGAAGACCGGCGCAACGGTGCTGCTCAAGGGACACAGGACTGCCATCTGCGGCGCGGACGAGCGCTGGGAGAACCGCTGCGGCAATCCGGGCCTTGCTACGGGCGGGAGCGGCGACGTGCTGGCGGGCATTCTCGTCTCACTGCTGGGGCAGGGCCTGCCGCCCGTGCATGCAGCGGCTGCGGCTGCGTGGCTCCACGGAACGGCGGCCGACCGCTGCGCCGCCCGGATGGGGGAGTACGGCCTGCTGCCCTCGGACGTTGCGGCGGAGCTGCCATATCTATTGCCATAGGAGGGGATGCGCGTGCGGCGAGGCTGCGCCGTACTGATGATGTGCCTCTGCCTGCTGCTCGGCGGCTGCGGAGGAAGAAGCCAGGGCGTTTCGCCCGCCATCGCGTTCCGCGCCTCGCTGGTGCAGGCCGGGGGATGCAGCTTCCGCGCGGAGCTGACGGCGGATTACGGAGATTATGTCGTCCCGTTTGCGCTCGACTGCGAGACGGAGGTGAACGGCCCGACGCATTTCACCGTCGCCGCGCCGGAGACGCTGGCCGGAATCACTGCAGCGGTGGACGAGACCGGCGGAACCGTCACCTATGATGGCCTGATGATGGACTTCGGCCTGTTGGCAAACGGAAGGCTCGCTCCGGCGGCCGGTCCGGCCGTCGTGGCATATTGCTGGTCCTCCGCCTATCTCGCCGCGGGCGGTGAGGAGGACGGCCGGTTCCGCGCGACCTATGAGAAGGATTATGAAGAAAAAATGCTCAAGGTGGACACCTGGTTTGAAAATGGCATACCAATTTATGCGGAAGTATGCTATAATGGTCAGCGTATTCTGAATTTGACGATATCAGAGTTCAGTCTGAAATAACGGAAGTAAATTTACATGGATTATTTAAAGAGAACCTGGGCGGATATTTCGCTCGACAACCTGAATCATAACTACCAGCAGCTCCGGGCGAAGATCCCATCCGGCTGCCGCCTCCTCGGCGTGGTCAAGGCTGACGCCTACGGCCACGGTGCCGTGCCCATCAGCCGCCATCTGTGCGAGCTGGGCGCGGAGTTCCTTGCCGTCTCCAATCTGGAGGAGGCCATGCAGCTCCGCCGCGGCGGCATCCGCCGCCCCATCCTGATCCTGGGCTATACGCCGCCTGCCTATGCGCGCGATCTGGTCGCCATGGGACTGCGGCAGGAGGTCCACAGCCTCGAATATGCCCGCGCGCTGCACGAGGAGCTCAAGGGCTCAGAGCGCCGCCTCAAGGTCCACATCAAGCTGGATACGGGCATGTCGCGCCTCGGCTTCTTTGCCTATGACCACCCGAAGACGGTCGAGGAGCTGAAGGAAGTTGCGCAGATGCCCAAGCTTCTCATCGAGGGAATTTTCATGCATTTCCCGGTCGCGGATTCCATCGACGGAGCCGACGCGAATTTTACGCATACGCAGTTCGAGCGCTTCACGCAGATGCTGAGCGCCCTCAAGGGCGTGGGCATCGAGCCGGAGATCCGCCACTGCTGCAACAGCGGCGCGACCATTCTCTATCCCGAGTATGCGCTCGATATGGTCCGCCCCGGCATCGCGACCTACGGTGTGCTCCCGTCGGAGGACCTGCGCGGCATGATCGATCTGCGGCCCGTGATGTCCCTGCGCTCCACGATCTTCCAGATCCGCGATTTTGAGCCGAATATCACGATCAGCTATGGCCGCACCTACACGACGGAAGACCCGGCCCGCATCGCCGTCGTCGGCATCGGTTATGCAGACGGTTTCCCGCGCAGCCTGTCGAGCAACGTGTCGTTCCTGCTGCATGGCAGGCGCGTGCCGCAGGTCGGCCGCATCTGCATGGACATGTGCATGGTCGATATCACGCGCGTGCCGGAGGCAAAGGTCGGCGACGTCGTCACGGTCTTCGGCGAGGATGGCGGCGACAGCATCGAGCTGACGAGCCTTGCCAACCGCCTTGGGACCATCCCGTATGAGCTGATGTGCGGCATCAACAAGCGCATCCCGCGCATCTATCTCAACGGCGAGGACGAGACCGAGGTCCTGCAGTATATTGTCTGATTCTGACCTGCGGCGAACCGGGTGTTCGCCGCAGGAAAATTTTACACAAATCCATCTTGACAATACCCGATGTCTCCGGTAAAATACACTAGGATATACGGGAAATGAGAACCGGATATCCGGACCGCCTTTGGGCGGATTTCTTTCCAACATGAGTTAGCGCTGACTAACCAAAACCGGCGGCAGAACGGAAGCGAGGCCACCCCCTCCGGGCGGAGCATGCGTCGATGGGATGCGGCCTTGAGTTAGGCGAGACTAACCAGAATTCACAGGAGGAAATAGCATGTTGAATCGATGGAAACGGCTTCTGGCTCTGCTGGCATCCGTGGCCGTGCTGTTCTCACTGTGCACCGCCGCTTCGGCCGCACCGGGCGGGCAGGCGGAGCCGCGGGAGCTGACGGCTGCCGATTATGCCGCGGCCGACGCGATCTTTGCCTCGCTGCCGTCGGCGGACGGCACGAACGGCGGCACGGCGGGTGCGGCCGACACCGGGGCGCTCTGCGATTGGCTGGAGACAGCCGACGGCGTCCGGCCGGGCACGGTCTCCGCGAACGGCAGCTGCGTGACCTGGCAGACCGATGCGGGCATTACCTGCTCGTATAACCCGCAGCTCGAGCACATCAGCGAACGTGCACAGGAACCGGCGCAGACGCAGACGCTGGAAAGCACTTCCGCCCTGCGCGGCGTGCAGCACGGGCGCGACGTGTATCTCTTCCAGCCGTACTACGGTCTGGACAGCTCATTCACGCGCCAGTATTACGAAGAGGGCCAACGCATCGCCGCGAAGTCCGAGGGCACGTTCTACTATTATAAGACGGAGGCCGCGACGGTCGACGCCATTGCCGATGCGGTCGAGTCCGGCGGCGTTATTCTGTTTGACAGCCACGGCACCACAGATTATACCGGCGACAATGAGGACTACACCTCCAAAGCGACGACGTCCTACCTCTGCCTGCAGAGCGGCGAGGGCCTGACGACCGAGGACTATGCCGACGGCCACGCCGTCTACGGCGGAAGCGGCATCAACGGTATGCGCTACTATGAGGTCGACGGTACGGTCATTGCCAACCATATGGAAAAGCCCGCAAACGGCGGCCTTGTCTGGATGGCGATCTGCCTCGGCATGGCCACGGACGGCCTCGAGGGTCCACTTATGGACGCGGGCGCCGGCGTGGTCTACGGCTACAGCCAGTCCGTTACCTTTATCGGCGATTACTGCTTTGAAGAGGAATTTTTCAACAAGCTGCTGCAGGGCGGCACGGTCGCGGAGTCTATCCGCACTATGAAGGCCCGCTACGGCAACTGGGACTGCTCGCCCGCCATTCTGGGCAGCGATTCCTCCCAGACCGCCGCAACGCTGGAGGAAGCCGTACGGAAGCACGCGGCCTTCCCCATTGTCGTTTCGGCGGAGGATGCCTATCCCGGCCACGGAAAAGTCGATGCCGTGCAGGAGGTCAGCTCCGTCTGGAGCCTGCTGGAGAGCTTCACCGCGACCGTGACGACGGACGCCCCGAAAACGGCCGGAACGGTCGTCCAGAAGGGCATGACGGTCACGGCCGTCCCAGCCCGCGGCTACTATGCCGACGGCGCAACGGTTACCCCGGAGGGGGCCGCTGTTGTGACGCAGGAGGGCGACCTGTTCCGCATCTCGTCCCTGCGCGCGGACTGCACGATCACGATCCACTTCTCGGCCAAGACGCCCGCTGTGCTGCACTTTGCCGTGCCGGACGGCGTCACGCAGGCGGATATCCAGAGCTATGTCGGGGATGCGGAGCCCCTGCCGCTGCCCGCCGGGACCCCGGCAGCGGATGCGCAGGACTATTCCTTCGCCGGTTGGTCCCTGCAGGAGCAGGCGGAGCCGGTCGGGAGCCTGTCCTATCTCCGTGCCGGGAGTGAGTTTGCCGTTGCGCAGCCGGAGCAGACGCTCTACGCCGTCTATCGCTATTTTGCGACTCCGGCCGGAACGACGCCCGCCTTCCACGAGCTGACAGAGGCCCCGGAGGACTGGAGCGGCACCTATGTGCTCTCTGCCGAGGGCCATGCCCTCCTGTGTGACGGCTCGGTCACGGGCGCGGCGCTCGGCAGCAGCGAGGCGGCAGTCCCGTTTGCCGATGCCGGGCTTGCAGAGGAGGGCGGCGCGCTGCGCGGCGTTTCCGCTGCGGTCGTTGTACAGATCGAGCGTGCCGTAGGCACGGAGCAGTATGCCATCCGCCTCGGCGGCACTTCTGATGCGGTTTATCTGGCCTGCCGCTCGAACAGCGAGCAGCTCAACACGGCGGAGGACACCGGAACGTCGCTGTCCCGCTGGGTCATTTCCATGGAGGACGGTCATATGACGATCCGCAGCGCGCGCTATCTCAGCCGCACGCTGCAGTATGATGCGGATGCGGGCTGCTTCCGCTGCTATGCCAAGACGAAGACTCCGCTGACGGTCTACCGCGGCGAGACGAGCAGCCTGTGGTATACGACGCAGCCGAAGATGCATGATCATCAGCTGGTCGAAACGGGCCGTCGCGAGCCGACTTGCACCATGTCGGGCTGGATCGACTTCCGCTGCACGATCTGCGGCGAACTGCGCCGCCAGCCGCTGGAGCCGCTGGGCCACGAGGTCGTGAACGGCATCTGCGTCCGCTGCGGCGAAGTGATGCAGCTCCCGTTCCGGGATGTGCCGGAGGATGCCTATTACTATGACGCCGTCGTCTGGGGCTTGTCCCGCGGCGTGGTGAACGGCACGACGATGACGACGTTCTCACCGGACCTGTCCTGCACCCGCGCGCAGGCAGTCACGTTCCTGTGGCGTGCTGCCGGGAGACCGAAGCCCTCCGGCAATACGGCCTTTGCCGATGTCCCGGCGGACAGCTACTATGCCGCGGCCGTTGCCTGGGCGGCGGAGAACGGCTTCACGAACGGCACGGGCGGCGGCTGCTTCAGCCCGGATGCCCCGTGCACGCGCGCACAGATCGTCACGTTCCTGTGGCGTGCGGCAGGGGAGCCGAAGTCTTCCGGCAGTACGGCCTTTGCGGACGTCCCCGCCGGGAGCTACTATGCCGCGGCCATTGCCTGGGCGGCGGAGAACAACGTTACGAACGGCACGGGCAGCGGCTGCTTCAGCCCGGATGACCTGTGTACCCGCGCGCAGATCGTCACGCTGCTGTACCGGCAGCTGACGAAGGAAATCTGAAAAATCGGATCAATTTTTTGGCCCGTTTTTTAAGGCAGCACCGCACAATTCAGCGAGAGCATTCGGCGAAAATATCCGGCGAAGGCCAAATTATGCGGTGTTGCCAAATAAAAAAAGGAGGAAACCCAAGAGATGACAAAACATCGTGTGACTTGCCGCCTGCTGGCGGTGGCGCTGTCCGTGCTTCTGGTGCTCGGCTGTGTCGCTCCGGCTGTCGCGGCGACCTACGAGAGCGGCACCTACACCGGTACGGGTACGGGCCGCAACGGGTCTGTGGCGCTGACGCTCACGCTGACGAACGGCGCGATCGCGAGCGTGGACAATGTGACCCATTCGGAAACTGCCCGCTATTGGGAAAAGGCCAAGGTGCTTCTTGACCGGCTCGTCGGTCTGCAGACCCCGGAGCAGGTCGAAAAGCTCGACGCCGTGACCGGCGCGACCCTGAGCAGCAATGCCATCAAGGAAGCTGCGAAGGACGTGTTCCGTCAGGCCGAATCGAAGGAGACTCCGGTCTTCGCGTCCGGCAGCGGCACGAAGAGCGACCCGTATCTCATCCGCACGGCCGCGCAGCTGCAGGCCTTTGCCGCAGCCGTCAACGGCGGAACGGGCTATGAGGGCCAGTACATCAGTCTGGATGCCGATCTGGACCTGACCGGGACTGCGTGGACGCCCATCGGCGCGACGGGCTCGTTCAACGGCAGCTTCAACGGCAACTATCATACGATCACCGGCATGACCATCGGCTCGGAGAGCGAGAAGGCTTCCTATACGGAGGCAGGCCTCTTCGGGTCGGTAGGCAAGGGCGCTGCCATCCGCAACGTCGGCGTTATCAACGCCGCGATCTACAACAAGACCACGACGGACCCGAGCGTCGGCCTTCTGGCGGCCGGGATCAGCGAGAACAGCATCGTCGAGAGCTGCTGGGCGACCGGCACGATCTACAGCGATACGACTTCTCCCTATTATTCCTACGTCGGCGGCCTCATCGGCAGCATCGGCATCAAGAGCCTCATCTGCAACAGCTGGACGAACGTTGTCGTCTATGCCAAGGGCAGCTCTGACAGCTTTGTCGGCGGCATCGTCGGAGATACCGGCAACAACTCCGCCGTTGTGAACTGCGCGGCCCTCGGCTCCGTGGCAAACTACGGCAACACCTCCATGATGTATGGCGCGGGCGGCGTAGTGGGCTACAGCTCCGGCGCGGTCTATGCCAGCTATTCCTCCAGCCGCATCCATATGGACGCCATGTCCTCTGAGGACGGTGCGGACGTGCCGATCGGCGGCGTTGTCGGCTCTCCCTCGGCTCTGTCTGCGGCTTACAACTGCTATTTCAACAAGGAAGAGAAGCAGACCTATTATGACGGCGAGGTCTCGACTCCGCTGGCAGTCGGCTACGACGTGCTGAACTACAGTGAGAGCGACAACGACCACTGCGAGGGTCTGACGGCCGCTGAGATCGCCTCCGAGACCCTGCTGACCAGGCTCACCGCAGCCCTGACGCCGGAGGAGCTGGCAAAGGGGCAGGCCTACTTCAAGTCCGAATCCCTGCTGACCGGCGACATCACGCTCGACAGCCTGCTGAGCATGACGGAAAACGGCTGGTGCGCATGGGAGCGCAATGCGGACGGCGCGCTGCTGCCCACGGCGGGCGGCTCCGTCACGCCGGAAGAGCCGGATTACTTCGCAGGCGGCGACGGCTCGGTCGGCGATCCCTATCAGATCGCGACGGAAGCGCAGCTGCGCGCCTTTGCCGAGGCCACGCAGGCCGGGAAGCTCGTGACGACGAACGTCTGCTTCGTCCTGACGGCCGACATCGCCCTGAACGGCGAGTGGACGCCGGTCCACAGCTTCGGCGGCACGTTCGACGGCGGTGATCACACGGTCTCCGGCATGACCATCGGCACGGCCGATGCGCCCTCCAAGCTGGTTTCTGCGGGCTTCTTCGATGTGCTGGCCAACACGGCCAGAGTGCATGACCTGCACCTGACGAACGCCTCCATCTATGTGCAGCGCTCCGGCGCGGCGCTGGATGACCGAATCTATGCCGGCGGCCTCGTCGGCGGCGCGGGCACGGCGGGCAGCAATGTGCGCATCGACAACTGCTCCGTCACGGGCAGCACGATCTCCGCTGCCTCCGGCACGTTTGCCTATGCGGGCGGCCTTGCCGGTCGTCTCGACCGCGAAAACGTTGTGACGAACTGCTGGACGGATATTGCCGTCACCGCAGTCTCTGCCAATTCTCCCGCCTGCGCGGGCGGCCTTGTCGCCACCATCGGCGGCAGCAGCATGATCGCCAACGCAGCCGCGCTGGGCGATGTCTCGGTCACGGGTGTCAGCGCAGAATACAACTGGTGCCGCGCGGGCGGCCTGCTGGGCTCCTCGGCCTATCTGACCCACAACTGCTACGCCTCCGGCAATGTCTCCCTGCAGGATTCTGCCGAGAGCGTCAAGAACGTCTATCTCGGCTGCCTCATCGGCGAGCAGAGCGGCGGTGTGGTCGTCTCCGGCCACTATTTCAATGGCGCAGTCCTGCACTGCAACGGCGAGACGCAGACGGCCAAGGCGACCGGCTCCATCCCCGCCTCGTGGTATTTTGACTACAACAAGATCACCGCGCACGACAGCGTCACGGATGCGGCCTTTGCCGCGGCCCTGAACGACGGCATCTCCGAAAGCGGCCTTGCCGAGACGGATGCTTACCTGACGAGCAGCGGCACGTTCACCTCCTACACGGCCGAGGGCCTTGCGGCCATGCGCCCGGCTGCCTGGCAGAGCTGGGGCCTCGCGGACGGCAAGGTCGTCCTCGGCGGTTCGCTGGATGATGCGGTGTTCGCAGGCGGCGACGGCTCCGAGACCGCTCCGTTCCTCATCCGTACCGAGGCGCAGCTGCGCGCCTTCGCAGCGACGACGGCGGACGGCGAGACCTATGCCGGTCAGTATGTCGCGCTGGATGCCGACATCCCCCTGAACGGCGACTGGACGCCGATCCATTCCTTCGCCGGTACGTTCGACGGTCAGGGCCACACGGTCTCCGGCATGACCATCGGCTCGCAGTCCGCCCCGGTCGACGCCTCGGATTCGCCGCTCGGCTTCTTTGACATTCTGGCAAACGATGCACGGGTCCGCAATCTGCACCTGACCGGCGTGAGCATCTACGGCTCCGCAGTGGGCCAGTGGACGCGTCCGTTCGTCGGCGGCATCGCGGGCGGTTCCCTGAGCATTGGCTCGGGCGTCCGTATCGACAACTGCTCCGTCACCGGCTCCGCCATCTCCCTGACAGCGGAAAACTGGGCCTACACCGGCGGCATCCTCGGCGCGCAGGCCATGAACGGCGTCATCACGAACAGCTGGACCGATGTGACGGTCTCCGCCATCTCCAAGAGCGGCCTGACCTGCGTCGGCGGCATCACTGCCATCAACAGCAACGGCGCCATGCTGGCAAACTGTGCTGCGCTGGGCGATGTGATCTCCCACAACGGCTACACGCTCACCAGCACCATCAGCGGCGCTGCCGGCGGCCTGATCGGCCAGGCGACCGGCCTGCTGCACAACTGCTATGCCTCCGGCAACATCGAGCTGGTCAACGCCATGGATGTGGCAGCGCCTGCCGCCGGTATGCTGGTCGGTAAAATTTCCGCAAGCCGCGCGCTGAACGGCTTGGTCGTTGGCTGCCGCTATGAGACGGCCTCCGTTGTGACGGCCAACGGCACGCAGATCGAGACGGCTGCCGCGGGCGCCATGGGCGACACGGTCCGGCTGGAGAATGTCTCTGCTGCCGACACCGGCGCGAAGACGTTTGCAGACACCATGAACGAGGGCCTCTCGACTGCGGGCCTCGGCCGCACTGACCGCTGGCTGACCGGCGAGGATGTCGGCTTTACCGCAGAGGAGCTGGCGGCTCTGCGCCCCGCGGCATGGTATGCCTGGGAGCGCAATGAGGACGGCAAGACGGTCCTGAGCGCCAGAGTCTATGAGGATACCGAGATCCCGACGCCGGACTTCTTTGACAGCGGTGACGGCACGGAGAAGGATCCGTGGATCATCCGCACGCTTGCCCAGCTGCAGGCCTTCCGCGCGTTCTTTGCGAAGAGCGACTTTGACGGAGCCTGCATCGCTCTGACGGCCGACCTCGACCTGACCGGCGCAGAGTGGGCCCCCATCGGCCACACGGACAAAGGTGTGCAGGCCTTCCGCGGCCACTTTGACGGCCGTGGCCACACCATTTCCGGCATGAGCATCGGCACAGCGAGCGCGCCTGTGACCGACACGACGAAGACGTACTACGGCCTGTTTGCGGCCCTGATGGACGGTGCTTCCGTCGAGGACCTCCGCGTGGAGGGCAGCATCTATGTCACGGGCGAGCAGACGGTGTCTGCCGGCCTGCTGGCGGGCTGCAGCGACCTTTCGCTCATCGACCGCTGCTATGCGGTGGGCACGGTGCAGGTCCGCACCGAAAACGGCAGCTTTGAAAACAGCAGCTTCGCGGGAGGCCTCATCGGCTACAGCCAGCGCAGCGAGATTTACAACTGCGGCGCAGATGTCGCGCTCGACGCCTACTGCAAGACGGCGAACGCCGAGGCGGGCGGCATCACGGCCATGAACGCCTTCGGCATCATCGCAAACTCCTATGCGACCGGCACGCTGACCGCTGCTACGGACCGCTCTGTGGACGACAGCGGCGTGAGCTATCTCGGCGGCATCGCAGGCTGCCAGGCCGGTACGCTTGTGAACTGCTACAGCGACTGCACACTGACGTCCAAGACGTGGACGAAGTTTGTCGGCGCGCTCGGCGGCATGGCCACGGCCATCAGCGAGAGCTATGACAGCTACTATGCAGAGAATGCGGCCCTGACCATCGAGGATCAGCGCCTCGATCCGCCGGTCGCCTTCGGCACGGTCGTTCCGTCCGGCTACAACGAGGACGGCGATCTGCTTAACGGTGCGTTTATCTACAACGTCACGGCCATGACGCTGGAGCCTGCCGCTCTGGCTGCGGCCCTGAATGAGAACTTTGCCGCTTTCCCGGTCGACCCGGCCAAGCTGACGGTCCCGCTCCTGCGCTGGACGGTCGTCGACGGCAAGGCGGTCCCGCGCGGCGGCGCGGCGGGCATCACCTATGTCCCCGTGGAAAAGCCGGACCCGACGCCCGAATATGCCTATCAGGACGGCGTGTACTACGGCCGCGATGAGGCGGAGCATGTCATTGTCCGCATCGTCGTGAAGGACGGCAAGATCGTCTCCGCCGAGATCGTCACCCCGAAGGACTTCGACGCCGACCATGCCGAGGAGATCCTCGCCGCCGTGGTCAGCAGCCAGACAGTCGAACGCGCCGACAGCGACACGGCGGACGACAGCACCCTGAAGTCCGCGCTGAAGGTCGCCCTGAACCGCGCCCTGCTCGGCGATACCTCGACCTATGATCCTGCCGATCCCACCGCGATCTTCGACGGCGGCAGCGGCACGAAGGCCGATCCGTACCGCATCGCAACGGCCGATCAGCTGCGTGCCTTTGCGGCAGCCGTGAATGAGGAAGAGCATTTTGCCGGGGAATACATCGTCCTGACGGCGGATATCGATCTCGCGGGCCGCAAATGGGTCCCGGCAGGCAATGCCGGAGCGCACTGTTTCAGTGGTATTTTCGACGGACAGAACCACAAGATTCTCGGCCTGCGCATCGGCACGGAGGAGACGCCTGCGGACTATGTCGCAGCCGGTCTGTTCGCCTATGCCGACGGCGCGATCATCCGCAACGTCGCCATCGAAAATGCACAGATCAATATCAAGCGCACGGACAGCGTCCGCATCTATGCGGGCATCGTCGCCGGTGTTATGGATAAGTCCGAGACCGGCGCAGGCGCGCTCATCACGAACTGCGCCGTCTCCGGCACGGTCTCCGCGTCCTCCAAGGACTGGAGCACGGTCGGCGGTATCGTGGGTCAGAGCTATGACAGCGTGATCCTGAACTGCAGCGCCCATGTCGACCTGACGACGGTCTCCGTCAGCGGCAGTGCGCTGGCAGGCGGCATCGTCGGTCTGGACGGCTTCTCGATCCTGGCCAACAGCTACGCCATGGGCAGCATCTATGCCGATGCAGGCGTGAACGCTGCGACCATCGGCGGCATCGCCGGTATGCAGGCGGGTGTTGCGGGCAACAACTATTCCGACATGAAGCTCACGTCGAAGAACGCCACGGGCGACATCGGCGGCATCGCGGGCCGCAACACGGCCATCGGCACCGTGAATTACGGCTACTTCAACAGCGAGCAGGAGCAGCGCAGCGGCAACAGCGTCGTGACGCCTGCAAAGGACATCGGCACGAACGTGACCATGGGCTCGACCGGCGTTGTGCGCAACACGGCCGCCATGACCGGCGCGGAGCTGCGCAGCGAGACGTTCCGCGACCTGCTCAACGAAAACCAGTGCGAGGACCACGAGCTGCGTTCCGCCCTGCAGGACGGCGTCACCCGCTACAGCATCAAGCTGCGTGCGGACGGCAACCTGACGGTGGACAGCTGGATCCTGGACGGCGAGGTCCGGCAGAAGAACGCTCCGGTGCTCGAGCTTGACCCGCAGGCGCCCGAGGCACCGGTCATCACGCCGGACGGCGGCAGCTACGCCGAGGCGCAGACCGTGACCATCACGGCGGCCTCTGCCGACGCTGCGATCTACTACACACTTGACGGCTCCGATCCTCTGAACGGCACGCTCTACACCGGCCCGTTCACGCTGGAGCAGTCCGCCGTCGTGCGCGCCGTCGCCGTCCGCGGCAACTCCGTCAGTGCGGAAACAAGGGTGGAATTCACCATCGAGACGGTGCACAATGCCGTCCTGAGCTTTGTCTCCAACGGCGGTTCCGTTGTGGAGCGCGTGGAGCTGCCCGTCGGTACTGCCGTGGACCTGAGCGCCTATGTGACGGAGCGCGAGGGCTATGACTTCACCGGCTGGTATCTCGACGCCGCGCTGACGCAGCCCATCACAAGCCTGACGCTCGAGGCCGACACGACGGTCTACGCGGGCTGGCGCATCCGCAATCCGTTCGTCGACGTGGCCGAGAAGGACTACTTCTATGACGCGGTTCTCTGGGGCGTGGAAAACGGCGTCGTCAAGGGCATGGATGAGACGCACTTCGAGCCGGAGACGGTCTGCACCCGTGCGCAGGCGCTGACGTTCCTGTGGCGTGCAAACGGTATGCCGCAGCCGAAGACGACGACCAATCCGTTCGTTGATGTCGATGCCTCTGCCTACTACTATGACGCAGTCCTCTGGGGTGTCGAGAACGGCATCGCCAAGGGCATGGATGAGACGCACTTTAAGCCGGATACGGCCTGCAGCCGCGCGCATGCGCTGACGTTCCTGTGGCGCGCGAAGGGCATGCCGCAGGCAAGCGGCACGACGTTTGCCGATGTCCCGGCCAATGCCTACTATGCGCAGGCAGTTGCCTGGGGCGTAGAGAACGGCATTGTCAAGGGCATGGATGAGACGCACTTTGAGCCGGATACGCTCTGCCAGCGTGCTCACGCCGTGACGTTCCTCTGGCGTGCCTACGCGAACTGAGTCCCCATAACGCGTAAATAACAAAAGCCCGCTGCAGGGTTCCCTGCAGCGGGTCAATTTATGGCAGCGCCGCACAATTGCAGCTTCGGCCTTTGCCGGATATTTTTCGCCGATCCGTCGGTTCGAAAAGTTTGAGGTATTGCGCAGCCGTTGGCGGCTTTGCCGCCCTACGGATGCGGCATGCCCCTTGCGGGTACACAGAGTACATCTGCACGTTTCAAACCTTGCCTCGACAAAAAATCTCGCGCGAAATGCTCTTGCTGAATTGTGCGGTGTTGCCTTATATTCTAATCCAGCATGAAGCCCCGGCAGCCGAGGCCGGCAAAGTCGGCAAAGCCGAGCGAGCGGTAAAATGCGGCCGTCTCCGGCGTGTCGTCCGTCGTCAGCTCGATCTGCCGCACGCCGTTGAATCGCTCGAGCAAGGCGCGCAGCAGGGCTGTGCCGATCCCGCGGCGCTGCCGCTCCGGCGCGACCAGAATATCCTGAATGAACACGATCGTCGCGCCGTCGCCGACTGCGCGGCTCAGCCCGGCCAGCTCGCCGTCCTCCCACGCGGCCAGAACCAGCAGCGAATGGCGGAAGCCGCGCTCCAGCGCTGCCGGGTCGTCCGTGTAGGCCGTCCAGCCGACGCTGGCGTAGAGGCGCAGGACATCCTCGGCCTTGTATTCCCTGTATTCCCGAATGTCCATCTCATATTTCTCCAATCAAATAGAAAAGGCGCGCCGCTGATACCTCGGTATCCGACCGGCGAGCCTTTTTTGGTGCCGCTGACCGGGGTCGAACCGGTACGCTTTTTAGGGCGAGGGATTTTAAGTCCCTTGTGTCTGCCTATTCCACCACAGCGGCATATCTGCATTCTGAAACAAAGATATTTTATCATTTTGAGCCGCTCCCGTCAAGCCCCGCGTGCCGCCGGGGGAAAATTACGCGAAACAGCGGCAGAGAATGGTGGGGGTTCGTCAAACTGTCGAACAAATGTACAGAAAAACGTCATATGATTGTTGAATTATGCCGAAATATGAGATATAATGAAGGAAAGAATAGTGGGCTTTGCGGATATTTGAAAAAAGAGAGAAAAATGTTGAAATTTTTGGGCAGAGTCCAATTTATTGGACAGCGGATGATGTATGATGAGGGCAGATAAGCGAAAGGCAGGTGAGGGGCATGGAATTCTATGCGCACAAGCGCGAGATGCCGGACGGAGCGATCGTCACGCAGACGGTGCGGGAGCATTTGGTGGGAACGGCGCAGCGGGCCGCACAGTGCCTGCGGCAGGTCGGCCTGGAGCATGCGGGCTATCTGGCGGGGCTGCTCCACGATTTAGGTAAATACACAGAGGCTTTCCAGCAGTATCTGGACGAGGGAGACAGCACGAAGCGCGGCAGCGTGATCCACACGTTTCAGGGCTGCCGTTACCTGATGGAGCAATACCATCGCGGGGACATCCAAACCATTTCCTGTGCAGAGCTGCTTGCCTTTGCAGTCGGTGCGCACCACGGATTATTCGACTGCGTGGACCAAATGCGACGCATCGGCCTGCAATATCGCGCCGAAAAGCAGGACATCTCCTATGAGGAAGCGGTCGCTGCCTTCCGGCAGGAAATACCGACTGAGGAGATCGAGACACTTTTTGCAGCGGCTTCGGAGGAGATCAACGAAGTCATTGGTCGCATGGACAGGACCTATGATAACGATCGCGAGTACGCTTTTGAAACAGGCCTGCTCGCAAGGCTGCTCCTGTCCGCAGTGATCGAGGGAGACCGCTGCGACACGGCGGCCTTCCAGATCGATGCACATCTGCGAGTTTGGCCGGAGGATATGGCTCCGATCTGGAAAGATCGATTGGAATATCTGGAAGAAAAGCTGCAGGGATTCCCATGCGGCACGCCGGTGGAAAAAGCCCGGCATGCGATCTCAGATCAGTGCCGTGTGTTCGCCGAAAACAAGCCGGGGATCTATCGGCTGAATGTCCCGACGGGCGGCGGCAAGACGCTCAGCTCCCTGCGGTATGCGCTGGCGCATGCAATGTATTTCCGGAAAAGCCGGTTGATCTTCACTTCTCCGCTGCTGTCGATCCTGGAACAGAATGCAGCCGTCATCCATCAGTATGTCGGCGACGACAGCCTGATCCTGGAGCATCATTCCAACGTTGTGCAGACAGAGCCTGCGCAGGGCGAGCTGGACGAGCGGGAGCTTCTGGTGCAAAGCTGGAATGCGCCGATCATCATCACGACACTGGTCCAACTGCTGAACACACTGTTCGATGGAAGAACGACGGCGATCCGTCGCTTTCAGGCTCTCTGCAGCAGTGTGATCGTTATTGATGAGGTGCAGACCGTGCCCGTCAAGATGCTGACCCTGTTTAACCTTGCGATCCGGTTTCTGAGCGAGCAGTGCGGCGCAACGATCGTGCTGTGCTCAGCAACGCAGCCAGAGCTGAAGGACGCTGCCCACCCGCTGCCGGTACAGCCGCAGGAGATCGTGCCGTGGGATGCAGAACTCTGGGCAGCCTTCCGCCGGACGGAGCTGCACGGCTTGCCGGACCGTCGTCTGGAGGAGCTCCCGGAGCTGATCCGTGAGAAAATGGAGGAGACCGAAAGCCTGCTTGTCGTGTGCAACAAGAAAAACGAGGCGGCCTATCTGCTGGAAGAGACGCGCTCGCCGGACTATCACAGCTTCCACCTGTCGGCCGGAATGTGTATGCAGCACCGTCGGGTGGTGCTGGTGTCCCTGCAGAAAGCGCTTGCGCAGCGCGAAAGGGTCCTTTGCGTTGCCACGCAGGTGATCGAGGCGGGTGTAGACATCTCCTTCGATGCCGTTCTGCGCCTGACGGCTGGTATGGACAGCATCGTGCAGGCGGCCGGACGGTGCAATCGCGGCGGCGCATCGAGTGCGCCGCGCCCGGTGTATGCCGTGAACTGCGCCGATGAAACGCTGGGGCATCTGCGGGATATCCAACGGGGCAAGACCGCAACGCTTGAATTGCTGGAGGCGTTCCGCACGGAACCGGAGCGCTTTGCAGGCGACCTGTTTTCCTCTGACGCGATCCGCTATTACTATCGAGCTTTGTATCGCGACATGGCGGAGGAAGCGCAGGACTATCCGGTTGACCAGCTGGGAACGACACTCTTTGACCTGATGGGGACCAATGAAAAATATGCCGATGAGGACTGTACCGATGTCGAGGGCTTCGTCCTGTGGCAGGCACTGAAAACCGCAGGGCAGGAATTCTCCGTATTTGACGAGAACACGACGGATGTGATCGTCCCGTATGGCAGGGGAAAGCAGCTCATCACAGAACTGTGCTCCGAACGGTGCAGAGTGGACCCGGCATATCGTGCCGCGCTGCTGAAAGAGGCAAACGGCTTCACGGTGAGCCTGTATTCCCATCAGAAAAAACGGCTGGAACAGGAAAACGCGCTGTTTCCCGCCTGCGGCGGCTGTGTCTGGGTTCTGGCGGACGGCTTTTATGATGATACGGTCGGACTCATTTGCGACCAGAAAAAACAGGGATTTATGGAGGTGTAAGCAGCTTGAAAAACACAAGGTACGACAACATCGTGGAGTTTCAGGTAACGGGGGACTATGCCCTGTTCTCGGACCCCATCCTGCGTGTCGGCGGAGAAAAGTGCAGCTATCAGGTGCCGACCTATGAGGCGCTCAAGGGCATCCTGCAGTCTGTCTATTGGAAGCCGACGATCATCTGGGTCATCGATGCCGTGCGCGTGATGCATCCTATCCAGATGGAGACAAAGGGAATCCGCCCGATCAAGTATTCGGGAGGAAATGATCTCAGCTACTATACTTATCTGAAAGACTGCTGCTATCAGGTCCGCGCCCATTTTGAATGGAACGAGAACCGGCCGGAGCTGGCGGCGGACCGCAATGAGAACAAGCACCATGAGATCGCAAAGAAGATGATCCGCAAAGGAGGACGCCGGGACATCTTCTTGGGAACGCGGGAATGTCAGGGCTATGTGGAGCCGTGCGTCTTCGGCGAGGGGACGGGCGCTTATGATGAAACGCCGGAGCTTGCCTTTGGCCTGATGTACCATGGCATCACTTATGCCGATGAGGCCTATTCCAAGGAGACCAGCGGGAAAATGACCGTCCGCTTCTGGAATCCGGTGATGAAGCGCGGCGTGATCACGTTCCTGCCGCCGGAGCAGTGCCCGCAGTATAAAACGATCGGTCCAATGAATATCAAGCCCTTCGGGGAGAAACTGAACAATTTCTCCGGCCTGCAGGAATTTGAGGAGGGAACATAATGGGACTGCTGCAGCGAGCTATCGAGACGTATGATGCCAATACTGCCCTGATCGGCGTGTACCGGGACGGGCATGAGCCGCTTGCGCCGATCGGCCACATTCTGACAAGCGCAAACATTGAGATCACATTGAATGCACAGGGAAAGTTCCTAGCCGCGCGCAAAGTCGATAAGAAGGAACCCAAAATTCTGATCCCGGTGACGGAGGAATCCAGCGGCCGCACCAGTGGACTTGCGGCGCATCCTCTCTGTGATCAGCTGAAGTATGTTGCCAACACGAACAAAGAGGCACACGAGCTTTATCTTACTGCACTGCGAAAATGGGAAAGATCTGCATATGCGCATCCGTTTCTCACCGCGATTTCCACGTATGTTAGGAACGGCTCGGTTCTTAAGGACCTTACGAAATGCGGTGTCCTTGCTTTGGAAAAAGGCGGAGGCTATGATGAAAAACAGATGATCTGCTGGCGCGTATTGGGCATTCCCACAGAGGAACCTGCCTGCTGGAAGAACCGGAATCTCTTCTCTGCGTTCGAATCCTATTATTGCAGCCAGCTGGCAACGCGGGATATGGCTTTGTGTATGCTGGAAGGAAAAACAGAACCCATAGCTTTGCAGCATCCCAAGGGCATCATCCCGGTGAATGGGAATGCAAAGCTGATCTCGGCCAATGATTCAAGCGGCTTTACCTATCGGGGACGCTTTTTGGATGATGGCCAGGCAGCTACGGTCGGCTATATCGCTTCGCAGAAAGCGCACAATGCGCTGCGCTGGCTGGCGTCCGAACAGGGGGTTCGGGAGTTTTCCGGAAAACGGATATTCCTCTGCTGGAACCCTGCCGGAAAAACGCTCCCAAGACCGATGCGGCGGATGCGGGACGCAGATGCTGCGCCGCTCCGGAAGCCGAGCGATTATCAAGAACAGTTAAAAAGTACGCTGCTGAGCTTCCGAAAGGATCACCAGCTGCAGGACACGGACTGCGCCGTTCTGGTAAGCTTTGATGCTGCGACGACCGGCCGCCTTGCGGTAACCTATTACAACGAGATCACGCTCAGGACCTTTCTGGAGCGGATACACGATTGGGATGCGCATTGCTGCTGGTTAGCAGGGAATTACGGAATACAGGCTCCTAATTTGCTTCAACTCGTGGATTGTGCTTTTGGTACCCAGCGAAATAACTTTTTGGAAACAGACGATCGCATCCAGCGTCAGCACCTGCAGCGACTGCTGAACTGCAAAATGAACGGTGGGATCTTCCCACTGGATATTCTGAAAGCATTGACGCAGCGGGCGTCTTCCCCGCTGGCCTATGATGTTTTGAACTGGAGAAAAATCGTGCA
>ENA-UEYF01001461-UEYF01001461.1-human-gut-metagenome-genome-assembly--contig:-NODE-1461-length-19090-cov-11.173039_pt1 | contig 19090 bp, 20 predicted proteins | sample MGYA00242902_ERZ507920 | MGnify/ENA primary metagenome ERZ507920 (study PRJEB26167, sample SAMN06115402) | human gut metagenome | host: Homo sapiens | place: China:Jiangxi | collected 2016-07-05...
AAGGTTTATTTATCACTTATTCAGAAGTAGAGAAAAAAGCCATTGAATATTTTGAAGATAAAGGAGCAAGAATCGTTATTTTAACAGTACAAGAACTGTTTATGATGTGTCAAAGCAAGTATTCACTGATTAAACTTTTACAGGAGAAATATAGGATATTAGATGAACGAGGATGTATATATAAAAATATATCTATAATGTAAAAAGAAGCGGAGAAAATTCTCCGCTTTCATTTTATTCTTCCGTCTTAATCAAATGTTGTAAATTGGGGTCGTTTTTTATCCGTTCCATTTCATCCGTAACAATCTGTTGGACTTCCTGCTTGACCCGGTTGTAATTTACTTGTATTTCTTCCTGCATCCGGTCGTTTCCGTCCTCGTCCCTGAAATCTATGATTTGGGGCAGCTTTTTGTAGTTGGCGGTTTCCCTTTTCACTTGCTCGTTATCCACCACAATTTCCGCATGGAATATTTTCTGTTCTATCCTTTCATCGAAATTGTCACTGACCGCACCCACAAACATACCCTGTGTTAAGTTGGATATTTTACTGGGTGGTATCAAACTATCCATCTGCGTACTGATTGAGGTTGATTTATCATTCCGGTTGATAGTCATGCTTTGTCGTTTTTGCAGTACCTTTCCGAAACGGTCTGAAAGCGTTTTAGCCGTTTCAGAAACCACCTGACCGCTAAAGATATTACCAACCGTATTTTCGATTACCTTGCTTTCCTTGTCCCCATAATCCCGGCGTAACTGGCTGAAATCCTGAAAGCCCAAACAGACCGCTACCTTGTTGCTTCGTGCTGTTGCTATCAGGTTATCCAGTCCCCGAAAATAGATGGTCGGTAACTCGTCAATGATTACGGAACATTTCAGTTGGTGCTTCTTGTTTATCAGCTTCACGATACGGGAATTATACAGTCCCAAAGCACAGGAATAGATATTTTGACGGTCGGGATTATTGCCTACTACTAAAATTTTAGGTTCTTTCGGATTGTTTATATCCAGTGAAAAATCGTCCCCTGTCATTACCCAATATAAAGCCGGGCTTATCATACGTGAAAGCGGAATTTTAGCACTTGCAAGCTGCCCTTGAAGTTGGTCTTGCGCATTGGATTCCCATGCGTCCATGAACGGTGAAAGGTAGTTTTCCAGTTCGGGATAACTGGTTAAAATTGTAAACGTATCGGCATATTTCTTGTTCAGAAATTCGATAGCGTGCGGGAATGTACAAAACTTACCACCCTGATAGATTTTCAAAAACCAAATGATAGAAGCCAGTAATATAATCGGACTTTCTACAAAGAAATCCCCCTGTTTGGTTATCCAACTGCGGTTCAAATTTAACATGATTGTGTAACTGGCTTCGTATGCGTCTGATATGTCCGTCATAAATGCCGGATTTATCGGATTACATCGGTGGCTTTTGCGTGGGTCGTCAAAATTGATTATGTAAAATTTGGGCTTCACCTTGTACCCGTCCGAATGGTTAAGCAAATGATTGTAGGCTATCTCCGAAAGGTCGGGAAATTTGTAGTCATACAGATACATTGCGAAGCCCTTTTCTATTTGCTGTTTGATAAATTGGTTTACGACACAAAAAGACTTCCCACTGCCCGGATTTCCAACAACGATGCACGCACGAAAAATTGCTACAACGTTTATCCATCCATCGTTCCACTTCTTTTTATAGTAGAAACGAGAACGAAGATTTACGGAATATTCGTTTTCTATCAGGCGTGTTTCCTGTGCGAAACTTTCATTCTCCAAATTAAACACATCCTCCATCAGGTTATTTTTCAACAGGCGGGAAATCCATACTCCGGCAGCCAATAATGAAAGATACCCGGCTGTCATGGTAAAGATATACAAACTTGTATTCGCTGCCAGTGGTAACGGCAAAGCCAGTAACCACCAGTTTAGGAAAAACAGGATAAAACCGATTGTCAGGAACATATAAATCTTGTTCCATGTGATTTTTTCCTCTTTCACTCCCTTTGTACCCAAACAGGAAAGCGCAAGGAATACCACTGAAAAAAGTTTGGTATATAGGATATTGGAGAACAGCCCGGCGGTACGCTGGAAGTTCAGCAGGATTTTATCGACTACCCCGATATTGATACCCCACTCCCGGAACGACTGGTAACAAAACCAGTAAATGTTTATCACTACAAATAAAATACTGATTGCCCGCATAAAGTCCATGACCTTTGCAAGTCCTCTTAAATCATCTTCATTCTGCATAATTGAAATTTTTATAGTTATTAAATACGTCTTTGTTTCTTCTTCTTTTTCTTCTTGGGTGGTGGAACTTGGCTGTTGTCGGGTGGCGTATCGTCCCCACCGGATAACAGGCTGAATAGTCCCGCAATGGTTTTGCCTGTATTTTCAATGTGTCCGGTCGGGTTAAATTCCGGCGTGCGTTCCTGCGTTTCCTGTTTGCTGTTTCCCGTCAAAGTACGGGAGCCGGAAAACAGGTCGTTGAATACATTGGCGGAAAAGTCCTTTCCCAACCGTGAACCGTTCAGGACGGTACGGTTTTCGTGGTCGATGAATGTTACACCGTATATCCTGCCTGTATCGTTCTGCCGGAAAAGAACATCTATGCCTTTCGCTTTCAAGTCTGCAATCAACTGTTCCCGGCTACGGGCGGATTGCATCACTTCGCCGACCGTCCGGCGGGTACGCTCTTTCAGGTTCTTGTCCTGAATGTCCTTTGCGGATTTCTTGATGTGTCGCTGGATGGCTTCGTAACCTACCGACTTACCCAAAGAGGAAGATTTGAACGGGTTTCCCCGCTTTTCTCCTTTGTCATTGGTCGCTGAATAGACAATGCCGTTATAGGGTTTGCCGTTCACTTCCCCTTTCACTTCTTCCGCCTGTACATTATATATAGATAGCAACGCTTTGTATTCCGTAAAACTCTGGAAACGGTAACTTCCGGCAAGGGCTTTCACCGTATTGGATAACTGGTGCTTTACGTCCCCTGCCCGGTAATCCACCTTTTTAAGTTCGGGGCGTTCGGCTGCCTGTTTCTTCTCTGCCGGATGCAGCCCGTACTTCTGTTCCAGTTCACGGGTGATTTGTTTGCTGCGGATATGCTCGAACTTGTCGTTTATCTTTTTGCCCGTATCATCCACCCGGATGGAAACGATATGGATGTGATGCCTTGCAATATCTTCATGCTTGTACACCATGTACGGCTGGTTGCCATACCCTAACTTATCCATATACTCTTTGGCAATATCCGCAAGCTGGCTGTCGGAAAGCACATCGTCCGGGTGCGGGTTCAGGGAGATATGGATAATCGGCTTTTCCGTTTTCAGGTCTGCGGGCAGGTGCATATCGAAACATTCCATACATCGCCGGATGCTGAAATTCCCGTCCTCGCTTTCAAACATCCGGTTACTTAAAAGTACTTTCCCCTGTTCTTCATCCACCTTGTTTTGGTTGTAGGAAAGCGCACCAAACAGGGAACTGCCTACGCTTATCTTTGCAACCATCTTGTTTCAAACTCACGGGTCAGTTCAATAATTTGGCGGTTCAGGTTGGCAAGTTCCACCGTTGCCTTTTCCAGTTTATAGAGAAATGCGAGAGCTTTCTTCTCTGAAAAATTGGTATTGAGAGCCTTTACCACCTGATTATAATTCACGGCTATACCCCTGTACTGGGAATATAAAGCGGTCAGCCGGGTATAATATTCTACTGCCGCCTTGTCTATTTTAATCACTTTGAACGGTTCGCCGAAGATGCGGGCGGTGATAAAATGCGCTTTTGTGCGCATACCGGACTGGTCGAACAATGCCAAAAAGCGGGCGTGGTCTATCGCATTGAAGCTGATAGAGTACCGGAACACTGCCGGGTCTGCTTTGGGCTTTCGTCCTGCGCCACCCGGACGGGACGCACTTTCATTTTTCTGTTTCATGCTACATTTCTTTAAAGGGTTACGACTTCGGAGTGACCCTATCCCGGCTTCGTCCGGGCAAGGCGTTCAAAGCTGCTGAAAGAATTTCAAGCTGCTTAGAACACACCTTGCTATTTGCCAGTGCAAATAAAAATCCGCCTATGGACGGATTGGAGTTAGCGGATATTGGAACGCTCCCGGCGGCGGGGGCTTGGTTAGCCTGACCGATACCTTTCGGTTGCAAAGTAACAGGTATTAAAAATGCTGTGAAATAGCGGGTTATAGGACAAATGAGGACAAACGGGGACATTTGAGGACACCTTTCAAAAGGGGGTGTTTTTCTATGTTTATTTGTGCCGGATTTAAGAAAGAAAGCAATATGGACGGATGGAAATATGTATCGGCAAGCGGACGGAAAGAAAGCGGTTTTGAAAACTTGAAAACAAGATTTCAAGATAGCAATCTTTCAAGAAAGCAGGAAAGCAAACCGGATGGAATGATTGAAAGCAAGCAGTCTGCAAAGAAAACAAACTGTCTTTGTGGAATGAATGAAAACAAAGAAGCAAGAAAGCAAACAGGCTGTCTTTGCAGAAAGATAGCAAGAAACAAGGAAAGTGAAAAAGAAGTCATGCTCTCTTTCGAGCTTTCAACATGGAACGAAAGAAAACCATCCGCCAATCTGTACGGATGGAATGAAATAAAGATGTATCACAATAAAGAATTATTACAATGAAGAAAGAAACCTTGTATGTGGCTTTCTCCACCCAAAAGGGTGGGGTCGGCAAAACAACGTTCACCGTCTTGGTGGCAAGTTACCTATTTTACCTGAAAGGGTATAACGTAGCGGTCGTGGATTGCGACTACCCGCAACACAGTATCAGTGCCATGCGCAAACGAGATGCCGAACAGGTGAACAGTGATGAGTATTACAAACAACTTGCCTTTCACCAGTTCAAGACACTGGGAAAGAAAGCGTACCCGGTGCTTTGCAGTTCACCGGACGAAGCGATAAAAACGGCGGATGAATTTCTTGCGTCTGCCGGGGCGGATTATGATGTGGTCTTTTTCGACCTGCCCGGAACGGTGAACAGTGAGGGTGTTATCAACTCCCTTTCAGGAGTGGATTATATTTTCACTCCCATAGCCGCCGACCGGGTGGTATTGGAAAGCAGCCTTTCCTTTGCAGTGGCTATCCATAAACTGCTGGTAAAGAATGAAGCGTGCCGACTGAAAGGGCTGCACCTGTTTTGGAACATGGTAGATGGGCGGGAAAAAACAGACCTGTACACCCTGTATGAACAGACCATCGGGGAACTGGAATTACCCCTTATGAAAGTATTTATCCCGGACACCAAAAGGTTTAAAAAGGAATTGGACGCACAACGTAAAACCGTGTTCCGTTCTACGCTGTTCCCGGCGGACAAACGGCTGGTAAAGGGCAGCAACATGGAAGAACTGATCACCGAAATCGCATACCTTATAAAACTGTAACGATATGGCAAAGCAAAGCGGTGGGAAACCGCAAATAGACGAGGATTTTATGAAAGAGATTATTTCACAGGGCTTGCCCGTGAAAAAACAGGAAACACCATCGGTAACAGTGGATAAGGAAGAAATCAAGGCAGAACCAAAGGAAGAAAAGGCGGTGAAAGAACCTGCTCGCCGGAAAAAGAACACTTCGGGCGATTACCGGGAAACCTATTTCATGCGGGTGGACTTGACCGACCGACAACCGTTATATGTCAGCCGTACCACCCACGAAAAGCTAATGAAGATAGTAACCGTTATCGGCGGACGCAAGGCAACCGTGAGCAGCTATGTAGAAAATATCCTGCTCCGGCATTTCGACCAGTATCAGGACGAGATAAACGAACTGTACGAAAGCAAATTTGAAAAGCCGTTCTGATATGTTGAAGTGGTTTATTATCGGAACGCTCCTGTATTACGCCATCCTCTTATGGCGATACAAGGATAGCTTGGGAACATGGTTCACGGGTAGGAAAAAGCAGCCGGAGCAGCCCAAAAGCAAACCGACCGTGAAAGCCGGAAACGGTGATTGTCTTGTAGGTGCAAGTCGTTACCGGATGGGACAAATGAGGACAAATAGGGACATCTTAGGACACCTTTCAAAAGGGGGCGATAATGCTTCTATATTTGTCCCGCAAAGCGATGAAGCGGTGGAAGAAACGTCTGATAACAAACAGGTGGAAGATGAAAATGCCGATACCCTACAAGCGATTGAAACCGAGTTTGAAATGGAGTTTGAAACGGAAAATACGGAAGATACAGACGTTGCGCCGGATGAAATCGAAGCGGAAGAAATCGCCTGCTACATGGGTGACGGTGAACCGGAAATGGCGCAGGGTATCACGCTGGGTGAGCTGGGGCAAATGGTTCAGGTCATTCAGATAAAACAAGCGTCCGAAGCGGAAGAACGGCAAGCGGTACAGACCATCTGTCGGACGGAAACAAACCTGTTTCATTCGCTGGTGGAACAGATTAACGGGGGCAGGTCACGGGTATCGGAACTTTTACAAAAGCATGAGATACCTGTGCCCGCCACCATCCCGGCTACCGGGAATGATGAAATGGCAGCCTTTGACATGAACGATTTTCTTTAATGGTAAACTTTAAATAATAAGATGATGAAACAAAGAGAGTACGGTTAAACAGACCTTTTAGAACACGGGGAACATTCCCCGCAACCACAAAAATTCAATTATTAATCACTCCGCCGGGCGGACTATCCAACCGTCCGGCAATTTAAAAATCAATGTATTTATAATGAAAAAGAAAGTTCTCTTTTCGGCAGTCGTTCTATTGGCTGCATCCTCCGCTTTTGCGCAGGGTAACGGCATGGCGGGTATTACAGAAGCTACCAACATGGTAACATCCTATTTCGACCCGGCGACAAAATTAATTTACGCCATCGGTGCGGTGGTCGGCTTGATTGGCGGCGTAAAAGTCTATGGTAAATTTGTGCGACGTGAAGTTGCGTAAGTGATTGTGTAACATCAAGATTACACCTCCAGTTCCGTCTGGAGTAGCCTACGGACACGTGCATTGGGAGTAATCCTTTTGTACGGAGCTGTCCCGACAAGGTAGCCTTTCCAAAAGGAGAAGATTGAACCGTGAGGGGAAATCAACGGCTGATAACACCATTCAGCACGAGGAGCTTGGCTTAGCGGTATGGTCAACGAAAGTGAACTGTCCGATAAACATCGTAAGGTATAACGAGCCAAAGGCTGTTGACAGGCTCGGACCAAAAGGTAAGCAGTCGGCTGTCCTCTTGAACTTTGGGGGCACACGGACATTAGCACTGCCGGTGGAATAGACAGGACCTAACCCGCTTATTTATCACTTATGTAAAACACGGTAAGCCCGTATCTCTCCAGTTCATCAGAGCTGGTAAGCAAGCCGCAAGGCAAGCCTACATGGGGTGTGGGTATAGGATAGCGGAAAAAGCGAATGCCTCCCTGTAATGGGGAGGATACGGATTGAGCCAATATCACGGGTTGGTAAAGGTAACATCATCCGACACGAAAGTGGGCAGACTTCCGCCTATGGTGACACTTTACAAGATAGTTTACAGAACTTTTAAAGAAAGGAAAGCAAATGAACGCAAAGAAATTGGCGTGTGCGCCCGAAGACATAGACATTCACGAACTCTGGTCGAAAATCGACTGGGACAAATGTGAGCGTTTTGTCCAAAAGCTGCAAGCACGTATTGTAAAGGCTCAAAGGGAAGGCAGAAATAACAAGGTGAAAGCCCTGCAATGGATGCTTACCCACTCGTTCTACGCCAAAGCATTGGCGGTAAAACGAGTTACGACTAACAAAGGAAAATCTACTTCCGGCGTTGACAAGATTACATGGTCTTCTCCATTGGCGAAAGCCAAAGCCATATTCACTCTGAAAAGACATGGCTACAAGCCACAACCTTTAAAACGTGTAAATATCAAAAAGAAGAACGGGAAATTACGCCCACTCGGAATACCAACGATGAAAGACCGTGCGATGCAGGCATTGTACCTAATGGCACTTGACCCGATAGCGGAAACCACTGGCGACAGCCATTCCTACGGATTCCGCAGACATCGCTGTACACATGATGCCATCGAGCAATGCTACATCGTTCTTTCTCGTTCGGTCGCTCCCGAATGGATTCTTGAGGGGGACATCAAAGGATGCTTCGACCATATCAGCCATGCGTGGTTAATCAACAATATCCCTATGGATAAGGAGATACTACGCAAATGGCTCGAATGCGGATATGTGTTCAATGGAGAACTCTTTCCTACGGAAGAGGGAACCCCACAAGGTGGCATAATATCCCCAACTCTTGCAAACATGGCACTTGACGGACTGCAAGATTTGTTGGAAAAGAGTGTCAAGAAATATCAGGTGAACTACAAAAAGATAGTTCCTAAGATACATCTTGTACGATATGCAGATGATTTCATTGTAACGGCAAAGGATAAGGAAACGATAGAACAGGTTATACTTCCATTAGTACGTAAGTTCCTTGCGGAAAGAGGTCTGACACTATCAGAAGAAAAGACAAAAATCACACATATAAATGAGGGATTTGACTTTCTCGGTTTCAATATCCGAAAGTTCCGCAATAATACGCTGCTGACAACTCCATCCAAAGATGCGCAAAAGAGGTTTTGCGAAAAAATCCGCAAGACGATAGAAGCCAACAAGTGTGTAAAACAGAAGTCACTTATTATGATGCTGAATCCAATCATAAAAGGTTGGGGTAATTATTATAAATATGGTACTTCTGCGAATGTATTCCACCGAATGGATTGGGAAATCTTCAAGAAAATATGGCAATGGGCAAGACGCAGACATCCGCAGAAATGTAAAGGATGGGTAAAGGATAAGTATTTCAGAACACTAAATGGGCACTCGTGGAGATTTGCGGCAGATATGGGCAAGAAAGATAAGATTGATTATCTCGAACTGACCTATCTACCAACCATCCACCATGAGAAATTCGTCAAGGTTCGGCATTATGCCAATCCGTATGACCCATCAGATAAATCGTACTACGAATGGAGAGAAACCTACCGAATGAAGCAAACGCTGAAAGGCAGGCAATCTCTAATAAACATTTGGAAACGACAGAATAAAGTATGTCCTGTATGTGGAGAGCGTATTGACAGGGAAAGACCTTGGAGTATCACTGAACAAATAGTCAGTGGACGAAAGGTAAGAACTCTTGTACATACCAGTTGTAAACGTAAAATGCAAAGTAGATTATGAATATGAAAGTCGAAAATGAGATGGCTCTACCGATAACAAAGTCGGTAACGGTCATGTTGCTTGAGCCGTATGCGGGGAAACTCGCACGTACGGTTCTTAGAGGGGAAAGCTCCCGTAAGGGGGCTGACCTACTCGACTCTTCGGGCGACCCTGACACCAGTAAAACGGCGGCTTCGTGGTTCGGTGCGTGTATCTTTTTGATTGTCGCTGCCACTATCCTACGTTCATTCTTCCTCTAAAAGAACGGACTATGGCAGACTATCCGATTAACAGGGGGATAGGCAAGCCAGTTGAGTTTCGGGGGTTGAAAAGTCAGTATCTTTTCATTTTTGCGGGCGGGCTGTTAGCCCTGTTCGTGCTTTTCATCATCATGTACATGGTAGGCATTAACCAGTGGGTGTGCATCATCTTCGGCGTTACTTCGGCAACGCTGCTTGTATGGCTCACATTCCGGTTAAACGAAAAGTACGGGACACACGGGTTAATGAAATTGTCCGCACGCAAAAGCCACCCTTTCCATATCATCAACCGCAAAGCCATATCCCGATTATTCACTAAAAATCAGAAACAAGCATAGAAATGAGAAATATATTAAAAGCTACTACGCTGGAAAACAAGTTTCCACTGTTCACGGTGGAAAACGGCTGCATCGTTTCCAAAGATGCCGACATAACGGTGGCGTTCCGGGTGGAACTGCCCGAACTGTTCACCGTCACGGCAGCCGAATACGAAGCGATACATTCCGCTTGGAACAAGGCAGTCAAGGTGCTGCCCGATTACAGCATCGTACACAAACAGGACTGGTTCATCAAAGAAAACTATGCGCCTGACATCCAAAAGGATGATTTGAGTTTCCTTTCCCGTTCCTTTGAACGGCATTTCAATGAAAGACCTTTCTTAAATCATACCTGCTACTTGTTCCTGACGAAAACCACAAAGGAACGCAGCCGGATGCAAAGTAATTTCTCCACCCTTTGCCGGGGCTTCCTTGTCCCCAAAGAGATAAAGGACAAGGAAACGGTTACAAAGTTCCTCGAAGCGGTGGGGCAGTTTGAAAGCATTATGAACGATAGCGGTTTCATTACCCTTACCCGCCTGAACTCGGACGAGATAACCGGAACAAGGGAAACGGCGGGTATCGTGGAAAAATACTTTTCACTCTCACAGACCGATACCACCACACTGAAAGATATTTCACTGGGTGCTGACGAAATGAAGATTGGCGACCATATTCTTTGCCTGCATACCCTTTCGGATGCGGAAGATATGCCGGGCAAGGTGGGAACTGATACCCGCTATGAAAAGCTATCCACCGACCGGAGCGATTGCAGGTTATCTTTTGCTTCTCCGGTGGGCGTACTGCTCTCCTGTAACCATCTCTATAACCAGTACATCTTCATTGACGACCATACGGAGAACCTGAAACAGTTTGAAAAGATGGCTCGCAATATGCACTCCCTTTCCAAATACAGCCGTGCCAATCAGATTAACAAGTCTTGGATAGAGGAATATTTGAATGAAGCACATTCACAGGGGCTTATCTCCGTGCGATGCCATTGCAATATCATGGCATGGAGTGACGACCGGGACGAACTGAAACACATTAAAAATGATGTGGGGTCACAGCTCGCACTTATGGAGTGCAAGCCACGCCATAACACCACCGACACGCCGACCCTGTTTTGGGCTGGCATACCCGGCAATCAGGCGGACTTCCCGGTGGAAGAAAGTTTCTACACCTTTATCGAACAGGCTCTTTGCCTGTTCACCGAAGAAACGAATTATAAAAGTTCGCTTTCTCCCTTTGGTATCAAGATGGTGGATAGGGTCACGGGAAAGCCGTTGCACATTGATATTTCAGACCTGCCCATGAAAAAAGGTATCATTACCAATCGCAACAAGTTCATACTTGGGCCGAGTGGTAGCGGTAAGTCATTCTTCACCAACCACATGGTGCGCCAATATTACGAACAAAATGCGCACGTCCTGTTGGTTGATACCGGAAACAGTTATTTAGGTCTGTGTGAAATGATAAATAGGAAAACACACGGTGAAGATGGGATTTACTTTACCTATACCACCGATAACCCGATAGCGTTTAATCCTTTCTATGTTGAAGATGGGGTATTCGATATTGAAAAGAAAGAGAGTATCAAAACGCTTATCCTGACCCTGTGGAAAAGGGACGATGAAGCACCCACACGGGCGGAAGAAGTGGCTTTGTCAAATGCTGTCAGTTCCTATATCGAACTGATTACTAAGGACAGTTCGGTTACTCCCTGCTTCAATACGTTCTACGAGTATGTGAAAACCGATTACCGGGCGCACCTGCAAGAAAAGAACGTCCGGGAAAAGGATTTTGATATAGACAATTTCCTGAATGTATTAGAACCTTACTACAAAGGGGGCGAATACGACTACCTGCTGAACTCCGACAAGGAGCTTGATTTGTTACATAAACGCTTCATTGTCTTTGAGTTGGATAATATCAAAGACCACAAAATTTTATTTCCGATTACTACGATTATCATCATGGAAGTTTTCATAAATAAGATGCGTAAATTAAAGGGAATCAGGAAATTAATATTAATTGAGGAAGCGTGGAAAGCGATTGCATCGGCGAACATGGCGGACTACATAAAATATTTATACAAAACCGTTAGAAAGTATTTCGGTGAAGCGATTGTAGTTACCCAAGAGGTCGAAGATATTATATCTTCTCCCATTGTAAAAGAGAGTATTATAAACAATTCGGATTGTAAAATCCTGCTCGACCAACGGAAATACCTGAACAAGTTCGATAGCATACAGAACCTTTTGGGGCTGACCGACAAGGAACGTTCACAGGTGCTTTCCATCAACCTTGCCAATCATCCCAGCCGGAAATACAAGGAAGTTTGGATAGGCTTAGGCGGTACACAGTCAGCCGTATATGCTACCGAAGTGAGTTTGGAAGAATATTACACGTTCACAACGGAAGAAACGGAAAAGATGGAACTTTTCGCCTTGTCCGAAAAGTTGGGCGGAAATCTCGAACTGGCTATCAAACGGCTTGCCGAAAGCAAGCGCAATCCCGAAAAATAATCAATTAACAATTTAAAAATCAATCAGTATGAAACATTTAAAATTCTTGTTTCCGGTGCTGTTATGCACCTTGTTACTGGGACTTTCTTCCTGTAAGGAAACGAACGCCGACCGTCTTAGGGCGATGCGTGGCGACTGGGAAAGCGTGAAAAACCGTCCGGCGTTTACTCTCTTTGAGGAAAACGGGCATTATAGGGTAACGACCCGCAAAATGACCTATCGGGGGACTATCCAAACGGAAACCTATCAGATTTCAGAACAGGACGGAAACCTGTTCATCGAAACGGGGCTTTCCGTCCTGCTGACCTATGACAAGGAGAATGACCGGATTCTGCTTTCACCCGGCGGAGAATACAAACGGAGTAATCAATCAATAAAGAAGTAAGCGTATGAGAACAAAGATTATAATGCTGCTCGTTCTATGCAGCCTGTTTGCCGGAAAGGTAAACGCACAGTGGGTAGTGAGTGACCCCGGAAATTTGGCGCAAGGGATTATCAATGCGTCAAAGAACATCGTGCAGACATCATCCACAGCCCAAACAATGATAAAGAGCTTTCAGGAAACCGTAAAGATTTACCAACAGGGTAAGGAATACTACGACAGGCTTAAATCCGTGCATAACCTTGTGAAAGATGCCCGCAAGGTGCAAAAGTCCATCCTGCTTATCGGGGAGATTTCCGACATCTACGTGAACAGTTTTCAAAAGATGCTTTCGGATGAGAACTATACACCGGACGAACTTTCCGCCATTGCCTACGGATATACCCAACTGTTGCAGGAAAGTTCCGATGTGCTGGAAGAAATGAAAAGCGTGGTGAACATCAACGGGCTTTCCATGTCGGACAAGGAACGGATGGACGTTATCGACAGGACGTATAACGCCATCAGGAACTACCGGGATTTGGTGAGTTACTATACCCGCAAGAATATTTCCGTTTCCTACCTGCGGGCGAAAAAGAAAAAGGACACCGACCGGGTGATGGCTTTGTACGGCTCGGCGGATGAACGTTACTGGTAACTTCTAAAAATAAGTAGTATGTTATTAGCAATCGAATTTGACAACCTGCATCAGATTTTACGAAGTCTGTACACGGATATGATGCCGCTGTGCGGGAACATGGCGGGGGTAGCCAAAGGAATAGCGGGACTGGGGGCTTTGTTTTATGTGGCTGCCAAAGTATGGCAGTCGCTCGCCAGTGCCGAACCGATAGACGTTTACCCGCTTCTGCGTCCCTTTGTGGTAGGTTTCTGTATTATGTTCTTCCCGACTTTTGTATTGGGTACAATTAACAGCGTGATGTCGCCAGTAGTCAAGGGGTGCAACAATATGCTCGAAACGCAAACTTTCGATATGAACGCCTACCGGGAACAAAAGGACAAACTGGAATATGAAGCGATGGTGCGCAATCCGGAAACGGCTTACCTTGTTTCGGATGAAGCATTTGATAAACAGATTGACGAATTGGGATGGTCTGCCAAAGATATTGCCACAATGGGCGGTATGTACATGGATAGGGCAGCCCACAATATCAAGCAATCCGTCCGGGACTGGTTCAGGGAATTGTTGGAACTGCTCTTTCAATCGGCAGCCCTTGTGATAGATACTATCCGAACCTTTTTCTTGATTGTCCTTGCCATACTGGGGCCGATAGCCTTTGCCATCAGCGTGTATGATGGCTTTCAGGCGACACTGACCCAATGGATAACAAGGTACATTTCCGTTTACCTGTGGCTGCCTGTTTCAGACTTGTTCAGTTCCATTCTTGCCCGAATACAGGTGCTTATGTTGCAAAAGGATATTCAGGAGCTATCAGACCCCAATTTCGTACCCGATAGCAGCAATTCAGTGTACATAATTTTTATGATAATCGGTATCATCGGTTACTTCACTATCCCCACCGTATCAAACTGGATTATTCAGGCGGGCGGAATGGGTAACATGAGCCGGAATATAAACAGTGCGGCTAATAAGACAGGTAGCGGAGTTGGTGCGGTAGCCGGAGCAGCCACCGGGAACGCTGGCGGCAGGGTCGGCGGTAAACTAATCAAAAGTAACCAATAATTAAAAATCAAGATGGAATTTAAAAGTTTAAAGAACATTGAAACCAGTTTCAAACAGATACGTCTTTTCGGTATCGTGTTTGTCGTCATGTGTACCCTGATAACGGGTTATGCCGTTTGGAACTCCTACACGTTTGCCGAAGCGCAACGGCAAAAGATTTATGTGCTGGACGGTGGCAAATCGTTGATGCTTGCGCTTTCGCAAGACCTGACACAAAACCGTCCGGTTGAAGCAAGGGAACACGTGAAGCGTTTTCACGAACTCTTTTTCACGCTCTCACCCGATAAGAACGCTATCGAAAGCAATATCAAACGGTCGCTGTTCCTTGCCGACAAGAGCGCATTTAACTATTACCGTGACCTCTCGGAAAAGGGATATTACAACCGTATCATTTCGGGCAATATCAGCCAAACGATACAGATAGACAGCGTTTCATGCAATTTCGATGTGTACCCGTATGCGGTGGCTACCTATGCCCGGCAAATGATTATCCGTGAAAGCAGCGTGACGGAAAGAAGCCTTGTCACCCGTTGCCGGTTATTGAACGCCGTAAGAAGTGATAATAACCCGCACGGCTTTATGATGGAAAGTTTCGAGATAACGGAAAACAAGGATTTGAACACCATAAAGCGGTAAACGATGATACGGAAAATACTCTCTCCGGTGAATCAGGCGATTAACCATGTGCAGGACTGGGCGGATGAAAAACTCCGCCACCTGTGCGGGCGCATGACACCGGAAATAAGGCTGGCGGTAATCCTGCTTATGCTCCTGTTCTTCGGCGGGCTATCCATCTATTTTACGGTATCATCCATTTACCGGATAGGCAAAGAGGATGGCGAAATCCTGCGGATAGAACACATCAGGCAGTTGCAGCTACAAAGTAAAGACAGTACGAACATTTTTAATCAGTCAGACAATGGAAGAAAAAGAAGTGAAGAATGAAGTTCCCGCACCGGAAACGGCAAAGGGAAAAGAACCTGAAAAACAGGGAAAAGAAAAAAAAGAACTGACCCCGCAGCAGATACAGCAACGGAAGAAGATGCTGGTTTACCCGCTTATGGGACTGGTATTCTTAGGGTCTATGTACCTAATTTTCGCACCGTCCGACAAGGACGAAGCAAAGGTGGAAAGCGTGGGCGGCTTTAACGCCGATATTCCGCTACCCAAAGGGGACGGAATAATCAGCGATAAAAAGACAGCTTACGAACAGGAACAGATGGAGAACAAGCAGGCGGACAAGATGCGCTCCTTACAGGATTTTGCCTTTTCGCTCGGAGAGGAAAACGGGAACGGGGAAGATTTGACCCTGATAGATGATGCTCCGACAGAAAAGCCGAAAACCAATGTAATAGACTTCGGGGCGGGTGCGCCGAACAATAGCCGTTCCTCTATCCAGTCTTCGGCAGCAGCTTACCGGGACATGAACCGTCAGTTAGGCAGTTTCTACGAAACGCCAAAAGAGGACAAGGAAAAAGAGGAACTCAAACGGCAGGTGGAAGAACTCACTGCCCGGCTCGATGCCAAAGAAAACGGTGCGGGCAGCATGGATGAACAGGTTGCACTTATGGAAAAGTCCTACGAACTGGCGGCAAAATACATGAACGGCGGACAGCAGGAACAAATAGCGCAAGTGATACCTACCGCACCCGTTCAGGTCAAAGGAAATACCACACCTGTACAATCGGTATCGGACAGGACGGTTTCAGGATTGCAGCAACCTATGAGCAACAGCGAATTTATCGCCGAATACAGTAAGCCACGCAATTACGGGTTTAATACGGCGGTCGGCAGTGGTTATTCGATGGGAAAGAATACTATCCGGGCGTGTGTGCATAACGACCAAACACTTATGGACGGGCAGACCGTCAAGCTCCGGCTGTTAGAACCGTTACAGGCGGGGAACGTGATTGTCCCGAAAAACAGCCTTGTTTCAGGAAGTGCCAAAGTGCAGGGGGAACGACTCGACATACTGGTGTCCTCGCTCGAATATGCGGGTAACATCATTCCGGTGGAACTTGCCGTTTACGATAGTGACGGGCAAAAGGGGCTTTCCGTTCCCTCGTCACTGGAACAGGAAGCGGCAAAGGAAGCAATGGCGAATATCGGTGCAGGACTGGGAACGAGCATTTCCTTTGCGCAAAGTGCCGGGCAGCAGGTCGCAATGGATATAACAAGGGGCTTGATGCAAGGCGGTTCGCAATACCTTGCCAAGAAGTTCAGAACGGTAAAAGTACATCTGAAAGCGAACTATCAGGTAATGCTTTACGCCAAACAGTAATAATCTATTTATCAATTATCAACCATAAAAAAATCAATCCAAAATGAAAAAGTTAATGATTTTATTCGCTCTTATTATGGGCGTGGTTTCAATGAAAGCACAAAGTAACGATTTGTATCAAGGCATTACTAAAAAGCTGCCTTACCGCCAAATGGTGACACCTTACGGCGTACAGGTGACGTTTGCAAAAACGGTACATATCATTTTCCCGTCTGCCGTTAAATACGTGGACTTAGGCAGTAACTACATTATTGCCGGAAAAGCGGACGGGGCGGAAAATGTTGTCAGGGTCAAGGCTACGACAGAGGGCTTTCCCGGTGAAACCAATTTTTCCGTTATCTGTGAGGATGGCAGCTTTTATTCCTTTAATGCGAAATACGCACATGAACCGGAAATGCTGAACATTGAAATGAAAGACTTCTTGGAGAGTGAGGACACCACCGACTTTTCACATACCCGGATGAACATCTATTTCCGTGAACTGGGCAGCGAAAGCCCTCTTTTGGTAAAGCTGATTATGCAGTCCATCTACAAGAACAATGACCGGGAAATAAAGCATTTGGGATGCAAGCGGTTCGGGGTGCAGTTCTTGGTAAAAGGGATTTATTCACATAACGGGCTTTTTTACTTCCACACACAAACAAAGAACAGTTCAAACGTGCCGTTTGATACCGATTTCATCCGTTTCAAAATTGTAGATAAAAAGGTAGCCAAAAGAACGGCTATTCAGGAAACCGTTATTGACCCGGTGCGGAGCTATAACGAGATACTGGTTATCGGTGGTAAAAGTACCGTCCGCACCGTGTACACCGTTCCGCAGTTCACTATCCCTGACGATAAGATATTAGTTATCGAACTGGTGGAAAAGAACGGGGGCAGACACCAAACTATCCGGGTGGAAAATTCGGATATAGTGGCAGCCAAAGTGATTAACGAACTTAAAATCAAATGAACATGAAAAGGATATGTTGTATTATATCCCTTTTTGTGCTGTGCCTGACTTTTAACCAGGCACACGCACAAAGATGTCTGCCGGGAATGAAAGGCTTGCAGGTTACGGGCGGCATGGCGGACGGCGTTCACTGGAACAGTAAAAGCGATTTCGCCTATTATTTCGGGGCGGCTCTTTCCACCTATACCAAAAACGGGAACAGGTGGGTTATCGGCGGGGAATACCTCGAAAAGCATTACCCCTATAAGGATTTGCAGATACCCGTAAGCCAGTTTACAGGTGAGGGCGGTTACTATCTGAATTTCCTTTCCGACCGGAAGAAAACCTTTTTTCTTTCGCTGGGATTGTCCGCACTTGCCGGGTATGAAACAAGCAACTGGGGCGATAAATTGCTGCCCGATGGCTCGACCCTGACCGATAAGGACGGTTTTGTCTATGGCGGTGCGCTGACGCTGGAACTGGAAAGTTACATTACCGACCGGATGGTGTTCCTGATTAACGCACGGGAAAGATGCCTGTTCGGTTCTTCAGTCGGAAAGTTCCATACACAGTTTGGCGTGGGGCTGAAATTTATAATGTGATAAACTAACCTATTATATATAATGTATATGAGAAATGTAATTTATAAGATGCTAACAGGGTGCTACATGGTGGCTGCCTTGTTATTGGTGGGTGCGTGTAATGACGATGTGGATATACAGCAGTCTTACCCGTTCCGTATCGAAACGATGCCAGTGCCGAAAAAATTAAAGGTGGGTGAAACCGCCGAAATCAGGTGTCAGCTTCACCGGGACGGGCGGTTTGAAGAAACAAAGTATTTCATCCGCTATTTCCAGCCGGACGGGGCGGGAACGCTGAAAATGTCCGATGGGACGGTTTTACTGCCGAATGACCTGTACCCGCTTCCGGGTGAAACATTCCGGCTTTATTATACCTCTACATCAACCGACCAGCAAACGGTGGATGTGTATTTTCAGGATAGCTTCGGGCAGTTGGAACAACTTACGTTTTCATTTAATAATGATAACAATAAAGAAGAACAGGGGGAATAAAAATGGAAACATTGGTTACACACCTTGTATTTCTCGTTCTCTTTTGGGCTTACACTGCATTTGAACTGAAAAATGCTTCTACTGATGTGGAACTGTAGGGTGAAGAATTGGAATATAATTAATCTACAGACTAAAAAATCATTCTTAAAGGATGATTTTTTAGTCGTAATCAGAACAGTCCTTCCAAATGTTTTTACCAATACTACACTTGTTGCTTTGTGTTTCTTGCTTAATTTTTTCTAATGTCGCCGAATATTTGTTTTTTGTATCATTATCTATTTTTTGTATAAACGTCTCAGATAATGAACAAAGTATGCAGCGAGTAAATATAAACGCATTATATTTACAAATTTCTGTTTCCTCTAAAAATTTCTTTCTGCTGCTTTTTAATTTGTATTCTAAATATGAACCACGAGTAATTATAACATCATCACTAATAGGCATTGTTTTAGAATACATCGTTAACATCACATACGGACTAAT
>ENA-UEYF01001475-UEYF01001475.1-human-gut-metagenome-genome-assembly--contig:-NODE-1475-length-18863-cov-5.234909_pt1 | contig 18863 bp, 14 predicted proteins | sample MGYA00242902_ERZ507920 | MGnify/ENA primary metagenome ERZ507920 (study PRJEB26167, sample SAMN06115402) | human gut metagenome | host: Homo sapiens | place: China:Jiangxi | collected 2016-07-05...
TGTCAAAGGAAGTTCAGACACCTGTCGTGCCTGACGGATGATAGCTTCATGATTTTCTCCCGGAAGTCCTAAAATCATCTGCCCGGCAGCGGCTTGCCAAGGATGAGCGCGCACAGCGGCATAATGAGCGTGAGGTCCATGATGTTCGCGCCGATGATGTTGCCCACCGACAGCGAGGACTGCTTCTTGCGGATGGCCGTAATGGTCGTCACGAGCTCCGGCAGCGACGTGCCGATGGCGATCATGGTCGCGCCGATGATGGCATCCGGCACGCCGAGCATCTGCGCGAGCGCGGTGCCGTTGTCGATCAGCAGCTGTGCACCGAGCACGATGGCCGCAGCGCCAAACACAAACTTGCCGATATTGAGCGCGGCCGTCCGGCCGTCCGTCTTGGGGCGGGCATCCTGCTCCGGGGCCTCAAGCGACTGCTCACGCCGCGCAGCGACAAGGCTCTCGGCAATAAAGCACACAAAAATGACAAGGATCAAAACGCTCTCAAGGATGGACAGCTGCCCGTCGCGCGTGAAGCCGAACAGAACCGCGATCGCCGCGAGCAGCAGCACCGCCTTGACCGCATACTGCCGCCGCGGCATGGTGCACTCCATACAGACCAGCGACAGGCACATAATCAGGCCGGTATTGGCCGTCACCGAGCCGACGGCGTTGCCGATGGCGATGTCCGCATTGCCCTCCAGCGCGGAAAAGATGGACACAAGCATCTCCGGCATCGTCGTGGCAAAGCTCACAACGGTCGCGCCGATGATGAATTTGGGGATACCGGAGGCCTCGGCGATCCATGTGGCGGCATCGACAAACAGGTCGCCGCCCTTGATAATGCAGATCAGGCCCACCGCAAACAGCAGCAGGACAAGAAAGAGGGTACTGCCGGTAAAATCGAGGTTCATAACGCATTCTCCTTTGTGACCGCGCGCAAAAAATGAGACTTTCCGCACGATCATAGCATATGATGTGCTAAAAGTCTCATTACCTATCATCATAGGCGCATGACCACCGGCTGCTGCCGGGAGATTGTTGACCATGCATTCGCAACTACTCCCTTTTAACGAGAAAGCATCTTAGCACACCGCGCAGGGCTTGTCAAGACGCGATCGTTCAGCGCACGAGCTTCATGAGCAGGCGCTCAAACTCGCCGAGCATACCCACGGAGTCGGCAAAGAGGATGCTCTTTTCATACATCCGGCGGTAGGCGTCCACGTTCTCGTCCGTGCGCGCGGTGTAGATGATCGGGATCACAAGCAGTCCCCGGCGGCGCGCCGCCTGCACGGCCGTGCGCACGTCGTCGATCGCCTCCGCCTCGCTGAAATAGCCGGACGGCAGACCGTCGGAGAGCACCACGAGGATCTTGCGGCGCTCGGTGCGCTTGGCGAGATCGAGCGCGGCGGCACGGATGGAATAGCCGTCCTTATTGCCGTTTCCGGCGGCGATCTGGGTCATGGCGTCGATGCAGCGACTGCCGAGCTCCTTTTGCTCAAAATCCTTGATGACGCAGTGCTGCACGGCATTCGTGCCGCCGTCAAAGGCGACGATCTTCGTATAGGCGATGCCCTTGAGCGCCTCCTCAAGGATCGCGGCCGTGGCCAGCGCCGTGAAGAGCTTGGACTGCCCGCCGCCGACGCCGGAGCCCATGCTGCCGCTGCGGTCGATGAGCAGGTAAAACGCCGTCTCGCGCTGCGACGGCGGCGCTTTGCGGCGGAACACGTCCTTGGCATCGAGCGGGATCTTCCACAGCTCGCGCTGTGAGAGCGCACCGGTGCGCTGACCGGCACTGCGCTCACGCTGCTGACGCAGGAGCTTGTCGAGCCGGTGATGCAGCGCCTTGGCACGCTCGGAAAACGCCGGCGGCAGCCGCCCGCCGGACGGCGTGATATACGTCTCGGTGAAGGTCAGACCGGTGTAGCGCGCGGCAAGCTCCTGCCGCTCGCCTGCGTCCAGGCGCGCGGCGTGCGGCGCGGCAACGCTCAGCTGCCGCTCGATCTCTCTCTCGCGTGTGAGCTCCTGCGCGGCGTTTGAGAGCATGGCGTCCAGCTCAGCCGTGCTGAGCGCAAAGCCGCGGTGCGCGCTCCAACCCGTGCCGAGCACCTCGCGCAGGCTCTCCGGCCCGCCGGAGGCGGCCTTCTGTGCGGCGGACACGCCGTCCGACGTGGTGGCGCTTGCTCCGCTCTGCCCGTGGTTTCCGCTGCGGCCGACGCTCGACGAGCGGCCGCGATCCTCCCTGCCGTTCGTACCGGCAGAGCCGCTCGATTTGACCTCCTGACTCGCAAGGCTGCCGCTCATGTCGCCGTGGCGCTCGGAATTATCCCCGCTGCCGCCGCCCGCGCTGTCGCCCTTGTCCAGCTCGGTGTCCTCTCCGTCGGCGGATGGGCCGCTGCGCGCCGCGTCCTGCGCCTCGCTGCGCAGGCGGAGGCTGCTGTCGCAGCCGTCGCCGAGGGCTTCCGCGCGCTCGGTCTCACTGAAGGCGTAATCCACACACTGCGATGCGATGCGCGCGCGGGCATCATCGTCCGCCTCGCGGCACAGGCGCGCAAGCTCCGGCGCGAGCGTTGTGAGTGTTTGGCGGCAATGCTGCGCGCACGCGGCGGCAGAGGGCGCAAGGATCGCCGCCTCCACCTGCGCACACACGGACTGCAGCGCCGGTGTCCGGCACGGGATGCCCGTGAGGGTAAACGCCTCCAGCTCGTCAAGCAGCGCCTCGAGCGCGCTGCCGGGCGCAGCGGCATCCAGCTGCGCATAGCACACGAAGCGCAGCAGCGGCAGATAGCCGGGAAAGCGGCGGCAGAGGATGTTATCCGTGCGCGCCTGCTCCAGAATGTTCAAAATACGCTGACCGAGCAGCGCACCGTGCTCCGGCGTGAGGGCATAGTGCTCGTGAAAATACGCACCGGAAAATGCACGCACCGCCGCGCACACGTCGCGGTCGGAGCTGCCGTCGTGCTGAAGCTCGCGCGCGAGCAGTACGCGCAGCGCAGCCGTCCAGTGGCGGGCATCAAAATCCGCGCGCAGCAGATATGCAGCCCCGCCGACGGTGACGGACGTTCCGTCCGTCGTGCAGCGCAGGCTGTCGTCCGGCGTGACCGTGTCGATGCGGATGTTGTCCGGCACAAGCAGCGCGAGGCTGCGCCGGAGCAGCGGCGCGATGGGTTCACTCGCCAGAAACGCCCGGTAGCGCGCCAGCGCAGCGTCAAACCCGTCCATCCTGCGGCACCATGCTCTCGATAAGCTCCGTCAGCTGCAGGCGGGTATAGGCGTCCTGCGGCTTGGAGGCCACGTTGTCCAGCAAGCCCCAGCGCAGACCGAGCAGCGGCTCTGCGCGCAGGGCGTCGATAAAGCCGCGGATCGTCATCGCGTCCGGCTCAAGGCCGCCGGCGCTGCGGATGCGGTCGCGGATGGCACAGTAGACGCAGTCGCAGACGTTCAGGCTCGCGCCGCTCGCCTCGGGCACGACGCGGCGCAGCACGTCCACAATGGTCTCCGGCTCTGCGATGTGGATGGGCGTGAAGCGGTCGATCGTCGCCTCGTTCATAAAGTTCGTACCGGCGTAGTCCTCATTCATCGTGATCGTGAACGCCGAGTGCGGGTGCATCTGCACGAGACCGTAGCCGGGCACCTGGATCTGGCGCGCGGCGTCGGTCAGCGAGTGGAGCACGTCGGCGCATTCAGGCTTGATGGTGTTGCCCTCGTCGAGCACGACATCCGCGCCCGCGGCCAGATAGCGCAGCATATCGCTCAGGCGATAGCGCATGGTGCCGTTTTCGATCGTCGGCCCGCCGAGCAGGTCGAGCTTGTCGAGCTCGGCATTGCCCTGCATGCGGTACTGCGGCACGTTGAGCAGCCAGTCCACCGTCTGGATGAGCGTGTTTTTGCCGCAGCCCTTACTGCCGACCAGCCGCAGATGCAGCCCCGACAGGCGGTAGGCCAGCGCGCGCGTGAGCGCCCCGAAGCTGTCGGCCTGCACATAGCGCACCGGCGGGTCGGGCACCATCTCGGGGTACTCTGGCAGAGAGAACATTTCAGCGAACACGCGCAGGATGATCGCCTCCGGCACAGCCTGCTCGAGCAGGTACTCGGCGCGTGCGGTCAGTGCCTCCGCGCTCGCACATCCGCGCGCCGCCGCCCCGTCGATCGCCGCGCGCACCGCCGCGCTGAGCGCGTCGCCGCAGCGGTATTCGGCGAGAAAGCCCCACACATCCGGCGTGTCGCTGTCGCACGGCTCGCCCGCAGAATCGCACAGTGCCGTGATCCGCGCCCGCACGGGCGCGGTGCGCAGCAGCGCCGTGAGCGCCTCAGACGGCGCGGACACGATGCCCACACGCGAGAACAGGTCCCCCGCCGCCGCCTCGCTCAGACAGCACACGGGCAGCGGCTCACCCTCGACCCGGCAGAGCACGACCTCCGGCCACGCATGGCGCTCCTGCGCGCAGAGCGAGCGCAGGAAGTCGAGCTTCATCGGTGCTTTCAGATTGCTGCCGCCGCAGACGGCGGTCTCATATTGCAGCGTATGCATATCTCATTCCGCCTTTCTCAGTTGCCGCGCACGGCGCCCCACGGAAAGCCCTTGGCGCCGCCGTGGTAAATGACGCGCCGAACATTCAAAAACGCGCAGCGGCCGATGCGCTCCACGCCGTCGGGGATGACGACCGTGTCCAGATTGCTGCACTGGTAAAACGCCTCGTCGTGGATCTCGCGGACGCTGTCTGGGATGACGATGCCCGTCAGACCGATACAGCGCGAGAACACGCCCTCCGGGATGACGGTAAGCCCCTGCGGAAGATTGACCCGGCGCAGGTGCACCTTATCATAAAACGCATATGGCTCGATCGTCTCGACACTGTCCGGAATGACGAGCGCATTTAAATATGTGTACGACACCATGGCATAAGCAGCGAGCGTGCGCACGCGCACCCCGTCGACCGACGAGGGCAGCTCGAGCACCGTGCCGGCGTTGAAGCAGCCGTCCGTACCGATGCGCCCGGTCGCGGCATCAAAAACAAAATTCTGCGCCGCAGCCTGCGCCGCCGTGACCGGATGGGTATCCCACGGGCGCTCGCGCAGCCAGACGGCAATACCCGCCTGCGTTTGCCGGCGCTTTTGCGCGAGGTAGTCCTGCATCTGCCGCAGCGAGCACTGCTGCGAGAAAAAGACCGCCAGATCCTCGGCCTCCAACGGGATGGAAAAGCCCTTCGGCAGCTCGAGCCCGAGCTGCATGGCAAGGATCCGGCGGACATCGCCGCACGCATCGTCATAGCGTGAGAGCACCTTCTGATCGCAGACGAAAGGCACGTCCAGCCGCGACGCCTCGATGCCGCCGGCCGTCAAAAGGCCCGCGAAGCCGTGCGCGCGGTCCAAGATCTTTTTTACGTCACGAAACTGCGTGCTCTGGTAAAGAAGCATCTCCATCGCGTGATCCCTCCCGTCGGTTCGGAACGCTTTTTGTTACAAAACTATCATACAGGTGCAAGGTGTATTCTTCCGTAACATTTGCTGCACAGATTCCGGTTTCCTTGTCTCTTTACCGGCGGATCGGGTATTTTTTGTACACGCTGTACACAGTTTATTCACTGGACAGACGTTTCCTGTTGTGGTAAACTAAAGTTACGTTACACGAGTCCGGAAAACGTACACCAGTACACATATATTTTGAATAAAGGAAGCATACGCATGAATGAAGTAAAAAGCCCGAAAAAGCCGATGCTGTATTACTACACCATGGCGCTGCTCGTGCTGCTGCTCATCAACTTCCTCGCCGTGCCGTGGCTGAGCCAGCGGCAGGTCAAGGAGGTCGACTACGGCACGTTCATGACCATGACGGAGAACAAAGAGATCGGCCGCGTGGAGGTGCAGGACAACCAGATCATCTTCACAAACAAAGACGACACCCAGATCTACAAAACCGGCCCGATGGACGATCCCGACCTGATCTACCGCCTGAAGGACTCCGGCGCGGAGTTCTCGAGCGAGATCGTCGAGGAGATGTCGCCGTTTCTGTCGTTTCTGCTGACGTGGCTGCTGCCGATCGTGTTTTTTGTCGCCCTCGGCCAGTTCATGCTCAAGCGCATGACGAACAAGGCCGGCGGGCCGAACTCCATGATGTTCGGGCTCGGCGGCTCGAACGCAAAGGTCTATGTCAAGTCCGCCGAGGGCATCAAGTTTTCCGACGTCGCCGGTGAAGACGAGGCCAAGGAGAACCTGACCGAGATCGTCGACTATCTGCACGACCCGTCGAAGTATCAGGAGATCGGCGCGTCCATGCCCAAGGGCATCCTGCTCGTCGGCCCTCCGGGAACCGGCAAGACGATGCTGGCCAAGGCCGTTGCGGGCGAGGCAAACGTGCCGTTTTTCTCCATCTCCGGCTCGGAATTCGTGGAGATGTTCGTCGGCATGGGCGCGAGCAAGGTGCGCGACCTGTTCCGGCAGGCCAAGGAGAAAGCCCCCTGCATCGTGTTCATCGACGAGATCGACGCCATCGGCAAAAAGCGCGACGGGCAGCTCGGCGGCAATGATGAGCGCGAGCAGACGCTCAACCAGCTGCTGACCGAGATGGACGGCTTCGAGGGCAACAACGGCGTCATCATCCTCGCCGCCACGAACCGGCCCGAGTCGCTCGACCCCGCGCTCACGCGGCCCGGCCGCTTTGACCGGCGCGTGCCCGTGGAGCTGCCTGACCTCAAGGGCCGCGAGGAGATCCTCAGGGTGCACGCCCGCAAGATCAAGGTCGCCGAGGACGTGGACTTCGGCCAGATCGCACGCATGGCCTCCGGCGCCTCGGGCGCAGAGCTTGCAAACATCGTCAACGAGGCCGCGCTGCGCGCCGTGCGCGACGGCCGGCGCTTTGCCACGCAGTCCGACCTTGAGGAGAGCATTGAGGTCGTCATCGCGGGCTATCAGAAGAAAAACGCCATCCTCACCGACAAGGAAAAGTGGACGGTCGCCTACCACGAGATCGGCCACGCGCTCGTTGCCGCATTGCAGACGCACTCCGCCCCCGTGCAGAAGATCACCATCATTCCGCGCACGTCCGGCGCGCTCGGCTACACGATGCAGGTCGAGGAGGGCAACCACTACCTCATGACAAAAGAGGAGCTGGAAAACAAGATCGCTACGCTCACCGGCGGCCGCGCCGCCGAGGAGGTGCGCTTCGGCATCGTCTCCACCGGTGCATCCAACGACATCGAGCAGGCGACGAAGCTCGCTCGCGGCATGATCACACGCTACGGCATGAGCGAGGAGTTTGACATGGTCGCGCTCGAGACGGTCACGAACCAGTACCTCGGCGGCGACGCCTCCCTCGCCTGCTCGGCTGAGACACAGACGCGGATCGACCATCAGGTCGTCGCGCTCGTGAAAAAAGAGCACGCCAAGGCCATCGGCATCCTCACCGAAAACCGCGCCAAGCTCGACGAGCTGGCCAAGTATCTCTACGAGAAGGAGACCATTACCGGCGAGGAGTTCATGGCCATTCTCAACCGCACCTGACGGACTGCAATGCGGTCGTGCAGCGATCCTGACCCCCGCGAAAGGAGGACCACCGCAACCGTATGAATGAAAAGCTGAAAGAAAAAGTAAAGGAATCTCTCTCCAGCGTCCTGCCGATCACCCTGATCGTGCTGGTGCTGAGTATCACGCTCGTCCCGATGGAGATTGGCACACTGGCGCTGTTTCTGACCGGCGCCGTGCTGCTGATCTTCGGCATGGGCTTTTTCCAGCTCGGCGCCGAAATGTCCATGACCCCGCTCGGCGAAGGTGTCGGCAAGACGCTGGCAAAACGTGAAAAGGTCATTCTGGTCGTGCTCGTGTCGTTTGCGCTCGGTACGATCATTACCATCGCAGAACCGGATCTGCAGGTGCTTGCAAATCAGGTCGCGTCCATCCCCAACAACGTCCTGATCTGGACAGTCGCTGTCGGCGTAGGCGTCTTTCTGGCGCTGGCCGTGCTGCGCATCTTCTATCGCGCGTCACTGGCAAAGTGTCTGCTGATCGCGTACGCGCTGCTGTTTGCGCTGACGCTGTTTTCCCCGAAGGATTTTCTCGCCGTCGCGTTTGACGCCGGCGGCGTCACGACGGGGCCGATCACCGTACCGTTTATCATGGCGCTGGGCGTCGGCGTGTCGGCGCTGCGCGCCGCGCAGGGGCACGATGACGACAGCTTCGGTCTGGTCGCGCTGTGCAGCGTCGGGCCGATCCTGATGGTGCTGCTGCTCGGCATCTTCTACCATCCGAGCGATGCGATCTATTCCGCTGTGGAGATCGCGCCGGTCGTCACGACGCGCGACGTGGCACAGCAGTTCGCCATCGGCCTGCCGGACTACGCGAAGGAAGTACTGCTGAGCATCCTGCCGATCGTAGCGGTGTGCGTGCTGTTCCAGCTGCTGACGCACCACTACCGCCGGCGGCAGCTGCTGCGCACCGGCGTCGGCTTTCTGTACACCGTCATCGGTCTGATCCTGTTTCTGACCGGCGTGAACATCGGCTTTACACCCGTGGGCAACCTGCTCGGCTCAGGCCTGGCGGACAACACGTACCGCTGGGTGCTCATCCCGATCGGCGCGCTCATCGGCTACTACATCGTCAAGGCGGAGCCCGCCGTGCAGGTGCTCAACAAGCAGGTCGAGGATGTCACCGGCGGCACGGTGTCGCAGAGCATGATGAACACGGCGCTGTCCATCGGCGTGGCCTGCGCGGTGATGCTGTCGATGGTGCGCGTGCTGACCGGCATCAGCATCTACTGGATCCTTGTGCCGGGCTACGCGCTCGCGCTCATCCTCGCGCGCTATGTCCCATCCGTGTTCGTGGGCATCGCCTTCGACTCCGGCGGCGTGGCGAGCGGGCCCATGACCTCCACCTTCCTGCTGCCGCTGGCCATGGGCGCGTGCACCGCGCTCGGCGGCAACGTCGTCACGGACGCTTTCGGCGTGGTGGCGCTCGTCGCGCTCGCGCCGCCGGTCGCCATTCAGATCATGGGCGTCATTTACGTACATAGAGCCAAAGCCGTGGCGGAGAACAAAGCTGACCTGCTGCCCGATGACGGCGTCATCGACCTGGAGGACGAAGAGATATGATACATTCCGAAAACCGACTCGCACCGCGCATGGTGCTCATCATCACGAGCCATGAATACCGCCGCAAGCTCGAGCAGACGTTTCAGAATTTCCGCATCCCGATCTACTACCAGTGTCAGGGACACGGCACGGCGCCGTCGGAAATGCTCGACATCTTCGGGCTGAGCGGCAGCAGCCGCCTGCTCACGATCGGGCTGCTGCCGAAGTTTCTCGTGCGCGACCTGCTTGACGCGCTGCAGCAGCGCATCCCCCTGCATAAGCGCGGCGGCGGCATCGTGCTGACGATCCCGATCACGGGGCTGCAGCGGCCGCTGCTCCAGCTCATGAACGACCAGCTGCGCGAGACCACAGAACAGAAGATCGAAGAAAGGGTGTGTAGCGAAATGTCCGATATGCAAACCGGCGCAGGTTACGCCGCCATCTGGGTCGCGCTCAGCAACGGCTACAGCAGCGACGCCATCGACGCCGCCAGAAGCGCAGGCGCCATGGGCGGCACGATCCTCAAGGGACGCCGCCAGAATTCCGAGCGCATCAGCCGCAAGCTCGGCATCTCCATGCAGGAGGAAGAGGAGTTTGTCGTCATCGTCACGCCGCGCGAGAAAAAGGCCGCCGTCATGAACGCCATCAGCGACGCCTGCGGCCTGCGCACGGATGCGCACGGCATCATCCTCTCGCTGCCGGTGGACGAGGTCATCGGTCTCGAGACCGGCGAGAACACGCTGTAACATTCCTGAATAAGAATCGCAAATGCCGCAGGCAGCCGCCTGCGGCTCTTTTCTTTTTCTATTCCCCTGCAGGCACTTCATTTTCGAATCCCGCGCACGAGCGCCATGACCGCGCCGTAGAGCACCCCCGCGACCGCCCAGAGGATCCATGTGTCCTGCGGCTGCGCGTCCCACCACGGTCCGAACGTCCAGAGCAGATACGCCGCCGTAACCGTGAGCCAGTAGATGCTGCTGATTGCGCCAACAACACCGTTTTGCCGCTTGCGCGGCCGGACATAGTCGCCCTCTTCGAGCAGCCGGTCCATCGCCGCCTGATACACGCCGCCATAGACAAACAACGCACTGCCAACACCCGCCAGTACGAGCAGCAGACAGACCGCCGCAACATACAGCAGATCCGGCCCGTTCAGACAGACGGCGATAAACAGCGGCACCGCTGACAGGATGCACAGCACCGTGCCCGCGACCTTTCCACGCGTGTGCTCCGGTGCAGCCGCCGCCCGGCGCTCACGCACCATGCCGGTCACACCGTAGGCCGTCTCAAACGGCTCGGTCTCCAGAAAAGCATACGCTTTCACCTGCGCGGCGCACGTGATGAACACCGCCACCGCAGCCGCCACAAGCACCAGCAGCACGCACAGACCGATGCCCGCCGCCGCATTTTCCGAGAGGGCCGCGCCCGGCCGGTCGCTGAGCGCGGCAAGCAAAAGCAGCGCCACCGGCGAGAGCACGCACAGCAGCGTCGCCAGCGCGAGCTTCGGCGCGGCCGCCTGCCGCTGCGCCAGATAGTCCGCCGCCTGCTCCATGGTCACGCGGCGCAGCGGCGCATCCGACTCGGCCGGGGCCGGTTCCGGCTCGCCGAGCTCTTCTTTTAATAAGTAATCGGTCGTGACGCCGAACAGGCGGCTCATCTGCACGACCTTCTGCATATCGGGCACGGACTGCGCGCCCTCCCATTTCGACACCGACTGGCGCGACACGCCCAGCTGTGCCGCCAGCTCCTCCTGTGACCAGCCGGCGCGCTTGCGCAGGGTCACGATCTTATCTGCCAGTATCATAATCGGCTTCCTCCCGTATTGTTTTTCCGTTTCCGGCTGAGGACAGGATACCAGATCGGCCGGTTGCGCACCACCAAGGCGACTGTCAAATGTGTCAACCGGCGGTTGCAGGGGTATGATTTCAGCAATTTCAGCATATCGTGCCGCCGCGCAGCTGTCAAGCCGAACGGCGAAAACCTTTCAGGCACTGTAAGTGGATTTTGCGCGCCGGGTGTTATACCATGGCAGCAGAAAGCAAAGGAGGTACATGCAATGGACCCAATTCTCGAAATTGCAGCCCTGAAGAAATATTATGGCAAGGAGCCGAATCTGACCCGTGCGCTCGACGGCATCTCGTTTCAGGTCATGCCGGGCGAGTTTCTTGGCATCATGGGCAGCAGCGGCTCGGGCAAATCGACGCTGCTCAACTGCATCGCGACCGTCATCGCGCCGACCGCCGGCGCCGTCGCCCTGCACGGCAAGTGCGTCACGACGCTGCACGGAAAAGCGCTGGCCGACTACCGCGGCAAGGAGATCGGCTACCTGTTTCAGAACTTTGAGCTCATCGATAACCTCACCGGCCGCGAGAATATCCTCCTGCCGCTGTCGCTGCACGGCGCGTCTGAGGCTGAGAGCTGTGCCCGGCTGCAAAAGCTCGCCGATTACCTTGAGGTGACGGACGTGCTCGACAAGTTTCCGGCGCAGATGTCCGGCGGGCAAAAGCAGCGCATCGCAGCGGCGCGCGCACTCATTCTCGACCCCGAGATCGTGCTGGCGGACGAGCCGACCGGCGCGCTCGACTCGAAAAACGCCCGCGCGCTCATGGAAAAGCTCTCCGGTCTGAACACGGACGCCGGCACGACCATCCTCATGGTGACGCACGACTGCAACGCCGCAAGCTACTGCAAGCGCATCCTCTTCATTCAGGACGGTGTGCTCTTTCACGAGCTGCGGCGCGACGTGCCGGACGAGACGCAGCAGGCATTCTACGGGCGCATTCTGGCCGTGATGGCGCAGCTGGGAGGGGGCAGTGCCAATGTTCTCTGAACTCGTCAAACGCAACAGCCGCCGCAGCCGCCGGGAAAACGGGCTGTTTTTCACGTCCCTGCTCATTGCGATCATCGCGTTTTACATCATTCTCTCCCTGTCGCATCAGGACGTGATGGTGTTCCTGCAGCGCATGGAGAGCAACGCCGTGAACCGGCTGCTGACGCTCGTCCCGGTGCTGTACGGGCTGACGCTGTTCATTTTGTTCTTTCTCGTATACTACGCCAACCGCTTTCAACTCGCGCGGCGGCGGCACGAATTCGGTGTGTACCTCATGCTCGGTATGCAGCGGCGCAAGCTCTTCGGCATGCTGCTGGCGGAGGATCTGCGCTCGAGTCTCATCGCGCTGGCCATCGGCCTGCCGGCAGCGCTGCTCATTTCGGAGGTCATCAGCCTCGTCACGGCACGGCTCGTCGGGCTCGGCATCGTGGGGCACCGGTTCACGCTGTCCCTGTCCGCCGTCGGGTGGACGGCCGTGGGCTTTCTTGCGATCAAGCTGCTGGCCTCACTCATCCTCAGTGGGAAGATCGTGCGCGAGGAGATCGGCGCGCTGCTCACCGAGACGCCCGAGGGCACGAAAAAGCAGCGCCCCGCCGCCGTCTACGCCGCGGCGCTCGTGCTGGGCATCGCGCTGCTCGCCGGAGCGTACACGTTTGCCATCCGCGGGTACGCGTGGAGCAGTCTGCGCTACATGGCAGGCACGCTCGCACTCGGTCTGTCGGGCACACTGCTGCTGTTTTACGGGCTGCGTGTCATCATCGACCGGCTCGCCCGGCGCGGAGACCGCGCGGGCAAACTGCGGGTATTTAACTTCCGCCAAGTCGAGGAGACGGTCATCCACCGCTCGGGGACGCTGGCGATCAGCTCCCTGCTCATCCTTGCGGCGCTGTGCTGCTTCGGCGCGGGCGTTGCGACCGCGCGCTCCTCCAGAGCCGAGGCACACACGCTCGACTATACCTTCCCCACCGACAGCAAAAGCGCCGACACCGTGCGCGAAACGCTGACGGCGCACGGGCTCGACGGCGCGTTTTCCGACCTCTTCGAGATGCGCATCGGCCGCGTGCGCACGAGCACGGACTACCAAAACACCGTGAAATTCCCCGCCTTGCAGCGCACCATCGATGCCATGCCCGTCTCCGACGAGCGGCAGCAGCTGCAATACATGCTGGAGGCCGTGGGCTACCCGCACCTCATCGCGCTCAGCGGCTATAACCGGCTGCTGACGGCTGCCGGCCTGCCGGAGCTGACGCTTGCGCCCGACGAGGCCGCCGTCTACTGCGACAGTGAGGTCTCCCTGGCCAGCCGCACGGCGCTGATCAACCGCCTGATCATGGACGGCGCTGCCGTCACGATCGACGGTGCGCCGTTCACGCTCGTGGGGCAGGTGCAGTCGGTGAGCGTCGTCACCGACCGGTCGATCACGATGTTGTTCGCGCTCATCGTGCCGGATGCGGTGTTTGAACACTACACGCAGGGCGACTATGACGTCTACCTCGACGGCGTGCTCGCCCCGTCCATGACGGAGGGCAAGAGCCTCATGAACGCCATCGCGGACATGAACGGGCAGCTTGACCCGCTCGGCCTGAAATACGAGAGCTACCTGCAAAACCTCGGCCGCGAGCTGTTTTACATCGTCGCGGCAAGCTACCTGACCATTTACCTCGCCATCATCTTCCTTGTCGTGGCCAACACCATCATCGGCGTGCAGTTTCTCATGGGCCAACAGCGGGCCGAGCGCCGCTACCGGACGCTCGTGCGCCTCGGCGCAGAGCATGACACGCTCTGCCGCGCAGCGAAGGCGCAGATCAACTGGTACTTCGGGCTGCCGGTCGGCGTGGCGGCGGTCAGCAGCCTGTTTGGCGTGCGCGCGCTCTTTTCCGGCATCCTCTCTGCCAGCGCACAGAGCGGCATGACGGAAATGATGATCGCCGCCGGTGCTATGATTTTGCTGCTGTGTGTGGTAGAATGGATCTACATGGCGGCCGTCAAGCGCTCCAGCAGCAAATACCTGCTGACCCTGATGGCGCCGGAACGCGAAGAATAACGCAGAAAGGGGGCGGCGCGATGAAGCACATCGCCGTCGTGGAGGATGAGGCGCTCATGCGCGAGGAACTTGCGGATATGCTGCGCCGCGCAGACTACGCCGTCACGGAGATCACGGACTTTTCCGACGTGACCGGGCAGCTGCTCGCGCTCGCCCCCGATCTGGTGCTGCTGGACCTGAATCTGCCGGAGGTGAGCGGATTTCAGATCTGCCGCGATCTCAAACAGCGCAGCGCCCTGCCGGTGCTGGTGCTGACATCGCGTGACCAGCTGCGCGACGAGGTGCACGCGCTCGAGCTCGGGGCGGACGAATACCTCACCAAGCCCTACCGCAGAGAGCGGCTGCTGGCGCGCATCGGAAACGTGCTCAAGCGCTACGAGGGGCGGCCAAACCTGCTCGAGGGGGCGGACTTCCTGCTCGACCGGCAGACCTACACGCTCTTCATCCACAATCAGTCCGTCGTCCTGCCGCCGAATCAGGGCAAGCTGCTCGAGACACTGCTGGCGCATAGCGGGCAGACCGTCACAAAGGACGACCTAAGCCGCGCCCTCTGGGGCACGACGGAGTTTATCGACGAAAACGCGCTGCAGGTCAACCTCACGCGGCTGAAAAAGACGATGGCCGCCCTCGGTATGCGCCAGCAGCTCGTGTCCGTGCGCGGCGTCGGCTACCGGTTGGAGGTGCCGCATGAAGCGTAACAGAAGCTATCTGCGGCAGTACCTGCCGTGGCTGGGACTGCTGCTGGGCGTGGACGCGCTCGCCGCACTGCTGCTGTGGCTGGCGGACGCGCGGGCCTTCGCCGCCATGGCGGCCGTGATCGTGCTGGCGACGGTGTTTCTGTTCGTCTGTGTGTGCGCCGTGCTCTGCACGCGGGCAAAACGGCGCGAGCAAGCCTTCACGGCCTTTCTGGCCACACCGGACGCGGCACACGAACAGGCGCTGTGCCGTCTGCTTGCCCCGCGCGAGGCACAGAGCGCGCACCTGCTCGGTGAGACGCTGCGCGCGCAGCAGCAGACCATCGCACAATTGCAGACGCAGATGGACGACTACGAGGACTATGTGGAGCTCTGGGCGCACGAAGTGAAAACGCCGCTAGCGCTGCTAACGCTCGTGCTCGACAACCGGCGCGACACGCTGCCGGAGGCGGTCGGCTTCAAGCTCGACTACGCACGCAACCGGATGCAGGCGTTCATTGACCAGATGCTCTACTACGCACGTCTGCGCGGCGCGCGGCGCGACTATCGGTTCGAGCGCCTGACGCTGCGCAGCTGCATCGACGAGGTGCTCGACGATTACCGTCCGCTGCTGGAGGAAAAGGGCTTCCGGGTCGAGATCCGGCTTGCGGACGAGACCGTATTCACCGACCGGCGCGGGCTGTGTTTCCTGCTCGGGCAGCTCGTGAGCAACAGCGTGAAATACACGAGCGATGCGCCGGTACTCACGTTTTCGCTCACGTGCAGCGCGGCCGAGACCGTCCTCACCGTCCGTGACAACGGGCCGGGCGTGCGCGCATGCGACCTTCCGTATGTATTTGAAAAGGGCTTCACCGGTGACTCCGGTCACGAAAAGAGCAAGGCCACCGGCATGGGCCTCTACCTCGCACGCGAGATCGCAAAGGAGCTCGGGCTCACGCTCAGCGCCGCGTCCGACTGGGGCGCAGGCTTTGCAGTGTGCATCTCCTTCCCCGTTGTAACGCAATAGCATCGGAATCCAGAAGCAAAGACGCCGCAGCTGCGGCGTCTTTGCTTTTCGCGTTCCCCTGCCGGCCTGATGCGCAAGATGCCCCGGCAGCTTTCGCTTCCGGGGCAAAGGGGGATGCGACATCTAACGGGTGGTACGTCAGACGATGTTATACTTCTTGAGCAGATCCACCACGACGTTGTTGACCAGCGGCTCCTTGACGAGGTCGAGCAGCGGCAGCACCGACGGGAGCAGGAACTCCAGCGGCTTCTTGCCGTCGAGCAGCTTGCTGGTGGCGTAGAGCAGGTCGCGGATATCATACACGCTGCCCCAGACCTCGGGCACGCCGCGGTCGACGTTGCAGAGCGTGTAGACCGCTTCCATCGCGGTGCGGATGGAGTACTCGGTGGTGAACACGGTGTCGCGCGGGGTATCGGCGAACTGGCCGACGAACGCGAGGTTGACCGAACCGTCGGGCACGACCTTCGGGCGGTCGCCTTCGGCTCTGGGCTCAAAGAACGTGGTGACGTAAGGCATCATGCACGGCGTGGTGTTGCATTCGTTCGTGGCCAGATCCATGATCTGATCCTCGGGGATGCCGATGTGGTACAGCCACTCTGCCGCCAGCTCGATGCCGGTGCAGTCGCACATGTTCTTCTTGATGAAGTCGCCCTTGTCGTCCCAGCAGTTGAGGCCGTAGACCCAGATCAGGCAGTGATCCTTCGGCTGCTCCTGGAACTGACCCTGACGGTTGATGGTCCAGCTGATGAGCCAGCTCGAGTCGCGGCAGGTGACGATGCCGCCGGTGACGACCTTGCCGGAGAGCGGGTCGCGCTTGCAGATCTTCTGGATCGCATCGAGGATCTGCTTGTTGGCCGTGTCGACCGTCCAGGACTCCCAGCTGGTCTCCTTGATGTCCTTGAAGAACTTCTCGGGATGGCCGAACGCCGGATCCTGCGCGGCGAGCTTCTTCCACATCTCGACGGACGGGCCTTCGCCGTTCTTGACCGTCACGACCGGCGCGTGGGTGTTGTCGCCGTAAGCGGACGCGTCGCCCTGGCAGCCGTTGGTGCAGATGACGAGATCGTTCTCTGTCAGCTCGATGACCTTTTCCACGCCGCCCTGGGTGTACTCGATCTTCTTAGCGACCTTCTTGTCCTCGGTGCAGTCGCAGACGATGTTCGTGACCGTGGTGTCGAAGAGCACCTTTCCGCCGTGGTCGGTGATGTATTTGCACATCGGGAGGATCATGGACTCATACTGGTTGTAGCGGGTGAAACGCAGCGCGCTCAGGTCGGGCAGACCGTCGATGTGGTGGATGTAGCGCTGCAGGTAGAGCTTCATCTCAAGGGCGCTGTGCCACTTCTCGAACGCGAACATGGTCTGCCAGTAGGTCCAGAAGTTCGTGGCGTAGAACTCATCGTCGAACACGTCATCGATCTTCTTGTCCTCGAGGGACTTGTTGGTCGCCATGAACAGCTTGAGCAGCTGCGTGGCGGCGCCCGGCGTCAGGCCGTACTTGCGGTCGGTGTGGGCGTCCTGGCCCTGTTTCTCGGTGACGCGGCACAGGGAGAAGTTCGGGTCTTCCTTGTTGAGGTAGTAGTACTCGGAGAAGATCGTCTCGCCCGGGTTCACGATCGACGGGATGGACTTGAACAGATCCCACATGCACTCGAAGTGGTTATCCATCTCACGGCCGCCGCGCATGATGAAGCCCTTGGTCGCATCGTAGATGCCGTCGCAGGAGCCGCCGGCTACGGGCAGGTGCTCAAAGAGCGTGATGTGCTCACCGGGCATCTGCGCATCGCGGATCAAAAAGCAGGCCGCTGCCAGACCGGCCAGACCGGTGCCGACGACATAAGCCGACTTATTCTCGATGCCTTCGGGTTTTTTCGGCGTTGCAAACGCCTCATAGTTACCGCTGCTGTAATACATTCTGTGTACCTCCCATTCATGATGTGTTTTCCGTATTTTTTGTGCAGTCCGTCTGCACGGTTTCTTCTGTTACTGTCACTAACACTTGCTTCGAAAAAAAAGAAGCTTTCGTTTGACAATTATCAATATAGCGCATTTTGCCGTCTTTACTGCACCATTTGTTAGATAAATGGCCGTAATTAAACATGACCGTTCGGTTTTGTTGAATGTCACAAGTTTGACGACTTTTCATTGTGCATTTTGACTGTTTTTTACCGCGTGTCCGATTCAAATGTGTCGTTTAGCACAAAAAAGAGGCTGCTCGGAAGCGAAATCACGCTTCCAAGCAGCCTTGCCATCTATGAAATCGGAGAAAAAACTGCCTATAAATTGGCCATACTCTCGAGTGCGGAGCGGTCGAGCACATAGATCTTCCCGCGACCGGTCTGCAGAAGACCCATCTGACGCATGCCCTCAAGCTCTCTGCTGATGACCTCTCTGGTCGTGCCGAGGTGGTGCGAGATCTCCTCGTGCGTGATGCGCGCGAAGCCGTCCTCTGGGTGTGCATCGGCTTTTTCAAGCACGACGCGCGCGATGCAGCTGCGCAGCGGGTGGAAGAAATAATACTCAATGTTATTGAGCACCTTCTGTACATTGCGCGCCGCAGTGCTGCGCAGAAACTGCTCCACGACCGGGGCCTCGGCACAAAGCGGACGCAGCGCAACGATGTTGATATAGGCAAACACGGCATCACTGCTCGCCTGCAGGATGGGCATTGTGTCGCCCGGCTCTGCGCTGTCGAGCGTGTTGAGCACGCAGCAGCCGCCGCTGACGACCGACAGCAGTGTGATCTCACGGCCGGTATCCGTCGCGATAAACACACGCAGTCCGCCGGAGAGCACGAGGAAAAGTCCGTTTCGCTCCGGCATGGAAAACACCACATTGTCCCCCGCGCGGTATGAGCGGACGATGGTGTTCAGGCGCAGCATCTGCTGCTGGGAGCTTGTGAGCGCATCCCAAAACGGCAAACACGGCGTGAAATCATAGGAACGCTTGGTTCTATTCTTCACCGTACTACTCACCTCCGCGGTATTTGTCCATATGTCACTGCCACTAACACATCTGCATAAAAAAAGAAAAGATGATATTATCTTATCAAACCGAGGCTGTCGCTCTGTATCCTTTGTTACACATCTCGCGTTTTTTCAGTTTTGTTACACAACGCAGGCGCGCTCGGCTCATTTTTGATGTAGTTGACGAGCAGCTCACCGGTAAAGTACACGACCACGACCGTCTGAGAAAGGAAGTTCATAGATAGACTCTTTACCTGCTGTAACATCCA
>ENA-UEYF01001512-UEYF01001512.1-human-gut-metagenome-genome-assembly--contig:-NODE-1512-length-18486-cov-5.867239_pt1 | contig 18486 bp, 18 predicted proteins | sample MGYA00242902_ERZ507920 | MGnify/ENA primary metagenome ERZ507920 (study PRJEB26167, sample SAMN06115402) | human gut metagenome | host: Homo sapiens | place: China:Jiangxi | collected 2016-07-05...
TTCATATTTGTATAGTAATTTATATATCGTAAAGAGCGAGAGAAATAAATCGAACGCTCGATAAAATCATTACTTTGTATAGAATTCTAGGAGGAATATAAAATGTTTGAAATCATGCCTTTTGACCGCAGAACCTATCGTATGAGCTGCTACAACCCGCTGCGCGAGCTCGAGCAGATGGAGAAATCCTTCTGGGGCGAGCAGCAGGTCAACCCCTTCCGCACCGACATTTCCGAGACTGCCGACGGCTACAAGCTCGAGGCCGATCTGCCGGGCTTCCGCAAGGAGGACATCCACATCGACATTGATGACGACATTCTGACCATCAAGGCTGAGCACACCGATTCGAAGGACGAGAGCGGCGACAAGGACAGCTACATCCGCCGTGAGCGTTACTACGGTGCCTACACCAGAAGCTTCAACGTCTCCGAGATCGATGTCGAGGGCATCAAGGCCGCTTATGAAAACGGCGTCCTGACCCTGACTATGCCGAAGAAAGCCCCGGTGAAGCCGGAGTCCAAGCACCTCGAGATCGAGTAATGCGCGTACCTGATCTGTAAATCCTCTCTTCTCTCATGTTTCTTTCATTCCCCGAAGGAAAGAGCGTCCGGCGTCCGGCCGGGCGCTCTTTTCGTTTTCGGGGCAGGAGGGAGGGAAACGTGCGGCATATGACGACGAAAAATCGTGAAAACAGTCCTTGAAGCGGTCTGCGTGCTCTGCTATAATAGCGCGTATTCGGGGCAGAGAGGTCGGTGCTTTTCATGAGCAGACAATGTAAGGGTGCGCTGATGGCGGCAGGCGGCGGTATCTGCTGGGGTATCTCCGGCACGATGGGGCAGTATCTCTTTACGCACGAGGCAATGCATACCACGTGGCTCATCCCGATCAGGCTGTCGCTGGCGGGGCTGCTTCTGTTTGCGTATTGGCTGGTGAAGGATCGCAAGCTCCTCTTCGCGCCGTGGCGGCAGCGCGGCAGCGCCGTGATGCTTGTGCTCTACGGTGTGCTCGGCGTGAGCATGAGCCAGTTTCTGTACTTTCTGACCATCCAGTTTTCCAATGCCGCCGTTGGCACGATCATGCAGGATCTGTCGCCGGTGATGGTGCTGCTGGTCGCCTGCGTGGCTGCGCGCAGAAAGCCGCGTCTGTATGAGCTCGTGAGCATCGTGCTCGCACTGCTCGGTGTGACGCTGCTGACCACGCACGGAGACCTGACCACGTTCGCCGTGTCGCCGGTCGCGCTGATCGCGGGCGTCGGCAGCGCGGTGTGCGTGACGGTGTATAACTGTCTCGGCCCGCGGCAGGAGCTGCGCGCGTATCCGGTCAGCCTGCTGCAGTCGTGGGCGTTTTTGATGGGCGCGGTGCTCTTTGAGCTTACGATGCACCCGTGGACGCTCGGCTATACGCCGACGCTGCGCGGTGTGGGCGGCATTTTGTTCGTGGTGCTCTTCGGCAATCTGCTGGCTTTTAACCTGTATATGACGGGCGTGAAGCTCATCGGACCGGAAAAGAGCGTTCTCTACGGCTTTTCCGAGCCGGTCACGGCGGCGATCCTGGCCGTGGCGCTGCTCAGCACACCCTTTACGCTGTGGGACGCGCTGGGTTTTGCGGCGGTTTTTGCAATGCTGGTGGTGCTGTCCTTTGGCGGCAAGCGGCACACAGAGCGGCTGCCGGAGTGATTTAAAAAGAAAAACGGAGCAGATACGGGGGGATGTATCTGCTCCGTTCCTGTTTATGAGGGGGTGTCCTCTCATAACGGTTGTCCCACGCGGTGTACCCCACAGCACCGGATGTACCAACGTAGTACACTGTAATTATTTCATATAATCGCCGCGATGTCAACCAAAAAGTGTTGCGATTTTGCGCTTTCTTGTCACAAATGTGCTAAGAAAACATGCATTTCTGCACAGGCCGCCCGGCAGGCGCAGCATCCTCCTGCATCTCTTTTTTACCTCAAGGGCGTGTGGTCGCTGTGAAATTTACCACCTCGGGCGGCGAGTGTTCAAATTAACAGACCGTACCGGTCGCTCAGGGGCAGCAGCGCCGCCTCCGGGAGCACGCCCTCATACAGCGCGCGCCCCTGATAGACGCGCAGCGCGGCCTTGAGCAGCTCCGCATCGTCGCAGACGAGGCACAGGGGCTTCGTGAGCAGGTACTGCACATCGGTCAGAGCGTCGATATCCTCCCATGTGTCAATGCGCAGCGCGACCATGGGCTCACTGCTGTCGAGCGCATCTTCCAGCCGGTCCTCAAGATCGGCGCCGGCCGTCAGCACCGCGCCGTGTCCCGCGTCCACCGGCAGATAGCAGGGGAGCTTTTCCGTCGCGGCGGGGAGCAGATCGGTGTGCTGCGGGGCGGGCGGGACGAATTTCGCGTCTTTCAAGGCGTCGCGCAGCGCGGCGATGTGCGCCGACGTCGTGCCGCAGCATCCGCCGAAAATGGCCACGCCCGTCTCGAGCATCGCGGGCACATGGGCCGTGAAATCCTCCGGTGTGCAGTCATACACGGTCTTGCCGCTGACGGTGATGGGCATGCCGGCGTTCGGCTTTGCGATCAGCGGCACGCGGGCATATTCCCGCAGGCGGCGCAGCTGCACGAGCATCTGGTCCGGCCCGGTCGAGCAGTTGAGCCCGAAGGCGCTGATGCCCATGCCCTGCAGCACGGTCAGCGCGGCGGTCACATCCGTGCCAGAGAGGCTTCTGCCGCTCTCATCGCAGGTGAAGGACACGAAGATGGGCTTGTCGCTCACGCTGCGCACGGCCAGCACCGCAGCGCGCGCGTCCGAGAGCGTCATCATCGTCTCGATGACGAACAGGTCGACCCCGGCCGCCTCAAGACCGGCAGCCTGCTCGGTGTAGATGTCGACCAGATCCTCAAATGATGCCTCACCGAGCGGGGCGAGAAAGAGCCCCGTCGGCGCGAGATCCCCCGCGATCCATGCCTTGCCGTCCGCCGCTTCGCGCGAGAGCGCGGCAAGGCGGCGGTTAAAATCCGCCGTGTGGTTGAAGATGCCGCGCTCTTCGAGCTTCTGGCGGTTTGCGCCGAAGGTCGGCGTGTAGAGCACCTGGCTTCCGGCGGCGACATATCCGCGCTGGATCTCGCGCATGATGTCCGGGTGCGCGAGCGTCCACTGCTCGGCGCTCACATCGCCGGCGTAGCCGTGCTTTTGCAGTTCGGTGCCGGTCGCACCGTCAAGAATGAGGGGAAAACGGATCTCCATTGTCGTAACCTCCGTGAAATGTTATGGCTGCGGGAACGAAAGATTTTCGGTAAAGGCCGCGGCGAAGTCTGCGCGGCCGGAGAACTCAAGGTAGCTGCATGCCCGGGAAATGCTGCGGATGCGCTGCCACTGCGCACCGTCGAGTGTGAGCACGGCAGCTCCGGCAAGCGCGGTGTTGCCGAGTGTGTGCAGTTTTCCTGCGCAGGCGCGCGGGAGCATCCCGATCGCCGCGGCGCTCTCGGGGTCAAGATAGCTGCCGAAGCCGCCGGCGAGGTACACGCCGTCGAGCTGCTCGGGCGTCAGACCGCGCTGCTGCAGCAGCACCCGGATGCCCGCTGCAACGGCGGCCTTGGCGAGCTGCAGATTGCGCACATCCGCCGCCGTGAGCGATATCTCTGGCGTCAGGTGAAAGCAGCCGTTGCCGTCAGTGTCCCGCGTGAGGTGGCGGCGCAGCGCAGCCGGCGCTTGCTCCGGCGGCAGCAGCCGCCCGCCCGGGGCGATCGCGCCGAGACGCAGCAGTACCGCCGTCAGGTCGAGCAGACCGGAGCCGCACAGCCCCTTCGGTGCGCCGCCGCCGATCACGTCATATACAAAGCCGCGATCATACCGCACGCGGCTGACGGCGCCGTCCACGCCGGGCATACCGCACGAGATGCCCGCGCCCTCGAATGCAGGGCCGGATGCCACGGCGCAGCAGGTGAAGCCGCCGCGCCCGCCGAGCGCCATCTCGCCGTTTGTGCCGATGTCGAGAAACAGATGCTCGCCCGGCAGCTCCGCAAGGCCTGCGGCCAGCAGACCGGCCGTGATATCCCCGCCGACATAGCCCGCCACGCAGGGGGCAAAGCGCACCGGCACGCCGTGCAGCGGGACGGTTTCGGACGCGTCAAAGAGCGTCTCCGGCTGAAACGGCGCGGCGGCGATGCTGCGCACGCTGTACCCGGCGAAGAGGTGCTGCATAACGGTGTTGCCGACGAGCGCGATCTCGCGCAGCGTGTCCGCTTCACGGCCGCAGCGCGCGAGCGCGCGTTCGATCAGTGCCCAGACCTGTTCGCGGCTGCGCTGCGAGAGTTCCTGCAGCCCGTCCGGCTGCTCGAGCGTATATTGGATGCGGCTGATGACGTCCGCCCCGTAGGGCGCCTGCGCGTTCCAGCCGCTCTCGGTGGCGAGCTCCGCGCCGGATGCGAGGTCATACAGCCGCGCGACGACGGTCGTCGTGCCGAGATCGACGGCGGCGGCGCAGCCCGTGCGCCCCGGTTGACAGGCAGGCGGTGGCAGTGTGCGCGTGAGGATCGCACCGCCGGCGCTCTCCGGCAGCGTGACGGTGTCGCCGTCCGCGGGGTAGACCCGGCACGCGAGGCGCGGCACACCGTTGACCGGGACGCGGCACTTGCCGCAGCGCCCTTTTCCGCCGCAGGCGGCGGGAATGGAATAGCCCGCGCGCCGCAAAGCAGACAGCAGCGTCTCGTCCGCCGGAACAGACAGGGTGCGCGTCACGCCGTTTTGTTCAATATGGATGCTTGACATGGCCGCCGCCCCCTTATAAGATAAGATACACACATTCTAAGCAGCGAAACTTTGCTTTGTCAAGAGGCTTTGCGTATGATCGATCCGGAGACGCTCGCGGCCGAAAACGGCTTTTCCCACTGGGCACAGATGAATATGGCGGCGGCGGTGCCGATGGCGGAAGTACGTGATATGTGTGCGGCTGACCGCTGCGGCCGCTATGGGCACAACTGGGCATGTCCGCCCGGCTGCGGCAGCCTTGAGACGGCTGCGCACCGCATCGCGGGTTATGCCTGCGGCATCCTCGTGCAGACGACCGGAACGCTGCAGGACGATTTTGACTATGCGGCCATCGAGGCCGTCGGCGCGGCGCACAAGCGGCGCTTTGCCGGCTTTGCCCGCCAGATGCGGCGCGCTTATCCGGGCTGCCTGCCGCTGACGGCGGGATCGTGCACGCTCTGCGCGCGCTGCACATATCCCGACCGGCCGTGCCGCTATCCAACCAAGCGCTTGTCGTCCATGGAGGCGTATGGCCTGCTCGTGAGCGACGTGTGCACGCGCTCGGGGCTCGCCTACAACTACGGGGCGCGCACCATGACGTATACATCCTGCGTTTTGTACAACAAGGAGTGAAAACCATGTCCACACCGAAAGAGATCTTCCTCGAGCTCATCCGACCCGACGGCCAGCCCGAGCGCCAGCTGCGCCAGTATGAGGCACTGCACATGTGCCTTACCGACCCGTGCAACACCTACCTGCGCGGCAACCGCAAGCGCGGCACGACGAGCAAGGACCGCTGGGGCACGACGATCCTGTTTCCCGAGGATGCCCCCGGCCCGATGCCGGACACGCGCGAGGGGCTTGCCGTGTGCCCGGATATCACGCGCTGGCGCGAGACGGTCCATGCTCCCGATCTGGAGGCTGCCTGCACGGAGGGATGGGAGGCCTGCCGTGCTGAGGCGCGCGCTGCCTGCGGTCCGGACCACCTGCTGGCGGGCTTCATGGGAACGGGCATCTTTGAGCAGTGCCACTTTCTCATGGGCTTTGAGGATACGCTCACGAACCTCTATGCACATCCGGACGAGATGCACGCGCTCATCGACTACATCACCGAGTACCGCCTGACGTATGTGCGCATGCTGATCGACAATCTGCAGCCGGATGTCATCTTCTCGCATGACGACTGGGGCACGAAAAACGCCCTGTTCATGAAGCCGGAGATGTGGCGGGAATTCTTCAAAGAGCCGTACCGCCGCTTTTATGGCTACATCCGCTCGCGCGGTGTCATCGCCATCCACCATGCCGACTCCTATCTCGTGCCGATCGTGGATGATATGGCCGAGATCGGCATTCAGGTCTGGCAGGGCGTCCTGCCGGAAAACGACATCCCCGCGCTGCAGCGGCATCTCAACGGCCGGCTCACGCTCATGGGCGGCTTCGGCGCGGCCATCGACCGCAAGGACGCCACACCCGAGGACATCCTCACCTATGCGCGTGACGTGCTGCGGCGCAACTGCCCCGGCGGACACTATATCCCGTCGATCACCTACGGTCTTGCGGGCACGGTCTATCCGCACGTGGACACATATCTTAATCAGGCGATCGACGAATACAACGCGGTGCTGCACGTGCCGGATATGCACCTGCCGCCCGTGCCGCGCCGGAGCGTGCACGCAGCGGCGGCACAGGCCGCGCCCGCGTCCGAGCCGGAGCAGCCGCAGGGCGACGTGTTCGCGCGCATCGCGGCGGCGCTCGTGCGCGGACAGCAAAAGCGCGTGCTGCAGCTGTGCACCGAGGCGCTCGACGCGGGGCATGACGCGCAGCAGATTCTTACCGACGGGCTCGTGCGCGGCATGAACCTGCTCGGCGAGGACTTTTCGGCCAACCGCGCCTTTGTGCCGGAGATGCTCATCGCAGCGCGCTGCATGGCGGCGGCGACGGAGCTGCTCAAGCCGCACATGGCGGGGGAGAGCAGCGAGACGGTCGGCCGCGTCTGTCTCGGCACGGTGCGCGGCGATATGCACGACATCGGCAAAAACCTCGTCAAGATCATGATGGAAGGCAGCGGGCTGGAGGTCGTCGATCTCGGCGTGGATGTCACGGCGGAGCAGTTCGTGGACACGGCAATCGAGCAGCACTGCGACATCATTGCCTGCTCCTCGCTGCTGACGACGACGATGCCGGAAATGCGCGCGGTCGTGGAGCTGACCAAGACGCGCGGCATCCGCGATCAGGTGAAGATCTTTGTCGGCGGTGCGCCCATCACACAGGGGTACAGCGACGAGATCGGCGCGGATGCCTATTGCCCGGATGCTGCATCGGCGGCGCGTACAGCGGTCGCGATGCTGCGCGGTGCATAAGAGGAAATGCGGTGCCCGGCGGTGCGGATTTGCGCATCGCCGGGCACTTTTCCTGCCCGGGGTGCGCGAATTCGTCGAAATGGATAGAGAAAAAACGAAAGCACCGGTATGTTTCAGATTCTTGAATAATTGCTTTTTGGCGCCGCGAGATTTATAATCAAGGCGTTCCAATAAGTGCACACAGATACTTTCAGGTATAGGCGGGGAAGTCACATGGGCCCCGCGTCTCTACCGGGCGGCCCTTGAATTGCCCGACTACCGGAATGCAGCACACACAGCTAATCATCGCTGTGTGAGTTTTGCCGTTTCGGTGGAGGTCAAAGACGCTCCGCCGTTTTTTATTTGGATAAAGAGCGGAAACGCTTTTTATGGATCGATTTTCAAGGAGGGTTATTGATGCGTACTCGCAAGGCCAAGGATCGCGCGCGCCTCATGCAGGCGGCTCTGGGTCAGATACCGTGCGATCTGACGATCGGCAACGTACAGTTTTTCAATGTCATTACGGGAGAAATCTATCCGGCCAGTGTCGACATACTGGACGGATTTGTTGTTTTGGTGCGTGAGGAGGGCCAGGAGGCGATCCTTCCGTCCAGGTCGTACTACGATGGTCAGGGACGCTATCTGATCCCCGGCTACATCGACACGCACATGCACATCGAGAGCACGATGATGATCCCCGAGAACCTCGCCCGCGCCATTCTGCCGTGGGGCACGACGACCGTCTGCACTGACCCGCATGAGATTGGCAACGTCATGGGGCTCGACGGCGTGCGCTTCATGCTTGAAAACGCGAAGAAGTCCAAGCTGCGCCAGTATGTGCTCGCCCCGTCGTGCGTGCCGTCCCTGCCCGGGATGGAAAACGCCGGCGCGGAGTTTCATGCCGAGGAGGTTGGCGAACTGCTCGACATGGATGACGTTGTCGGCATTGCCGAGATCATGGACTATGTCGGCGTCATGCACGACAGCGAGCGTATGCACACCATCATCGATGAGGGCCTGCGCCGCGGCATGTTCCTGCAGGGCCATGCGCCGTACTGCTCCGGTCGTGAGCTCGCGGCTTACCTGATCGGCGGCCCTGTGTCCGACCACGAGAGCGTGAACGCCGACGAGGTGCGCGGTAAGCTTCGCGCCGGTATGCACGTCAACCTCCGCGCAAGCTCGCTCATCGATAACCTCTCCTTCCTGGTCGACGGCTGCAAGGATCAGCCGTGGCGCGATTTCGTGTCCGTCTGCACGGACGACGTGCACGCCAAGGATCTGCTCACTGTCGGCCACATCAACAATGTCGTGCGCAAGGCGGTCGCCTCCGGGCTCGACGGCCGCGAGGTCGTCAAGATGGCGACGCTCAACGCCGCGCGTGAGTATGGCTTCAACGATCTCGGCGCGATCGCGCCGGGCTACATCGCCGATATCCAGCTGGTCGACGCGCTCGACGGCAGCCGGCCGAAGGCCGTGTTCACCGAGGGCGTGCTCGTCGCGGAGGATGGCAAGTATCTCGGCGGCGACTGCAAAACGGCTGACTATGACCTGCCGAACACGGTCAACATGCCGCAGATCGCAGGGCCGGAATCCTTCGTGCTGCGTGTGCCCGAGGGCTACACCGGCGACACGATCCGCGTCAACGTCATGGTGTCCGAGGACGGCAACCGTATCCTGCGCCACGTCGAGCCGGTGGAGCTGCCGGTGCGTGACGGCGCGGTCGACATCAGCGGCGATCCGACGCTCGTGTTCGTCTGCTGCGCCAACCGCTACGGACGCGGCGGCAAGACGATCGCCGTCTATCGCGACTTCGGGCTCGAGCGCGGCGCGCTCGCGTCCACCGTCTCGCACGACAGCCACAACTTCACCGTCAGCTACCACGATCCGAAGGACGCCTTCCGTGCCGCCGAGATCCTGCGTGCATGCGGCGGTGGTGTCTGCGTGATCGATGGGGCAGAGGAGACGCACATTGCGCTCCCGGCTGCCGGCCTCATGAGCCAGAAGCCCTGCGCCGAGGTCGCGGACGAGATCGCGGCCGTGCAGGCTGCGCTCGATGCCATCAGCGGCGGACGGCTCACCCTGCTGGCAACCGCCGTCATGGCGCTTCCGGTGCTGCCGAGCGTGGTCATTACGGATATGGGCCTCGTCAACGGCACGAACCAGACGTTCGTACCCGTGTTTGCGGATGCGGAAGCATAAACGAATCGGCTAACGAGAAAGGATAAGGAATATTTGATGGAGAAATTCTTCAAGCTCAGCCTGCGCGGTACGGATAAAAAAACCGAGATCATCGCGGGCCTGACCACCTTTATGACCATGGCGTATGTGCTGGCTGTCCAGCCGGCTGCGATCTGCGGCGGCGAGGCGTACATCACGGACGTCAACGGCGTTGTTATCACCAAGTCCGCCATCATGATCACCTGCGCGCTCGTGTCCGGCCTCATCACGCTGCTGATGGCCTTCTACACGAACTTCCCCTTTGCGCTTTCGACCGGCATGGGCTCGAACTTCATCCTCGGCGCACTCATCCAGTCGCAGGCGCTGAGCTTCGGTGCCGCCATGGTGATCACGCTCATCTCCGGCATCGTGTTCGTGCTGCTGACGGTTTTCGGTCTGCGCGACCTGATCGTGCGCGTCATCCCCAAGAACATCAAGATCGCAATCTCTGCATCCATCGGCTTTTTCATCGCCTATCTCGGCTTCCAGAATAGCGGCATCGGCTCGTTTGAAAACGGCATCGCCCTCGGCAATCTCGCCGATCCCGCCGTGCTGCTGGCAATCGGTGGCCTGCTGCTCATCATCGTGCTCAACGCCCTGCATGTCAAAGGCGCGATCCTCATCAGCATTATCGCCACCACGCTTATCGGCATCCCGCTCGGCGTGACGACGCTCAATGGCATTGCGGCCATGCCGGACTTCGGCGACCTCGGCAACGTCATGTTCAACCTCGATTTCAAGGGCGTATTCACCGCGAGCGGCTTGATCCTCGTGTTCGTGTGCTTCTTCGGTGATTTCTTCTCCACGCTCGGCACGGTGCTCGCCGTTGCCAACCGTGCCAATATGCTCGATGAACACGGCAATCTGCCCGGCATTGAGCGCCCCTTCCTCGTCGATGCCATCGGCACGTGCATCGGCGCGCTGACCGGCAACACCACCATCACGACCTTTGTCGAGTCCACCTCCGGCGTGGAAGCCGGCGGCCGCACCGGTCTGACCGCGCTCGTCGCAGGCATCATGTTCCTGCTGACCATCTTCCTCGCGCCGCTGTTCGTCGCCATCCCGTATGCCGCGACCGGCCCGGCGCTGATCTACGTCGGCTTCCTCATGCTCAAGGGCTTCACGGAGATCGACTTCACGGATTACGATGAGTCCATCGGCCCGTGCGTCATGATGATGTTCACGGCCTTCACCGGCACCATCACCAACGGCCTCGGTGCCGGCATCATCGTGCACGTGCTCGTCAAGCTCGTGCGCGGCAAGGCAAAGGAGATCCACCCGATCATGTACCTGCTGTGCGCGCTCATGGTTCTGTACTTCATCGTTGGATAATCTGCGCCGCTCTTCATAACTGCAGAAAGCCTCCGGCGGATTTTCCGCCGGAGGCCTTTTTACGCGCTCGTGAAAAACAAAAACGCCAAGGTACGATGTACCTTGGCGTTTTTGGTGCGAGTGGTGATACAGAACTTTTTGAAAAAGCCAGTAATATCAACGGTTTTCAAGGCGGACGAGTAGCAAATAACTTGTATATATCCCCTTTTCGGGCGACTGTTTTTAAGACAGCCGCCCTTTTTCTATACCTAAATTCAAGTGTTGTGATTAGGGTGCGAAAGCCTCTGTTTTTTCCTCTCTGACCGCCGCAAGCAGGCGGGCATGGATGTTTTCCTATGGATCACATCCGAGAGGCAAACCGGAGGCTTTTTTCATCGAAATCAACACTTTTCATTTTCAGAGGAAGGAGGTGCGAAGATGGCTGTATTCCGTATCGAAAAGACCAGAGATTACACGGTCATGTCCAACTACCATCTGCGGGATATGTCGCTGTCGCTGAAAGCGAAGGGACTTTTATCTCTCATGCTGTCCCTGCCGGAGAATTGGGACTACACCATGAAGGGGCTTGCCCGTATCTGCAAGGACGGCATCGACAGCATCAGCGGCGGCATCCGAGAGTTGGAGGAACACGGCTATCTGATCCGTGAGCGTGTGAGAGGCGCAAACGGGCAGCTTGGAGCCATTGAGTACACGATCCTGGAGCAGCCCCGCCCGCTTGAACGGGAAAAACCTGAACGGGAAAATCCAGTCTTGGATAATCCAATCTTGGGTTCTCCTGTCTTGGAAGAACCTGAACAGGAAAACCCCGCACAATTAAATACTAATCAAACAAAGACTGATTTATCAAGTACGGAGATATCAAATCCTATCCAATCAAATCCCCCTACCCCCGCAGAGGCAAGGATGGGAACGGATCGGATGGGAGCCAGAGAATGTTATCGTGAAGTGATTTTGGATAACATCGAGTACAGCTATCTGGTGCAGGACAGCCACATCGACCGTGAGCAGCTTGACGAGATTGTTGACCTGATCGTGGATACCGTGTGTTCTGCCCGCAAAGTCATCCGCATTGCCGGAGACGATTATCCGGCGGAGGTGGTAAAGTCCCGGTTTATGAAGCTGGACAGTTCCCATGTTCAGTATGTCATGGACTGCATGAAGGACAATACCTCCTATGTCCGCAACATCAAGAAATATCTGCTGGCGGCGCTGTATAACGCCCCGACCACCATCAACAGCTATTATTCTTCCCTGGTGCAGCACGATATGTACGGGGACGGGCAAAGGGGGCGAGGCTAAATGCAGGAAGAAGTAACGCGGGGCGCCGTAACGCTCATTGTTGACGGAACCAAGCTAAGCGAGCAGGTCTTTGAAAAGGCCGTCAATAAATTCCTGGAGGAAATTCAGAAAAGCCAGAAGCCCAAAATCTACCGCGGCAGGCAGAGCCTTAAACAGCTTGCCAACCAGAACGCCGGTCTTGCCAATATCGAGATCAGTGACAAGAATATCAAGGCTTTCTCCCGTGTGGCGAAGAAATACCATGTGGATTTTGCCTTGAAGAAAGACACCGCCGCAGAGCAGCCCCGTTACTTGGTCTTTTTCAAAAGCCGGGACGCAGATGCCATCACAGCGGCATTTCAGGAGTTTGCCAGCCGGAAAATGAGCCGTGAGGGAAAGCCCTCCATCCGGGAGCGGCTGACCCAGGCGAAGGAACAGGCGGCAGAGAAAACGGAACACCGCACCATTGACCGGGAGAAAGTAAAGGTCAAAGATCGGAGCGTGCAGAGATGAATATGAAAAAACTGTTTTTGCTGAACCTTCCGTATCTCCTGTTCGTGTATCCCTTCGATAAGCTGGCACAGGCTTTCCGGCTTGCGCCCGGTTCTGACCTCTCCGGCAAGCTACTTTCCATCGGGGACGGCTTCACGGCAGCGATTTCCTCCCCGTGGCTCAGTTTCCATCCCACGGACCTGCTGATCGGCATAGCCGGTGCGGTGGTCCTTCGCATGGCGGTCTACCTGAAAGGCAAAAACGCTAAGAAATACCGCCACGGAATCGAGTATGGTTCTGCTCGTTGGGGTACGGCGGCAGATATCGCTCCCTACATGGACAAGGACTTTTTCCAGAACATCCCCATGACGCAGACGGAGCGAATCACGATGGCGAGCCGCCCAAAGCAGCCGAAATATGCCAGAAATAAAAACATTCTGGTGATCGGCGGTTCCGGCAGCGGCAAGACGCGGTTCTTCTGTAAGCCGTCGCTGCTGCAAGCTCATTCGTCCTATGTCTGCACTGATCCGAAAGGAACCTTGCTGCCGGAGATCGGCGCTTTCCTGGAACGGAAGAAATACCGTATCAAGTGCCTCAACCTGATAAACTTCCGAAAATCCATGAAATACAATCCGCTGGCTTATATCCGATCAGAGAAAGATATCTTAAAGCTGGTGAACGCCCTGATTATGAACACGAAGGGCGAAGGCGAAAAATCTTCGGAAGATTTCTGGGTCAAAGCAGAACGCCTCTATTATTCCGCACTGATCGGCTACATCTGGTATGAGGCCACGGAGGAAGAAAAGAACTTCATCACACTTCTGGACCTTATCAATGCCAGTGAAGCCAGAGAGGATGACGAAACTTATCAAAGCCCGGTGGACCTGCTCTTTTCTCAGTTGGAGGAACGGGAGCCGGACCACTTTGCCGTCAAGCAGTACCGCAAATTCAAGATGGCTGCCGGTGATATATGCTCTAAGTGACTTCTTAATCATGATTTTGTCATGGTTAGTGAAGCAATCACTTAGAGCATTTTTGTTTCAGGAGGTACAGCCATGAGAAATGAAAAAATTACCCCACTGTACGAGCGCCTGAGCCGGGACGATGAGTTACAGGGCGAGAGCAACTCCATATCCAACCAAAAACAGATGTTAGAGGATTTTGCCCGCCGGAATGGGCTGCCCAACCCTACGCACTTTACCGATGATGGTATCTCAGGCACCCGTTTTGACCGCCCCGGATTTTTGGCGATGATGGAGGAAGTGGAGGCAGGGCGTGTAGAGGCAATCGTCATCAAGGACATGAGCCGGTTAGGACGCGACTATCTGAAGGTCGGTCAAGTTATGGAGGTTTTGCGGCAGCGAGGCGTTCGTCTGATTGCCATCAACGACGGTGTGGACAGCCTGAAAGGCGATGACGATTTTACCCCGTTCCGCAACATTATGAATGAATTTTACGCCCGTGATACCAGCCGGAAAATCCGCTCTGTGTTTAAGTCAAAAGGCATGAGTGGCAAGCACCTGACCGGCACTGTGATTTACGGCTACTTATGGGACGAAAAACGGGAGCATTGGCTGGTAGATGAGGAAGCTGCCGAAGTGGTACGCCGTATCTTCTCCCTCACGCTGGAGGGATATGGGCCTTACCAGATCGCCTGCAAATTATCCACAGACCGGATTGAAATTCCTGTCGTACACCTTGCCCGCTTCAACGAGGGTGTGAACCGTTCAAAGCCGGTCAAAGACCCCTATGGATGGGGATCATCTACCATCGTGAACATTTTGAAAAAACGAGAGTATTTAGGGCATACCATCAATTTCAAGACCCGCAAGCACTTTAAGGACAAGAAAAGCCACTATGTTTCTGAGGACGAATGGACGATCTTTGAGAATACCCATGAAGCCATTATCGACCAGCAGACCTTTGATTTGGCGCAGAAAATCCGCAGCAATGTACGGCGTTATCCAAACGGCTGGGGCGAAGCGGCTCCCCTCACAGGCTTGCTCTATTGTGCCGATTGCGGCGGCAAGATGTATGTCCACCGCACCAACAATGGCAAGCGGATTTCTCAATATACCTGTTCCAATTATACCAAAGTTCCGTGTGGGACACTATGCCCTACACAACACCGTATCAATGAGAGTGCTGTCCTGACATTGGTTTCCGACACGCTCCGGGCTATCGCTGAATATTCGAGAAATGACCGGACGGAATTTATTCACACTGTTCAGGAGACGCAGGTTGCTCAACAGAGTGCCGATATATCGAAAAAGCGCAGGCGTCTGGCTGCTGCCCAAAAGAGAGCCGGAGAACTGGAAAAACTGATTTGCAAAATCTATGAGGACAACGCCCTCGGCAAGCTGCCGGATGCACGATATAGGGCGCTTGATGCACAGTATGCCAAAGAGCAGGACGCACTTGAGATTGAAATTGCGGAGCTGGAAAAGGCTGTTACCGGCTATGAGCAGAGCCAGAAATCAGCGGAGAAATTTATAGCCCTGATTGATAAGTACGAGAATTTTGACACGCTGACAAACACCATGCTCAATGAGTTTGTAGAGAAAATCCTTGTCCACGAACGCGCCCGAAAAGGCAGTCAGGACACCACGCAGGAAATTGAAATCTACTTCAATTTTTTAGGACGCTATATCCCACCATCCTTACAGCCGGTTCCTTTAACCCCGGAGGAACAGGAAGAACTGCGGAAAAAAGAAGAACGCAAGGACAGGCTTCATCAGAATTATTTGAAGCGGAAAGCCAGCGGCGCACAGAAACGGTATGAGGACAAAATCAAGGCGAAGAAAAAAGCGGAAATGGACGCTAAGAAAGCCCTGATCCGGGCTGAGGATATGAAAAAAGGCGTTTTTTCTACTGTCGGACAGCTGCCGAAAGAAGAACCACGCAAAGGCAGCATAGCAGCCAGCGCAGCAGTCTAATCATCACGAAGCAAAGGAGAATGAATATGAGTAAGTTGACTTACATTCGTTGTGGAGATTATGATATACCCAACCTAAAACTTTCTGAACAGCCGGAAACTTCTATCGGCAAGTACGGCAGGATGAGAAAATCCTACCTAAAGAAACATCGCCCCATTCTCTACAACCAACTGCTGATGAGCGAGAAGCTGTATCCACACCTGTTAGAGATTGACCGGACAGCGCAGGAGCGCGTGGACACCATGTTGCCTCACATGATGGAGACTGCGGGTGTCACGGAAGAACTGAAAGCCTGTGACCCTATGCGTTGGGTGGGGCTGATGAACACATTAACGGCACAGATTGAGGAAATTTTAATCAGGGAACTGATTTGCAGCTGAATGGGAGGTGCGGGAAATGCTGACCTTTGAAAAGATTTTGAAAGTGTTTCAGGCATATCTGGATGATGATCCACTGTATGAGGTGGTTCAGACCAGCCACGGTTATACATTGATGGCATGGGAACCCCACCGGAATGACTGGTACAGCGCTGAAATACAGAAAACCCCGGAGGATTTACGGAACGCTTTGTTGGGTACATACGCCAACTTTCTGGAAGATAAGATTACTGGAAATGACCGTGACCTGACTGTGACAGAAACCGGAGAAATCCAGCAGAGGTGCCGGGAACTTTTGGAAAAGTGCAGGGAAACATGATACAGAAACGCCAGAAGGAGGCCGCGATTATGCGTCCTCCTTCTGCTTCGCAGTCTGTTCCATTTTGAGCGCCCCGTCTATGGCACCTTCGATAATCGGCAGGTATTCTTCAGGGCAAAGCTTCAGCTTGTGGCTGACCCGCTGCCGCTGTTCGCTTTCTTCCCGCATGATCTCCGGGTTAAAATACCGTTCCACGGGAAGTCCGCAGACCTTAATCAACTGGATCATCACAGGCAGGCTCGGAATCGCACCTTGATTCTCAATGTTGGCAAGATACCGCCATTCAATCCCAACCATTTCTGCCAATGTTTTTCGTGCCAGACGCTTTGCCTCTCGTGCGGCTTTGACATCTGCACCGAAGGTTTCAAAACCGGGACAATCTTCAACTTTCGCCATATAACATCACCCAGTTACATTGTATAATTCATACTTTGTCCGTGGAATGTTGCTATATGCAGGTTGGTTGAAGTTTATAATTCACATTTCGTTCCTTGCATTGTTCGAGAAAGAGAACTATAATGTACTCTGTGGAGGTGCGAAATGGACTATATGACATTGAAAGAGGCCGCCGAAAAGTGGGGCGTGACACCTCGTAGGGTAAATTATTATTGTGCCGGAGGGCGTATCCCCGGTGCTGTAAAAATGGCTGGTGTTTGGCTGATCCCAAAGAACGCAGAAAAGCCGATTGACGGAAGGACAAAACAAGGGAAGGCAGAAAAGTATGAGTAATATATTACTTCTTGAAGATGATCTAAGCCTGATTAATGGGCTTTCTTTTGCTTTCAAAAAGCAGGGATTTGAATTAAATATCGCCAGAACGCTCAAAGAAGCGGAGGAATTGTGGACAGACGGAAAATATGATTTGTTGGTGTTGGACGTATCTCTGCCAGATGGGTCTGGCTTTGAATTTTGCAAAAGAGTTCGACTTACATCAAAGGTGCCAATTATTTTTCTGACGGCTTCGGATGAGGAAACAAGTATTATTATGGGGCTGGATATTGGAGGTGATGACTATATCACAAAACCGTTCAAACTGGGGGTTCTCGTTTCAAGGATTAATGCCTTACTTCGACGTGCAAATTCTTTTCAAGCAGCAGACACAGAATTGCAGTCGAATGGCATCAAAGTTCTTTTGCTGCAAGGACAGGTTTTCAAAAATGGGGAGCTGTTGGATTTGACTGCCGCGGAATACAAGCTACTGTGCTTGTTTATGAGAAACCCAAGCATGGTGCTGACAAAGGGACAAATTTTAGATAAGCTATGGGATTGCGACGGGAATTATATCGACAGTAGTACCCTTACGGTCTATATGCGTCGGCTTCGTATGAAGATCGAGGATAATCCAAGTGAACCACAAATGCTCCTGACTGTTCGAGGTATGGGATATAAATGGAATCTTATCGGGTGAGGTGCAGAATGAAGATACTGGCAAATAAAGAAATCAAAAATCTATTTCTTTCGCTTTCGCTGGTTTTGGGGGTTACATTTCTCTTAGCCGAGGTTTTTCTATGGCTATCATATCGCCGGCTTTCTCTGTTATTGCTAATCCTTTTTCTATTGGCTGGCGGTGCTGTATGGGCAGTCTGCTTTGTATATTTTAATCGGCAAAATCAGATCATGGAGCAGGCGATATTACAAATCAATGCGTATCTTGATGGTGATCGCAATGCCCGTATTGAATGTGACAATGAGGGCGAATTGTACCGACTGTTTCATTCCATCAATTCTTTAGCGGCAGTGTTAAATGCCCATGCAGATAACGAGTTACGAGAGAAAGAGTTTTTGAAAAATACAATCTCCGACATTTCACACCAACTGAAAACACCGCTGGCAGCACTCAATATTTATAACGGACTCCTTCAAGACGAGGATATAGAAGTGTCCTCCGTGAAAGAATTTGCGGGTTTGTCTGAGCAGGAACTTGACAGGCTGATGCAGGGGAATCTCATAAGGATTTTACTGAATGAGAGAAACGCTTATACCGAGAGTTTACGGGAAGAAATCAAAATAAAGGAGAGATAAATTATGGCATTATTTGAAAGATTTGGAGAATTTGACTCCGTGGAAGAATTGAACATGACCGCAGAGGGATTAAAGGAAGAGGGAGACCTTGAAAGCCTTAAGGTGCTGGCAGAGGAGAATGGACTGGATGCAGCAGACGCAGAGGATTATGCAAACGGAATCGTGACGGAGCTGGCAAGTGACCTAATGGCGGCAGCGGGAAAGATTGCAGTCGAGAGCAAGGCGCTGGGCATTGATGGGATCATGTCAGACTGGAAAGACACTGTGATAGAGGAATGTGCGGAAGACAAAGCTTTCTGTGCAGCAGTCAGAAAAAAGGGAAAATACCTGAAAGAATACATGGCAAAGCTGATCCAGTACTCTTTTGAGAATAAAGTACCGGTAAGTGCCGAGATCCTTAAGATCACAAAAATAAAACATAACGGAAAACTGGAAAATTTCAATGGTCCGCTTT
>ENA-UEYF01001518-UEYF01001518.1-human-gut-metagenome-genome-assembly--contig:-NODE-1518-length-18429-cov-6.263241_pt1 | contig 18429 bp, 17 predicted proteins | sample MGYA00242902_ERZ507920 | MGnify/ENA primary metagenome ERZ507920 (study PRJEB26167, sample SAMN06115402) | human gut metagenome | host: Homo sapiens | place: China:Jiangxi | collected 2016-07-05...
AAGGGAAAGGCCGTCAGCCTTTCCCTTTTTTTGCTTTAACGGCAATATTTTTCAATATAAGCGTTCTGGCACTTGATGATGATCTTGATGGCTTCCTCGCGGCCGAGGACGTCGCTGACGACGGTCTCCTTGCCCTCCAGGCTCTTGTAGACGCGGAAGAAGTGGCGGATTTCGCTTGCCACATGGTTCGGCAGCTCCGAGATGTCCTGATAGGTGTTGTAGGTCGGATCCTGGAAGGGAATGGCAATGATCTTTTCATCGAGACTGCCGCTGTCCTCCATCGAAATAACGCCGATGGGGTAGCACTCCACGAGGCTCAGCGGGCGGATGCATTCAGAGCAGAGCACCAGAACGTCCAGCGGGTCGCCGTCGTCCGCCCAGGTGCGGGGGATGAAGCCGTAGTTGGCGGGATAGTGAGTCGAGGTGTAGAGAATTCGGTCGAGACGCAGCGCGCCGGTCTCTTTATCCATCTCGTACTTGTTTTTCGAGCCCTTCTCGATCTCGATGACCGCAAAAAAGTCCTCGGGGCGCACGCGCGCCGGTGCAATATCATGCCAAAGATTCATAATAGTTCTCCCTTCGTGAGAAATGGTATTGAGAAAACGCGCAGAAGTACGCTTCTGCGCGCTTTCGCTGACGAAAATTATTTGCTCAGTGCCTCGTCGATGCTCTTCGCGCCGAGCTTGCCGGCGCCCATGGCGAGGATGACGGTGGCAGCGCCCGTGACGGCGTCGCCGCCGGCGTAGACGTTCTGATGAGAGGTGAGACCGGCCTCGTTGACGACGATGCCGCCCTTGCGGTTGACCTCAAGACCCGGGGTGGTGTTCTTGATGAGCGGGTTCGGCGTGGTGCCGAGTGACATGATGACGCAGTCGACCGGCAGATCGTGTTCGCTGCCGACCTTTTCGATCGGGCGGCGGCGGCCGGAGGCGTCGGGCTCGCCGAGCTCCATCTCCACGCAGGTCATGGAGGAGACATAGCCTTTCTCATCGCCGTTGATCTTGACGGGGTTATTGAGCGTCTTGAAGACGATGCCCTCTTCGATGGCATGCTCGACCTCCTCGTGACGGGCGGGGAGCTCTTCCATGCCGCGGCGGTAGACGACGTACACGTCCGCGCCCAGGCGCTTGGAGCAGCGCGCGGCGTCCATGGCGACGTTGCCGCCGCCGACGACGGCGACTTTCTTGCCCTGAAGCGGCATGATGGGCGTGTCGGAGCCGTCCTTATAAGCCTTCATCAGGTTGATACGGGTCAGGAACTCGTTGGCGGAGTAAACGCCGCAGAGGTTCTCGCCGGGGATGTGCATGAACATCGGAAGACCCGCGCCGCTGCCGATGAACACGGCCTCGAAGCCGTACTCGCTCATCAACTCGTCGATGGACACGACGCGGCCGATGACCATGTTCGTCTCGACCTTGACACCGAGGGCCTTCAGGCCGTCGACTTCCTTCTGCACGATGGCCTTGGGAAGTCTGAACTCGGGGATACCGTAGACCAGCACGCCGCCGGCGAGATGGAGCGCTTCAAAAACGGTGACATCGTAGCCCTTCTTGGCAAGGTCGCCCGCACAGGTGAGGCCGCTGGGGCCGGAGCCGATGACCGCGACCTTGTGGCCGTTGGGCGCGGGCTTGGCGGGTGCTTCCTGAACGTTTGCATTGTGCCAGTCGGCGACAAAGCGCTCGAGGCGGCCGATGCCGACGGGCTCGCCCTTGATGCCGCGGATGCACTTCGATTCGCACTGCGTCTCCTGCGGGCAGACGCGGCCGCAGACGGCGGGCAGGGAGGAGGTCTCGTGGATGACCTGATAGGCGCCCTCGTAATCCTTTTCGGTGATCTTCTTGATGAATTCGGGGATCTTGACCTGCACCGGGCAGCCGGAGACGCAGGGATGGTTCTTGCAGTTTAAGCAGCGGGCTGCTTCGTCGAGCGCCTGCTCCTCGGTATAGCCGAGGGCAACCTCCAGAAAGTTCTTGTTGCGGACGTTGGGCTCCTGCGAGGGCATTTCGTTCTTCTTCAGACTCATGTTAGGCATATTACTGAACCTCCTTGCTGAACAGGTTGCAGGTCTCTTCGTATTTGTGGCGCTCCCAGTCGAAGTACATCTTGCCGCGCTTGAGACTCTCGTCCCAGTCAACCTTGTGACCGTCGAAGTCCGGGCCGTCGACGCAGGCGAACTTCGTCTCGCCGCCGACGGTGAGGCGGCAGCCGCCGCACATGCCGGTGCCGTCGACCATGATCGGGCTCATGGAAACGGTGGTGGGGATGCCGTAGGGCTCGGTGGTCTTGGACACGAATTTCATCATGATGGCAGGGCCGATGGCGAAGATCTCGTCATACTGGTTGCCCGCGTCGATGAGCGCTTTGAGCGCATCGGTGACAAGACCCTTCTCGCCGTAAGAGCCGTCGTCCGTCATCAGCTTCAAAACGCTGGACGCCGCGCGGAACTTGTCCTCAAGAATGACGAGGTCCTTATTCTTGAAGCCGACGACCGCGTGGACTTCCGCGCCGCAGTCGTGGAACTTCTTCAAAACGGGGTAAGCGATGGCGCAGCCGACGCCGCCGCCCACGACACAGACCTTTTTCTTGCCTTCGGTCTCGGTCGGGCGGCCCAGCGGGCCGACAAAGTCCTGAATGTACTCGCCCTCGGCTTTATGTCTGAGCTTTTCGGTGGTGGCGCCGATCGTCTGCACGATGATGGTGACGGTGCCCTTCTCACGGTCGAAGTCGTGGATGGTGATGGGGATGCGTTCACCGTTTTCATCGACGCGCAGGATGATGAACTGGCCGGGCTCGGCCTTCTTTGCCACCATCGGCGCCTCGATCTCGTAGAGGGTCACGGTGGGCTTGAGCGCTTCTTTCTTCACGATGCGATACATGAATGATTCTCCTTTTTGTTGAGATTCAGCGCCGTGCCGTCCGGGGAGAACGGCAGGCGGGATTCCTGGACGCAGCGCCGGGAATATGGAATGATGCTATATTTATATCATGAAAGTTTTCTTGCGTCAATGAATGTCGAAATTCTGACGATGCAGGAAAACTTGCATTTACGAAAAATGCTTGCAAAAAACTAAAGCAGCGTCACGCTGCGGCCCTCGGTGCTGATGAGGTCCTCCTCGCGCATCTTGCGCATCTCGCGCATCATGGCGCTGCGGTCGGCGCTGATGTAGTCGGCAAGCATGCTGAGGGAAAACGGCAGGGGGAACGTCCGGCTGCCGTGCTCGTCGGCGAGCTGCTCGAAAAAGCACAGCAGCTTTTCGCGGATGGAGCGGCAGGCGAGCACCTCGATCCGGCGGCTCAGATGCAGAGACTTTTTCGAGAGCAGTTGGAAGAGGTTCGTTACGACCTGACTGTGGCAGGCGCAGGCGTTTTCGCAGCGCTTTGTGATCTGGTCATAGCGCATGAAGATGACGCGGCAGTCCTCGCGGCACTCGATGAGCGCGCTGCCGTCGCGAAAGCCGGTGAACGCCAGCTCCTCGCCAAAGACGCTGCCCTCGTCCATGCTTTCAAGCACGGTGCGGTTGCCGTCGGCGTGCAGGCGCAGAAGCGCCGCGCTGCCCGAGAGCAGCACGCCGATCATATCCTGCTGCTGCCCGCAGGTGAGGATGGTCTGTCCTGCGCTGAAGCGCTGCTCGTAAGCGCTGAAGCAGCGCAGCATATTTTCGCACGATGCTTCGTCTACGCCTGTAAACAGCGCGGAATCGCGGCAGTCCATCGCTTCCCCTCCCGTAAGGCCTGCTGCTTTACCGGTGCAGCGCAGCCGTTGACCTATTGCATTATCATATACCAGAGAGGGAAAAAAGTAAATGACAATTTCGCGAAAAAATCGGACAAAAAAGCGTGCGATCCCTGTAAAAAAGCATCCGCCTTATTTGGCGGATGCTTTGTCCTTTACCTTGCGCGCATAGTCGTAAAACACCTGCGCAATGGGCGATAAAATGCTGTTTTTGTGCTTGACGATATAGAGCTGGCGGCGGAAGCGTGAGTCGGGGAAGGGGAAGGCGAGAAGCTTTCCGAACTGAACATAGTCCTGCGCGGCGCTCTGCGCGATGAGGCCGACGCCTAAGCCCTCGCTGACCATCTGCTTGACGCTCTCGGTCGAGCGGATCTCGACCGCGGTGCGCAGCTGGGCGATGTCGATGCCGAGCTCATTTAAGAGTTCCTTGCCCGCCTGATACGTGCCGCTGCCCTTTTCGCGGCTGATGAACGTCTCTTCCTTGAGCTGCTCGATGGGGAAGGGCTTGCCCGCAAAGACCTGATACTTTTCGGTGTTCGGCGTGATGAGCACCATCGGGTCGTTGGCAAAATCCTGATAGACGCATTTGTGGCTCGCCACCATCGTGCCGCAGAAGCCGATCTCCACGCTGCGCGTGGCGACGAGCTCCACGACCTTGGGACTGTCCTCCATCTGGATATTGAAGGTGATGTCCGGATAGCGGGCGCGGAAGTCCTGCAAAAGGTGCGGCAGATAATACTGGCTGGGCACCGTGGAGGCCGCGATGGAGATCGTACCCTTCATCTCCTGAGAGAAGTTGCGCAGCGCGATGGCCGCATTCTCGCGCACTTGTAAGATCTCCTTGGCGTATTTGTAGAGGAGCTTGCCCGCGTCGGAGGGGTAGGTCTCCTTCGTGGTGCGGACGATGAGTTTGATATTCAGTTTTCTCTCCAGTGCGGAGACGTGCGAGCTGATGGTCGGCTGCGTCAGGTGCAGCAGCTCCGCGGCGCGGGAAAAGCTGCAGTTTTCCACCACGTAGACGAACGCTTCGAGCTCTTTGATATCCATATCAATGTCCATGAAGTTCCCCCGTCAGACAGGCAAAAGCAAAATGTTTTGCGTTGATAGTGCGTTGAATGCTTATTTTTAACAGTATACACAGTTTAGCGCCGTTTGTCCAGAGAGGGAAACGGCATTTTGCAGGATTTTATGCATTTTTGCCCGTGCGATGCACCGCGCGGGCAAAAAATGACGGCTTACTGCTTGTCCTGCGCCAGCGCCTCGCCCAGCGCGATGGCGAGCTGATCGGGGCAGGAGGTATTCTTGAAGCCGCAGCGGATGCCGCGCATGCGCGCGATGGCATCCTCGGCCTTCATGCCTTCGACCAGGCGCGAAATGCCCTGAAGGTTGCCGTTGCAGCCGCCGATGACCTCCACGCTCTTGATGGTGTGGTCGTCGTTCAGCTCAATGTGCATTTCCTTGGAGCAAACGCCCTTGGTGCGGTAGTTATAGGTCATTTCTATCTCTCCTTTTCTGATAGTCCGCACCGATCATAGCACATTCGCCCTGCGTTCGCAAGGGATGTGCCGAAAAAGGAAAGAAAAAGAAGATGCGGCAATTCGGGGTGGTATTCCGCGAACAAGCGTGCTATAATTATCCTGTTAGAATATTGCCATTACAGAACAAAACGCAAAAGGAGTTGTTTTTTATGTCAGTTTTGACCGCCGTTATCCTCGGCCTTGTGCAGGGGATCGCGGAATTTTTACCGATCTCGTCCTCCGGACATCTCGCCATCGCGGAGCACCTGCTGAACATGCAGGGCGCGAGCAACGTGCCCAACTTTTTCGATGTGTTGCTCCACCTCGGCACGCTCTTTGCGGTGTTTGTCGCTTACTGGGACGATATCCGCGATATGATCGTGGAGTTTTTTACCGGCATCGGGGATCTTGCCCATCATCGCACGCCGAACCCCGTGCCGCCTGCGCGCCGTCTCATCCTGCTCATCATTGTGGGCACGCTGCCGCTTTTCGTTATGGTGCCGTTTCGCCGTTTTTTCACGGAGCTGAGTGATAATATGTACTTTATCGGCGGCGCACTGATCGTCACGGGCATCCTGCTCTTTGCGAGCGACCGCGTGCGCCATGGCCGCAAGACCGAAAAGACCGCCACAATGCTCGACGCGCTGCTCGTTGGTATCGGTCAGGCCATCGCGCTGTGCCCGGGCATCTCCCGCTCCGGCATGACGATCACGGCGGGCTGCTTCACGGGCTTTGAGCGCAAGTTTGCCGTGCGCTTTGCATTCCTGCTCTCCATCCCTGCGGTGTTGGGGGCGAACATCCTGACGCTCAAGGACGCGATCGACGCGGGCATCGACTTCTCCAGCGTGCCCGTGTACCTCGTCGGTGTCGTCGTCGCGGCGGTGTCGGGCTATGCGAGCATCCGCCTGCTGCGCTATGTTGCCGACAAGGGCCGTTTCGGCGCGTTTGCCTATTACTGCTGGGCCGCCGGCGTGCTGACGCTGGTGCTCACGATCCTGCACTAATTTTTGATTCTGAGGTGAATCATGGCACAACAGAAGAAAAAAACCACCACAACGAAAAAGAAAACGACGGGTTCGTCCCGCTCCTCGTCTTCCGGCAAGCGCACGGCGAAGAAGAATCAAAAGCGCCCCATCCGCCGCGAGGTCGCGGGCGCGATCCTGCTGGTGCTGGCGCTGTGCCTGGGCTTCAGCTATTTCCAGTCGGGCGCGTGGCTGCTCGATCAGCCGGCGAAGCTGTGCCGGTCGCTCTTTGGCTGGGGCTATTACCTCGTCGCGCCCGCACTGCTGCTGGGGAGCTACATTCTGCTCTTCCACCGTGGGCGGAACGTCGCGTCCTGCCTTGTCGGCACGGCGCTGCTGCCGGTCGTGTTCGGCGCGATCATGCACATCGCCCTCTGCAAAGAGAAGTATGTCAACATGGATGGCATCTTGAAGCTTCTGTGGACGAGTGGCAACGCGCTCGAGTCCGGCGGCGCGGTGTCTGCATCGCTTGCGATCATGCTGGTGCTGCTGGTGAAAAAGGTGCTCGCGATGATCCTGCTCGTCGTGCTGTTCGTTGCGTTCTTGATGATGGCGTTCCGCTTGACGCCTGCCGCCGTGATCGAGGCCGTGCGCTCGCACGAGCGCGTGCCCTATGAGCCGGTGGAGGAAGAGGACCTTCCGCCGCAGCGCACCCATGTGCCGCGCCGCAGTGCGCCGGTCCATACGCCGGACGCCGCCATCGACATCCCGCTTGACGGCGAGGAGCGCGTCATCAAGAAGAATCCCACGGGCGGCTTCTTCCGCAAGAAATCCGACAATATCAAGAGTCCCGACGAGCTGTTAGCGGGTCGAAGTGCCGCACCCGTTTCACCCGCCGCTGCGCCATCCGCTCCCGCCAAGCCCGTGACAGTGGAGGCCGACGACTTCGACCTGCCGCCGTTTGATACAGTGCCGAGCACTCCTGTGAGCGCGCCCGCGCCGGTCGTCCCGACGCCCGCTCCCATTACGCACACACCGTTTGCCGCACCCGCGCCGAGCGTGCAGAGCGCGCCCGTCACCGCGGCAACCGTGGCAGCCGCCGCGGCTCCCGCCGTGCTGACCGACAAGCAGGAGGACAAGCTCCGCCGCGCCGAGGTCGATGCTGCGCGCGAGGAGGTCACGCGCGAGATCGAGGGCAGCGACGCGCAGCCCCAGCCGCCTGCATATCAGTATCCGCCCATCACGCTCTTAAAAGAGGGCAGCGTGACGAACGCCGCCGAGGCGGGCGCGGAGCTGCGCAACAACTCCCGCCGCTTGGCGCAGACGCTCACGAGCTTTGGCGTGGACGCCCAGCCGGGCGATGTGGTGCGCGGCCCGTCGGTCACGCGCTATGAGTTCACGCTCAGTCAGGGCGTGAAGCTCTCGAAGATCACAAATTTGCAGGACGATATCGCCCTTGCGCTGGGCGCGAGCGGCGTGCGCATCGCGCCCATCCCCGACAAGATCTCCGTCGTGGGTGTCGAGGTGCCGAACAAGCTCGTTTCGCCCGTCAGCATCCGCACGGTGCTCGAATCCACGGAGTTCACCACCCATCCTTCCACCACGGCCTTCGCCGTCGGCAAGGACATCAGCGGCAAGAACATCGTCGGGAATATCTCGAAGCTTCCGCACGTGCTCATCGCCGGTACGACAGGCTCCGGTAAGTCCGTGTGCACGAACTCGCTGATCGTCTCGATGCTCTATAAGTCAACGCCCGAAGAGGTGCGCTTTATTATGGTCGACCCGAAGATGGTCGAGCTTGCGCCCTACAACGGCATCCCGCACCTGCTCATCCCCGTCGTCACCGACCCGAAGAAGGCCGCGGGTGCGCTGCAATGGGCCGTGTACGAGATGATGAAGCGCTACAAGATGTTCTCCGAGCACAACGTCAAGGACCTTGCCTCCTACAATAAGGTGGCGGAAACGGACGAAACGCTCAAAAAGCTGCCGAGCGTCGTCGTCGTCATCGACGAGTTGGCCGACTTGATGCTCGTCGCGGCGAAGGAGGTCGAAGAGTCGATCTGCCGCGTGGCGCAGATGGGCCGCGCCGCGGGTATGCACCTCGTCATCGCGACGCAGCGTCCGTCCGCGGATGTCATCACGGGCCTGATGAAGGCCAACATCCCGAGCCGCATCGCCTTTGCCGTCGCCTCCGCGATGGAATCGCGCATCATCCTCGACACCGCGGGCGCGGAAAAGCTCGTGGGCCGCGGCGATATGCTCTATGCCCCGCTGGGCGAAGGCAAGCCCAAGCGCGTGCAGGGCTGCTTCATTTCGAGCGAGGAGATCGAGCGCGTGGTCAACTTCGTCAAGGAAAACGGCGAGACAGACTATGACGAGTCGGTTATCGACAAGATCAACGCCGCCGTCGCCGAAAAGGAGAAGGGCAGCGGCAAGGGCGGCGGCAATGCCGCGCCCGAGCAGAACGCCGCCGACGAGGCGGACGAGCTGCTCCCCGCCGCAATCGACGTGGTCATGGAGACCGGACAGGCGTCCGTCTCGATGCTCCAGAGAAGACTAAAGCTCGGCTATTCGCGCGCGGCGCGCATCGTCGACGAGATGGAGACGCGCGGCATCGTGGGCCAGTTCGAGGGCTCGAAGCCCCGCCAGCTGCTTATCACCAAGGAGCAGTGGCAGGAGCTCAAGATGAAGGGCGCCTACGGCGCAACGCCGCCGGAAGCGGAAGAGCTTCCGCCGCCGGACGAAGAAAACTGAACAAAGCAAAAGCACCGAAAGCAAAACGGCTTTCGGTGCTTTTTTTGCGTGTCTCGGTTTCCATGCGCACGGGAAGCGCATAGACTGGCGGGGAAGAAAAAATGGGGGAGGAGATCGACATGGCCTATTCCGACAGGGAGCTGCTCGCGCGCCTCATCGAGTGCGAAGCGGGCGGCGAGGGCGAGAATGGGATGAAAGCCGTGGCGAGCGTCGTGATGAACCGCGTGCGCGCGACCGGCGGCGAATACGCGCGCGTGGGGCAGGGCAGCATCCGCAATATCATCTTTCAGCCGGGGCAGTTCGTCTGCGCGAGCGAGACCGAGCGCGGCAGCTACAACCCGCAGAACATCTACAACATGCGCCCGACCGACATCCACTATGAGATCGTGGACTGGGCCATCGCGGGCAACCGGTTGAACGGTCTTGGAACGGCGCTGTGGTTCTTTAACCCGTTTTCGCCGTCCTGCCGCGCGAATTTCCCCTCGAATGTGGGGACGTTTGTCATGCGCATCGGCGACCACTGTTTTTATAACCCCACCGCCGCGTATTACGACACCTGAGAAAAGCAAATCAGCAGCAACGGGAAAGGGAGAGGACGTTTTTATGATCCAGATGGGAAAAAGCATGCCATGCCTTTATGAGGAGATGGCCGCTGTGCCCGCCGCGGCGGGCACGCAGCAGCAAAAGGGCAGCGAGATGAGCCTCGGCTATGAGGAAATGCTGACAGGACCGACGGGCGCGGCGGTGATCGTGCCGGCGGGCGGCGCGAACGGACACTTCCGCCCCTCGCCCGACAAGATCGAAGAGGTGCAGACCGTCGACAAGATGGAATACAATTCGTGGAAGGGAATGCTTGCGCGCAACATCGGTCGGCCGGTCATCGTGAGCTTTCTCGTCGGCTCGCAGAATACGGTTGTGGCCACTGGGACGCTGAAGGAGGTCGGCAGCGACTATATCACGATCTATCATCCGGGTCGCAGCGCCTACATCACAGCCGACCTCTACTCCGTCCGCTTTGTGGAGTTTCCGCAGGGAAACAATGTGGTCACGCTAAACTAAAAAGGGACGCTTTCGCGTCCCTTTATTTTTGCTTTTGCGTTCGCAGACGCAAAGAATTTTGATCGTCGATCGCCGCGACCAGTGCGTGGCGATCGACACCTCTCGCTCCGCGCGTGTCGCAGCCGCCAGCGGCGGCAAGGCACAAAGCGGAGTGTGGCCTTTCTCAAAAAAGCGGCTTTACCGCTTTTTTGAAGTACTTAGAATCTTCTTCTCCGCCCGCGGTAGCCGCCGTGTGCCGCGCCGCGGCGGCGGTGGCCGTAGCGACGGCGGCGGGAGAACATCGTCACATAGACGACGAGCGCGATGACGAGCAGCACCACCGCAATGAGTAGGATGCGGACGAGCGGCTTTGCAAAAAAGTCAGACACCCTGCGCTGCGCCGTCAGGAACCACGAGGCCGATACATCGTTCAGTGCCAGAAGATCGGTCTCGGCGTAGACTTTGCCGTTGTAGGAGAGCGTCAGCTTGCCGAGCACGTCGCCCGCAGAAACGGGCGCGTCGACCGTGTCGTTCGTGAGCGTTACGGTGCGCTCGAGCATGTCGGGCTCCACGTTGTCGGGCAGAAGACAGGAGATATCCTCCGCCGCGTGGGTCGAAACGTAGCTCGCCTCGCTCGAAAGCGCGACGGGCACCTCCTGCACAAGGTCGGAGGAGGAGAGAATGTCGCGGAGAACAAAGTTGTCAAAGCCCCAGTCGAACATGCGCGACGTTTCGGAGAAGCTGCGCGTCTGGATGGTCACACCGTCCTCGAGCGTCACGCGCTCTGCGCCCAGCACCACGCTGATCATGTGGCGGCTGCCGCGCAGGGCAGACGAAATGAGACAGTAGCCCGCCTCGGGCGTGGAGCCGGTCTTGATGCCCTGCGCGTCGCGGTAAACATAGCCGCGGGCGCGCCAGTTGGAAATAAGAAAGTTCGTCGAATGCAGCTCACGCGGCTTGTCGGTCATGTTCGTGGCGGGCACGGTGTAGCTCTTTGAGTTGCAGATCTCCATGAATTTGTCATGCTTCAGCGCCTCGCGCGTGATGAGGTAGAGGTCCCACGCGGTCGTGTAGTGCTGGGAGTTGTGAAGGCCCGTGGCGTTGGCGAAGTGCGTGTGCTCGCAGCCAAGCTCCGCCACGCGCTCGTTCATGCGCGCGACAAAGGCGTCAACCGAGCCGTAGAGCGTTTCGCCCAAAATATTGCACGCCTCATTTGCCGAGACGATGAGCATGCAGTTGAGCAGCTGCTCGACCGTCATCGTTTCGCCGGGGACGATGTTCGCCGTGCTGCCGTCGCTCGACAGCCCCTCGAACGCCGATTCCGTCGCGGTGACGGAGTCGGTCAGCGCGATCTTGCCCTCGTCGATGGCTTCAAACACCAGCAGCGCGACCATCACCTTTGTGAGCGACGCGGGGAAGTTCTCCTGATGGGCGTTTTTCTCATAGAGAATTTCGCCCGTGTCGGCCTCAATGAGAAGACCGGCCTTCGCGTCGAGGTCAAAGTCCTCATAGGCGTCAGCGCTCGTCAGTGAAAAGAGCGGGAGCAGGAGCGCAAAAGATAAAAAAAGTGAAAACAAGCGGCGTTTTTTCATGGAAATATACCTCGTTGTATGATACAATCAAATATAGAATACAGTGAAGAGGAGCGCGCCGTTCGGCACGCTTCGACATCAGTATAGCAAAAAAGGCAGGCGAGCGCAACCGTGGAAAAGCAAGAAAAGAAAACCAAAGTCAGCGGCGTCTACCTTGTGCTCGCCGCGCTGACGGTGCTGTTCGCCGTTTCGCTCGTCTTTCTGCACAAAACGTCGTACGAGGGCGCCTTGCACGGAAATTACACCGTGACGACGCAGGACAAGACCGACGAGATCACCGCGCCCACGCGCGTTGTGACGCTCGTGAACGTCAACACCGCGACGGCGGAGGAGCTTGAAACACTGACGGGCATCGGCCCGTCGCTCGCGCAGGCGATCATCGACTACCGCGCAGCGCACGGCGACTTTACGACGGCGGAGGACCTTTTGAAGGTCAAGGGCATCGGAGAGGCGAAGCTCGAGGGCTTCCGCGCGGAGATCACATTCACGGAGGAGGATGGCAATGAAAATTCTGGTGGTTGACGATGAGCAGCTTCTCGTCAAGGGCATGAAATTCAATCTGGAAAACGAGGGCTACACGGTCGAGACTGCCTACGACGGCGCGACCGCCATCGACATGGCGAAAAGCGGCGGGTTCGACCTCATCATCCTCGATCTGATGATGCCGCAGGTGGACGGGCTGACGGCCTGCATGCGCATCCGCGAATTTTCCAATGTGCCCATCATCATGCTGACCGCCCGCAGCGAGGACGCCGACAAGATCATCGGCCTTGAGTCCGGCGCGGACGACTATATCACAAAGCCGTTCAACATCTTAGAGCTCAAAGCGCGCATCCGCGCGCTGCTGCGCCGCGCAAACGCCGCACCGCAGCAAAAGCAGCCTGAAACGCTCCTGTTGACTGCGGGCGGCATCACGCTCGACCCCGAGCAGCGCGTCGCCGTCAAAAACGGCGAGATCGTCGAGCTCACGGCCAAGGAATACGACCTCATCGAGCTTCTTGTCAAGAATCCGCGCCGCGTTTACTCGCGCGAAAATCTGATGGACCTCGTCTGGGGCTACACCTACGCAGGCGACTACCGCACAGTGGATGTGCACATCCGGCGGCTTCGCGAAAAGCTCGAGGAAAACCCCGCCGCGCCGCAGCACATCCTGACCAAATGGGGCGTGGGGTACTACTTGAAGGACTGATTTCCCACTAAAAGAAAGAGAAGGGGGGGCAGCGCCGTGCAGATGCATGCGAGCCTGCAGCGAAAATTCAGCTTCAGCTATATCGCCATCATTCTGGCGGTGTTGATCCTGCTGAACACGTATCCGCTCATCACGTCGGAAAACCTGACGTTCCGCTCTAAGCAGAGCTCGCTGCAGGGCAGCGTCTCCGTGATGGTGACGGCGCTCTCGGGCCTTGAAGAGCTGAGCGAGGAAAATGTCGCGGGTGCGATGACGCTCGTGGAGGAGACGGGGATCTCCCGCGTGCTTGTGACGGACGCCTCGGGCCGCGTGCTGTACGACACGCGCGAGACTGACGGCGCGATCGGCCGCTACGCCTTTTATACGGAGCTGGTGCAGGCGCTTCGCGGGGAGGACGTCTTCTACACCGAATTTTCGGACAAGGCGTTCAAAAGCCGTGCGGCCTCGCCGGTCATCTACCACAGCCAGACCATCGGCGCGGTGTATGCCTACGAATACGACACCGAGCAAGCGGAGCTGTTGCTGTCCCTGCAGCGCAATCTCCTGACGATTTCGGCGGTCGTGCTGGTGTTCGCCGGCGGGATCAGCGTGTTCTTATCCCGCGTGCTGACGCGGCGCTTCGGCGTACTGACCGACGCCATCCGCAAGATGCGCGAGGGCTCGTACAGCCACCGCGCCGAGGTCGGCGGGCACGACGAGATCAGCGAGCTCGCCGCCGAGTTCAACGACATGGCTGACCGGTTGCAAACGACGGAGGACGCGCGCCGCCGCTTCGTGTCGGATGCGAGCCATGAGCTCAAAACGCCGCTGGCCGGTATCAGGCTTCTCTCTGACTCCATTTTGCAGACGGAGAACATGGACGCGCAGACCGTGCGCGAATTCGTCGGCGATATCGAGCAGGAATCCGAGCGCCTGGCGCGCATCACGGAAAATCTGCTGCGATTGACGCGCCTGGACAGCGGCATGCTGCCCGAGGCGCAGCGCGTCGACCTCTCGTCCGTGATGGCGCGCGTGGTGCGCATGCTGCGCCTTGTGGCCGAGGAAAAGCAGGTCGATCTCTCATATGAAATTCGCCGCGAGGGACAGACCCTTGCGAGCGAGGATGAAATTCACGAAATCATCTACAACCTGACGGAAAACGCCATCAAGTATAACCGCCCCGGCGGCTTTGTGAAGCTGCTGCTTGCCGGGGATGAAAAGGACTGCCTTCTCACTGTCAGCGACAATGGCATCGGCATTCCGGAGGGGGACATGCCCCGCATTTTCGACCGCTTCTACCGCGTGGACAAGATGCGCTCGCGCGCCGCGGGCGGTACAGGCCTTGGCCTTTCCATCGCCGCCGACACGGCGCGCCGCCGCGGCGGCAGCATCGAGGTCCGTGCCCGCGAGGGCGGCGGCACGGTGTTTACCGTGCGCCTGCCGCGCTGCGAAGAGGGAGGGGATGAGACATGAGAAGACGTCTTTCCCTGACTGCGGCATTAGTCCTCCTGCTTTCGCTTCTCTGCGCCTGCGCGGCCCAGCACGCGCAGGAAATGGACGAGAACGGCTACGAGCTCTATTTTCTCAGCGATCCCAGCTCCGCGGGCGGCGGCGACGCCATCCGCGCGCAGGAAAAGCGCCTGGTGCTCGACGGCGCGATGGAGACCGAAGACTGTGTCCGCGCGCTGCTGGAGGCGCTGCTCGCAGGGCCCGACGAGCCGTCGCTCTCTTCGCCCATCCCGGAGGGAACGGCGCTCAAGTCGCTCAAGGTGTCGGGCCGCCGCGCGCAGATCGACTTGAGCGCACAGTATGCGCGCCTGACGGGCATCGACCTGTCGCTCGCTGACTACTGCATCACGCTGACGCTGACGCAGCTGCCGAATGTGAACGCTGTGAGCATCACGGCGGACGGGCGCGAGCTACCGTACCGCGAGACGCAAGTGCTGCTCTCGGCGGATACACTGCTTTCCTCGCGTGAGAGTGGCCTGCGGCCGATCACCGTGTCGCTTTATTTCCTCGACAGCAAGACGGGCGAGCTGCGCGCCGAGCAGCAGACGCTCGCGCTCTACGAGGGCCAGACGCGCGTGAACGCGCTGCTCGAGGCGCTCGCGCAGGGGCCGGAGGACGATTCGCTCGTCTCGCTCCTGCCGGAGGACTTCACGGTCATCTCGTCTCGCATCGAAAACGGCGTGTGCTATCTGAATCTCCCGGCTAACGTCTCGCTGCCGGAGGATGAGGCGGTGCGCGATTTGATGCTGAGCGCGCTCGAGCAGTCCATTTTGTCGCTCGGCGGCGTGGACGAGGTGCAGTTTTTGATCGAAGGCTCGGCCGAGCCCGACGGCTACCGGTAAAAAAGGCCCTCCGCAGAAATGCGGAGGGCCTTATCATATCTTGCGCTATTTTACGCTCACTCGCGCGCGAGCATCGCCGCGCCGATCACGCCCGCGCGGTAGCCGAGCGTGCAGAGCTCGATGCGCGTGTGCGAGACGGCATAGCGCGAGCCGAACGAACGCTCGCGCACTCTTTCGCGCAGCGGCAGGAGCAGCGCGTCGCCCTGATTTGCTACGCCGCCCGAGAGGGCCAGCACTTCGGGGAAGAAAATGTTGACAAGATTTGTGAGCCCGCAGGCCAGATGCTCGATGTAGTCCTCCACGACCTGCGCGCCCGCCTCGTCGCCGCGCTCCTTGGCGAGAAACGCTGTGCGGCCGTCGACACCGCCCTGCTCCGCGGCAATCGCGTGCAGCAGGCTCTCGGGGTGCGCGGCCATGGTGCGCTTCGTATCGCGGATCAGCGCCGTGGCGGAGGAGTAGGCCTCGAAGCATCCGCGGCTGCCGCAGGTGCACTCTTCGCCGTTTTCCGCGATGACCATGTGGCCGATCTCGCTCGCCGCGCCCGTGTAGCCTGTCAGGAGCTTGCCGCCGAGTACCACGCCGCCGCCGACGCCCGTGCCGAGCGTGACGACGATGGTGCTCTCCGCGCCGCGGCCGCAGCCGAACAGCGCCTCGCCCAGCGCCGCGGCGTTTGCGTCGTTGCCGAGGTGGATGGGAAGCGCAGTGTGCGCGCGCAGCGCGCTTCGCAGGTCGAAGTTCACAAAATTCAGGTTCGCCGCAAAGCGCACGATGCCGCTCGCGTCGTCCACCGTGCCGGGGCAGCCGACCCCCACGCCGCCGACGGTGTCCTCGCCGATAGAGAGCTGCGCGATGACCTGACCGATGCGTCCCGCGACCGCCTCGGGGCCGAGGTCGACGCGCGTCGGGATAGAATGCTCCTTTAAGATCTCGCCCTCTGCGCTCACGAGTGCGCCCTTGATGTTCGTGCCGCCGAGGTCAATGCCGATATAGTTCATAAAAACGCCCCTCCCGGGTGAAATGTGTCCTCATTGTATGCCGTGTCGGCGGAAAATGCAAGAGCTCGCACGGGGAAGAAAAAAGTTTCTTAAAAAAATCATAAGGGTGAAACTTTTTGAGAAATTTCTCGTCTAAGAGAATGTACGGAACGAAAAAAGCTCCGCATAATCAAGATGGAAAGAAGACGATGAAAGGAGAAACAAAATGAACCGCTGGGGACTAATGAGTGCCCTCGCACTTGCCGCCGCGCTGTTGCTCGCGGGCTGCGGAGGCGACTGCGGGCTGAGTGATGACGACAGCACCGATGAGCCGCAGCAGATCACGGTCGAGCAGTTACGGGCTGCGAACGATCAGCGCTCGCTGCTCGAAAAGCACGACACTGTGACCGTGACTGTGCAGGAGAGCGACCAGAATGACGCCGTGACGTATACGGCGAAGTTTCAGTACACCCGTGGTGTGGAGGATGTGCTGGCCTGGTATCATTGCCAGTACACCGAAAACAGCACCAGCGGCAAAGCCGAGCTATGGGGTCAGGCGAACGGAGCGATGGATGCCGCGCGTATGGAGAGCGACAGCACCGAGGATCTGAGCCTGAGCATCTACCTTGAGGGAAAGTATGAACAGTACGTTCTCGACATGATCCCCCGATGCCCTGCTTTGGAAGAGGACGTGGAGCAGTCGGTCGACAGCTACAGCGAGCAGGACGGTGAGCTGCTGCTCTCCGTCACCGCGCGCTATCTGTCTTCCGATGGCGATTACTACACGGCGCTCTACCGCGTTGACCCTGCGACGAATGAGGTGTTGGAAGCGTCGGTGACCGACTACATCAAAAAGGAAAGCGGCGAGGTATCCAAACTACATACAACGCGCTACCGCTGGAGCTACGACGAGCCTTATCAAGCAGAACGCAATGTGATGAACGAGGTTCTGTTTTCGACGGACAGCACGGAGGACGTCTGCGAACTGACGTACTTCTATCCCGCGCCGGGCTCGGAGAAGGGCTGGGACGTCGGGGAGAACGGCTGGAGCGTCAGCGAGATCCGCGTGGCGCATGGCACGCGCATCCTCTTCCTCGACAGTGCGGATCTCGCGCTTTATGCGGACAGGGAGCTGACCGAACCCATCGACTTCTACGACGGCGTCGACACGAGCGGCGAGAGCGCAACGGTCTGTATCGTGCCGCTGGAAGAAAACCGTTAAAAGAATTTGAAACGCGGGCGTGAGTCCGCACCCAAATAAGGAGGAAACCAAGGTGAAAAACTGGAAGAAAGCAGGCATTGCCGCGCTTTGCGCCGCGGCACTTCTTGCCGGCTGCGGCACGCAGGGCGGCAAGGACGACAAAGAGGACGATACCATCGGCGCTGACACGCCGATGGACGTGACGCTCGAAACGCTGCGCGAGGTCAACGCTCCGCGTGTGCTGCTTGCAAAGTACGACGCCGTGACCGTGAACATTCAGGGCACCGACCGGGACGGCGAGGTGGCCTACACCGCAAGATTGCAGTACACGGACGGGGGCGACAGCACGATCCTCATGTCCTCGCACTACAGCTATACCGCCAACAGCGGCCCGGGCGAGGATGAGCTGTGGAGCCAGGGGCGTGGCGGCCTGTATGCCACGCGCATGACGAGCGACGATAACGCAAGCCTGAACATCTATCCCATTCCGGGCGAGGGGACGGAGTATCTCCGTGAAATGCTGCCGCAGTGCACTGACCCCGCCGCCAAGAATGCCGAGGAAACGCTTGACGAGCGCAGCGAGCAGGACGGCGCGGTGCTGCTCTCGACCACCACGCGCTTTAAAGACGCCGGCGGCTACTACTATACCACCCTCTACTACGCCGATCCCGAGACGGGCGAGCTGCTCGCCATGTCCGTGACCGACTATATGGCGGACGGCGAGGGCGGCGCGACGGAGATGGGCACGACACTCTACAACTGGAGCTACGATGAACCCTACAAAACAGAACCCTACAAGTCAGGCCGCTACCTTCTGAACGATGTCGTGTACGCGACGGACGACACGAGACCCGCCTGCCTGCTGACGGTCTGCCTCCCTGCGGAAGAAGGGGGCGAAGACTGGTGGGTGAATGAATACCATGTGGCGAGGGGGACGTATGTCAACATCTGTTGCCGCAGCGGTTGCACGCTCTACGCCGACGCGGCGCTGACGCAGCCCATCGACGACACCGTGTCCATCGACACAAATGGCGAAGAGATGACGGTCTACGTCGTGCCCGACGTGCCGCTGAACTAAAACGGCATGAACTTAAAAAAACGGCGGATCAAAAAATCCGCCGCTTTTTTTCAAAAAGGAT